>Ga0153924_1000395_pt1 | contig 27840 bp, 27 predicted proteins | sample TSNJ008MetaG_FD_104709 | JGI IMG/M metagenome (GOLD analysis project Ga0153924, IMG submission 104709) | Attine ant fungus gardens microbial communities from New Jersey, USA - TSNJ008 MetaG | ecosystem: Host-associated > Fungi > Mycelium > Unclassified | place: USA: New Jersey, Wharton State...
CGGAGCGGTCGACGCGATGCGCCTGGCCACCGGGGTCGCCGAGGTCGGACTGCTCAACCTCGGACCGGTGTGGCTCTTCGCCCAGCAGCTCGGGTTCCTCTGGGCCGACGGCTGGTTCGCGCGGCGCTCGAAGGCGCTCCTGCTCGCGGTGGCGGTCGTCGCCTACGCCCTGCTCGTCCCGATGACCTCGATCGGGCTGTGGGCACCGGACATGCTGCAGGACCTCAACCCGCCGATGCTCCCGCTGGCGTTCCTCGCGATCGCACAGGCCTGCCTGGTCCAGCTCGTGCACGCCCCGCTCACCCGCCTGATGCGCACCAGGGCCGCGCTCGGCGCCGTGTTCGTGCTCGGTCGGGACGGCATGACCATCTACCTGTGGCACCTGCCGCTCTTCATCGCGCTGAACGGCGTCGCCCTGCTGGTCGGGGTGCCGTTCCCGACGCCGGGCTCCGGTCCGTGGTGGGTGTCCCGCGTCGTCGCACTGGTCGTGGTGCTCGCCGTCGCGCTCGGGGTCGCTCGGGCGCTGCGCTGGTTCGACCGCCCGCTCCCCCGCCTGCTGCCCTCGGCCGACCGTCCGTCGTGGCCCGTCGTCGCCGTCGCGGCGGTCTGCACGATCGGTCCGGCGTTCCTCGTGATGCAGCTGCACCTGTCGTTCGGGGTCGCGGTCATCGGCGCCGTCGCGGTGCCGATCGGGGTGTGGTTGCTCTCGCGGACCACGCCGGCCCGGGCGTCACCCGGATCTGAACCGGTTCTCACCGATCGGGGCCGCTCGGGTCTGCGCCGGCACACACGCCGGGCAGAGGATGGCACGAGGCCGATCCGCAGGAGGCACCCGACGCCGTCGACACCCGAGTTCTGGAGCACCTGGCGGTTCGACCCCCTGTCAGCAGTGATGATCGTCGTCGCCGCGGTCGCGTACGGCTGGTGGGTCGTCGGTGCTGCCCGCCGCGGCGCGCGCTGGCCCTGGTGGCGCACCCTCGCCTTCGTCGCGGCACTGGTGTTGTTCGGGATCCTGCAGTTCGGCATCGTCGGCGTGTACGACCAGCAGCTGCGGTGGGCGTTCGTCCTGCGGTCCGCCCTGCTCTTCTTCGCGGTCCCCACCTTCGCCGCGCTCGGTGCGCCCGTGTCGTTGCTCCGGACAGGAGGCCCGGATCGCCTCGCGCACGCCGCCGACGCCGCCATGCGGTCGCGTCCAGTGCGTCTGCTCGGCAACGCGATCGTCGCGCCGCTGGTCGCCCTCGTCCTGTTCGGCCTGTTGCTGACACCGTTCGCGGCGACCCTGCGGGGATCGTCCCTCTGGGCCGTCGTCATCACGGTGACGGTGCCGGCGCTCGGCTTCGGACTGCTCGCCCCGCTGTCCGAGCCCGGGGTGCTGCGGTCGTCGACGTTCGTCACCGCGGAGTTCCTGCTCGCGTTCGTCGAGCTGATGATCGACGCGGTGCCGGGCATCGTGCTGCGGATCACGAACCACGTGCTCGACGGCTCGGTGGTGCAGGCGGTCGGGCAGCCGTGGTTCCCGTCCCCGCTGCGCGATCAGCACCTGGCAGGCGACCTGCTGTGGTTCATCGCCGAGGTGGCGGACATCCCCGTGCTCATCTCGCTGTTCATCCGGTGGCAGCGGACCGACCGCCGCGAGGCCCACGCCGTCGACGCCCTGACCGACGAGCAGATCGACGAGCTGACGCGGGCGCACTTGCAGCGCCGCGGGTGAGCGCGGGGGCGGGGGCGGCGGCGACCCGGAACGACAACCTCGATGTCGCACGACGTCGAGGTTGTCGCAAACCCGCGGCCGCAACTGTTGCAGACGCGGGACTGCGACAGAACCGTTGTCGTACGACGTCGACGGTGTCGCACCCCCGCGGCCGCAACGACTGTGCACGGGCCCCAGACTCTGGGCCCCGGACGCACGCGGGCCCCGGGCCGCTCGTGTGAGCAGCCCGGGGCCCGGGTGGTCGGCGCGGGTCAGGCGTCGGCGTGCTTGCCGTGGTGGTCGATCGCGGCGAGCTCGGCCTCGGGCGTCGCCGGAGCAGCGGCCGCAGCGTGCACACCGTGCTCGGTCGGCTTCGCGCCGCCCTCGGTCGGTGCAGTGCCCTCGGCTCCGGGCTGGGTGGTCACGCCACCGGTCTGCTGCCAGGCGACGGTCTGCTTCGGCTTCGCGAGGAACAGCGCCGCCACGATCGCCGCGACGAGCACGATCGCCGGCAGGAACAGCGACTCACCCATGGCCCGCGAGAACGGCTCGAGCAGTGCACCCGGCAGCGCGCCGACCTGCTGCTCGGCTCCGCCCGCGGACACCCCGCCGGTCGAGGACGGGAAGTTCGCGGTGATCCGGGCCTCCATCAGCGCGGCGATGCCGGCCGACCCGAGGACCGCACCGATCTGCCGCGTGGTGTTGTAGACGCCCGAGCCGGCACCGGCCAGCTTCGGCGGCAGGTTGCGCGTCGCCGAGACGGACAGCGGGCCCCACATGCAGGCGTTCGCGATGCCGAGGAGCGCGCTCGGCAGGAGCACCCGCCCCCAGTCGGCGCTCGACGACAGCAGGGCGCCGAACCAGAACAGCCCGGCCGAGAAGCAGGCGAGGCCGAACGCGGCGACCCAGCGCGGGTTCCAGCGGTTGAGGTTCTTGCCGACGAGCGGGGCGAGGCCGGCGGACAGCACCGCCTGCGGCACGAGGAGCAGCGCAGCCTGGGTCGGCGAGAAGCGCAGGACGTCCTGCGCCCAGAGCATGATCGGCAGGGCGAACGAGGCGATCGCGACACCGACGGCCGTGATGGCGACGTTGGCGAGCGTGAAGTTGCGGTCCTTGAACAGGCCGAGGGGCAGCAGCGGCTCGCCCTTCTGCGTGCCCTGCCAGACCACGAACCCGGCGAGGACGACCAGACCGGCGATGATCAGGGCCCACACCGAGATCGGGCCGGCGATGGTGCCCCAGTCGTAGGTCTCGCCCTCTTGGATGCCGAAGACGAGCAGGAACAGACCGACCGCGGACAGGAAGATCCCGAGGTAGTCGAAGCGGTGGCCGTGGCGGTCGAACGACGGCACGAAGCGCTGCGCCAGGACGAACGCGACGACGCCCACGGGGACGTTCACGAAGAAGATCCACTCCCACCCGAAGCCGTCGACGAGCAGGCCGCCGACGATCGGGCCGACGAGCGAGGCGACACCGGCGACGGCGCCCCACAGACCCATCGCCGCGCCGCGCTTCTGCGGCGGGAAGATGCGCGTGATGACGGACATCGTCTGCGGGCTCATCATCGCGGCGCCGAGGCCCTGCACGACGCGGGCCACGATGAGCACCTCGATCGAGCCGGCCAGGCCGCACCACAGGCTGGCGAGCGTGAAGACCACGAGGCCGATCTGGTACATGACCTTCGGGCCGAAGCGGTCACCGAGCCGGCCCGTGATGAGCAGCGGCACGGCGTAGGCGAGCAGGTACGCGCTCGTGACCCAGATCACGGCGTTGATGTCCGCGTCGAGCTTCTGGGCGATGGTGGGGGTGGCGACCGACACGATGGTCGAGTCGACGAGGATCATGAAGAAGCCGACGACGAGCGCCCAGAGGGCGGGCCACGGCTTCTTCTCGGTCATCCGCGGAGGCGTGACGGTGGTCATCGAGTGGTGTCCTTGCTGTTCGTGGGGAAGTCAGTGTCTGTGGGGACGGCCGGGCCGTCCCAGGGGAGGTCGCCGCTGGCGATGCGGTCGACGGTGGTGCTGAGCCACTCGATCTGCGCGGCGAGCATCGCACGGACGTACGACACGTCGAGCCAGTAGCGCTCGGTGAGCTGCTTGGCGTGCACGCGCTGGAGCGCCTCGTCGTAGTCGTCGCGCTCCCGTTCGAGCGCGACGATCCGTGCCCGGACGGCATCGACCGCCTCGGCCTGCGGCAGGTTCTCGAGGACGGAGAGCGCCAGGTGGAACTCCGGGTACTCGTCGGCGGGCTCGGCCACCATGCGGCGGAGGCCGTCGGCGAGCGCTGCGCGGCCGGCGTCGGTGATCGTGTAGGTGGTGCGCTCCGGGCGGTTGCCGTCGCGGTCGGTGCCCACGACCTGGGCGAACCCGAGTTCGGCGAGGCGGCCGACCTGGTGGTACAGGGTGCCCGGGCGGACCTTGACGTTCCGCTCCTCCTGCCGGTGGAGCATCGTCTGGAACATCTCGTACGGGTGCATCGGCGCCTCGTTCAGCAGGTCGAGCGCGGCGAACGCGAGCGGTGTGAGCGACGCCATGCGGGCCTCCTGATGGATCGTTGCGGCAGCCTTCGGACTGGACTATTCGACGTCGAATATACGGAGTGGAACACACGTGAGCAAACGCACAGCCCACCCTCCACAGGAGGCCCGGATCCGTCCCGGCGTGTCGCGCGCGCCCCGTAGACTGGTCGCGTCCCCCACCCCTGAAGTGCTGGAGAGAACACGTGCCAACGATCGTCGTCGAGGTCATGCCCAAGGCTGAGATCCTCGACCCCCAGGGCAAGGCGGTGGGCAACGCCCTCGCACGCCTGGGCAAGGCCGACCTGACCAACGTCCGCATCGGCAAGCGTTTCGAGGTGACCGTCGACGGCCCCGTCGACGACGCCAAGCTGGCCGAGGTCCGCGACATCGCCGCCGACGTCTTCTCGAACGCGGTCATCGAGGACGTCGTCTCCGTGACCGTCGAAGGCCAGTGACCCGGATGCGCATCGGCGTCATCACCTTCCCCGGCTCGCTCGACGACCGCGACGCCCAGCGCGCGGTCCGTCTCGCCGGCGCCGACCCCGTCGCGCTCTGGCACGGCGACCACGACCTGCAGGGCGTCGACGCGATCGTGCTGCCCGGCGGGTTCTCGTACGGCGACTACCTGCGCGCCGGAGCGATCGCCGCGAAGGCGCCGATCATGGCCGAGGTCATCGACGCCGCCGGCAAGGGCATGCCCGTGCTCGGCATCTGCAACGGCTTCCAGATGCTGGCCGAGGCCCGTCTGGTCCCCGGGGCGCACACCCGCAACGCGCACCAGCAGTTCATCCGCCGCGACCAGAAGCTCCGCGTCGAGACCACCGGGACCGCGTGGACCTCGGGCTTCACCGCCCAGCAGGAGATCACGATCCCGCTGAAGAACGCCGACGGCCGCTTCGTCGCCGACCCCGACGAGATCAAGCGCATCGAGGACAACGGCCAGGTCGTGTTCCGCTACGTCGGCGTGAACCCGAACGGGTCGATCGACGACATCGCGGGCGTCTCGAACGAGCGCGGCAACGTCGTCGGCCTCATGCCGCACCCCGAGCACGCGACGGAGCCCGGCTTCGGCCCGGACACCCCCGCGGCGATGGCCTCCGGCACGGACGGCCTCACCTTCTTCACCTCCGTGATCGAGTCGACGCTGGTCAAGTGACCGAGCCGACCGACGCCACCTCAGCAGGGAACGACAACACCGTGACGACCTTCGTGCGCCCCAAGCCCGACACCGTCCAGGACGCCGCCGCGACCCCCGACAAGGACCAGCCGTACGAGGCCCTCGGGCTCAAGGCGGACGAGTACGCGAAGATCCGCGAGATCCTCGGCCGCCGCCCCACGTCGGGCGAGCTGGCGATGTACTCGGTGATGTGGTCTGAGCACTGCTCGTACAAGTCGAGCAAGAACTACCTCCGGCAGTTCGGCAAGAAGGTCACGCCGGAGATGACGAAGAACCTCATGGTCGGCATGGGCGAGAACGCCGGTGTCGTCGACGTCGGCAACGGCTGGGCGGTGACCTTCAAGGTCGAGTCGCACAACCACCCCTCCTACGTCGAGCCGTACCAGGGCGCTGCGACGGGTGTCGGCGGCATCGTCCGCGACATCATCTCGATGGGTGCTCGTCCGGTCGCCGTGATGGACCAGCTCCGCTTCGGCGCGATCGACCACGAGGACACCCAGCGCGTCGTGCACGGCGTCGTCGGTGGCATCTCGTTCTACGGCAACTGCCTCGGCCTGCCGAACATCGGCGGCGAGACCTACTTCGACTCCGTCTACCAGGGCAACCCGCTCGTCAACGCCCTCGCGGTCGGTGTCCTCCGACACGAGGACCTGCACCTCGCGAACGCCTCCGGCGCCGGCAACAAGGTCGTGCTCTTCGGCGCGCGCACCGGTGGCGACGGCATCGGCGGCGCGTCGATCCTGGCGTCCGACACCTTCACCGAGGGTGGCCCGACCAAGCGTCCGGCGGTCCAGGTCGGCGACCCGTTCGCCGAGAAGGTCCTCATCGAGTGCTGCCTCGAGCTCTTCCAGAAGGAACTGGTCGAGGGCATCCAGGACCTCGGTGCCGCCGGCATCTCCTGCGCCACCTCGGAGCTCGCGTCCAACGGCGACGGCGGCATGCACATCTCGCTCGACGACGTCCTGCTGCGCGACCCCACGCTCACCGCCGAGGAGATCCTCATGTCGGAGAGCCAGGAGCGCATGATGGCGGTCGTCCGCCCCGAGAAGCTCGACGCGTTCCTCGCGGTCGTCGGCAAGTGGGAGGTCGAGACCAGCGTCCTGGGCGAGGTCACCGGCACCGGCCGTCTCGTCATCGACTGGCAGGGTCAGGAGATCGTGAACGTCGACCCGCGCACGGTCGCCGTCGACGGCCCGGTGTACGACCGTCCGGTCGCCTACCCGACCTGGATCGACGCCCTGCAGGCCGACAGCGCCGCGTCGCTCGAGCGTCCGGCCGACGGCCCCGCGCTCAAGGCGCAGTTCCTCAGCCTGCTCGGCTCGCCGAACCTCGCGTCGAAGAACTGGGTGACGAACCAGTACGACACCTACGTGCTCGGCAACACCGCGCTGTCCTTCCCCGACGACGGCGGCATGATCCGCGTCGACGAGGAGACCGGGCTCGGCGTCACGATCGCCACCGACGCGAACGGCCGCTACTGCCAGCTCGACCCGAAGCAGGGCGCACGGCTGGCCCTCGCCGAGGCGTACCGGAACGTCGCCGTGACCGGCGCCGTCCCCGCGGCCGTGACCGACTGCCTGAACTTCGGCTCGCCGGAGAACCCCGAGGTCATGTGGCAGTTCTCCGAGGCCGTCGAGGGCCTCGCCGACGGCTGCATGGAGCTCGGGATCCCGGTGACCGGCGGCAACGTCTCGTTCTACAACCAGACCGGCACCACGCCGATCCACCCGACCCCGGTCGTCGGTGTCCTCGGTGTGATCGAGGACGTCGCACTCCGCGTGCCCTCCGGCTGGCAGGACGACGGACACAACATCTACCTGCTCGGCACCACGTCGCTCGAGCTGGACGGTTCGGCCTGGGCCGGCACCGTGCACGGCCACCTCGGTGGTCGCCCGCCGGCGGTCGACCTCGAGCGTGAGAAGGCCCTCGCGGACCTGCTGCACGCGGCGGCGAGCGAGCAGCTGCTGACCAGCGCCCACGACCTGGCGGACGGCGGCCTCGGCCAGTCGCTCGCCGAGTCGGTGCTCCGGTTCGGCCTCGGTGCCCGCGTGGTGCTCGACGAGCTCGAGGCCCGCGACGGCGTCGACACGGCCACCGCGCTCTTCTCGGAGTCGACCGGCCGCGTGATCGTGACCGTCCGACGCGAGGACGACGTCCGCTTCCAGGGCCTCTGCGACGGCCGTGGCTTCCCGGTGCTCCGCATCGGTGTCACGGACGCCACGAGCGGGTCGCTCGAGGTCCAGGGTGCGTTCGAGGCGACGATCGACGAGCTGCGCGGCACGCACGACGCCACGCTGCCGAGCCGCTTCGGGGACGTCATCGTCGAGGACGTGACCGAGGGCTACGTCGGCCGGGGTCCGCTCGACGACCACGGTTCGTTCTCGCCCCGCACGGACGCCTGACGCCGGCCGCCCGCAGGATGCCGATCGTCACGCTGCCCTTCGCGGAACTCGTCGACCGGTTCGGCCCCGTGCCGGACGGCATCGAGCTGGACGTGTGGGACGTCGAGGCGCCGTACGGACGCCCCGACGACGTCGCCATCGCGTTCCTGCCGTTCTACTTCGGCGGACGGCACCGGTGGCAGTACGTGCACGACCTGCCGAACCTCCAGCTGCTGCAGCTGCCGAGCGCCGGGTACGAGCACGCGGTCCCGCACGTCCCCGGCCACGCGCAGCTCGCGAACGGCCGCGGCATCCACGACGACGAGACCGCCGAACTCGCGGTGGGGCTCGCGCTGACGTCACTGCGCGAGCTCGGAGCGTTCCAGACCGACCGCGCGAACGGGGTCTGGGACGCCCGGACCACCCGTTCCCTGGCCGACCGCCGGGTGACGGTGGTCGGCTACGGGGCGATCGGTTCCGCGATCGCCACGCGCTTCGAGGCGTTCCGCACCGAGGTCACGGTGGTGGCACGTACCGCGCGCGAGCAGGACGGCCGGCAGGTGCACGCGTTCGGTGCGCTGGCGTCGATCGTGCCGGAGACCGACGTGCTCGTCCTCATCGCCCCGCTGACGGACGAGACCGAACGGCTGGTGGACGCAGACCTGCTCGCCGCGCTCCCCGACGGCGCCCTCGTGGTGAACGTCGCGCGCGGCAAGGTCGTCGACACCGACGCCCTCGTGGCCGAGCTGCAGTCCGGCCGACTCTCCGCCGCGCTCGACGTCACCGACCCCGAACCGCTCCCCGCGGGGCACCCGCTCTGGACGACGCCGAACACGGTCCTGACGCCGCACGTCGGCGGCAACACCGACCTGAGCGTCCCGAGGTCGATCGAGCTCATGCGCCGGCAGGTGGCGGCGCTGGCCGAGGGTCGCCCGTTCGAGAACGTCATCGACAACGACGGCTGACACCTGACGTCCGACGCGGTTCAGGTCAGTCGCGCCATCCCGAGGCTCGGTGCGACGTCCTCGAACCCGAGCGACCGGTAGAGCCGCTGCCCGGGCGGGTCCCCGACGAGGGTGACGTACGCTCCCTCGGGTGCCCGGGAGCGGACGTCCTCGAGGAGCCGTTCGACGACCCGGCGTCCGAGCCCGCGGCGCTGGTGAGCCGGGTCCGTGGCGATGTCCGCGATGTGGAAGTACCACCCGCCGTCGCCGATCGTCCGCCCCATCGCGACCGGTGTGCCCTGCTCGTCCACGACGTGGCACGCCGACCAGCTGCCCGCGATCGCTCCGGCGCCCTGCTCGGCGTTCTTCGGCGTCAGGCCGGAGTCCCGGCGCAGCCGGAGGTAGTCGGCGAGCGGAGGCGGACCGGAGACGAGGGTGTAGGACGCGTCCATCTCCCCAGTCTGGCCGGTCCCGGTGACACGCACCGTGCCTCCAGGCCGGATCGCAGCGTCCGGGGCGACGTGACGCCGCGTCAGACCGGGATGATGCAGGTCGGCGTGCCGACCGGGATCTGCGCGACGGCCTCGCCGGGGACGCCGTCGTCGCCGATCGGCAGGACGGCGATCGCGTCGGACATCTGGTTCGCGACGAGGACGTGTCCGGGCACGCGCGCGAAGTGCCGCGGCCAGACACCGCCCGACGACGCCGAACCGACGAACGACAGGCCACCGTCCGAGGCGTCGAGCACGACGATCAGGTCCCGCCCACGGACGGCGACGTACACGCGTCCGTCGTCGTCGACCTCGATGTGACTGAGCAGGGACTCCCCCACCGAACCCTCGAACGTCGCCGTCGACGCGATGGTCACGAACGAACCGGAGTCGTCACGGCGCAGGCGGTGCACGTGCCCGTCCAGCTCACCGGCGACGATCAGGTTGCCGTCGTACCAAGCCATGTGCCGCGGACCCACTCCCGGTGCCACGTGGTGCACGCGCACGAGCGAGATCGCGGGTTCGGCGGTGATCCGGAACTCGTGCAGGGCGTCGCCCCCGAGGTCGGCGACGAGCACGGTGCCGTCCGGGGTGGCGACCGACTGGTGGGCGTGCGGCCCCTCCTGGCGGTCCTCGACGGGTCCGGTGGCGTCGGGCAGGACCTCGGTCACGACGGCCGCGGCGGGCACGCCGACGTCATCGCTTCCGTGGGTCCCCACGACCCCGTCGCTCGCGAGGAGTGATGCGGCGTGGGACTCGGCGGACTCGAGCGAGATCGCCGTCACGGTGCCGGAGACGTAGTTGGTGACGACGAGCGAACCGGACGGGTCGACCCGGACGTGGCACGGGGCGTCGCCGCCGGCCGGGGCGTCCCAGAGGTGCTCGAGCGCTGCGCCGTCGCGACGGAACGCCGAGACGCCGCCGTCCGCGGTCTCGGAGACGGCGTAGACGCGGTCTCCCGACACCGCGAGGAAGGACGGGTCGTCCATGACCGCGACGGTACGGGCCTCGGCGTCACCGACGGGACCTGCTGGGACGATCGAGATCCCCGTGGCGTTGCCGCCGCCCGTGGCGGTGTAGGAGCCGACGAGCAACGCCGGGAGGGTGTCGCTCACGCGTCGCCGCCGGCGATCTGCTCGTGGTGGTGGATGACCTCGGCGACGATGAAGTTCAGGAACTTCTCGGCGAAGGCGGGGTCGAGGTGCGACTCGGCGGCGAGTGAGCGGAGCCGTGCGACTTGGACCTGCTCGCGACCGGGGTCGGCGGCCGGCATGCCCGCGGCGGCCTTGAGGTACCCCACCCGCTGGGTGTACTTGAACCGCTCGGCGAGCATGTGGATCACTGCGGCGTCGATGTTGTCGATGCTCTGCCGGATGCTGCCGAGTTCGGCGACGGCCGCCTGGTCGTACGCGGGCGTGGTGTCGTCGTCGCTCATGCTGCGAGCCTAACGGCCGGGGCTGGCCACCAGGTGTCGGTTACACACGCGCGCGTCCGCCACCGGTGCCGCATGCACTCGCCCCCGCACACTGAGCGGGACCTGAGCACGGCTTCGGAACTGCGAGAATGGGGGTCATGTCGGTCCTGCTCGTGATCTCGAGCGTGTTTGCGGTCCTCGCTGGCCTCGTGCACGTGTACATCTTCTTCCTCGAGTCCGTGGCGTGGACGAGTCCCCGGGTGCGCAAGATCTTCGGCCTGTCGTCGGAGACCGAGGTGCAGGCGACCCGCTCGATGGCGTTCAACCAGGGGTTCTACAACCTGTTCCTCGCGATCGGTGCGGTCCTCGGTGTGGTGCTCGTCGTCGCGGGCAACAGCGCGAGCGGGTGGACCCTCGTGGTGTTCGCGACGGCGTCGATGCTCGGTGCCGCGGTGGTCCTCGCCGGCACCGGCCGCCGCTACCTCAACTCCGCGTTCGTGCAGGGCGCGTTCCCCCTGATCGCGCTGCTGTTCGCGTTCCTCGGGTCCACGTTCGGATCCTGACCGCCGCGACCGTCGCACACGCGAAAGCGACAGTGTGCCGCAGAACAACGGCGGCACACTGTCGCTTTGACAGCAAGTTCCGGTAGGTCAGCCGAGCTTCGCCTGGAACTCGTCCGGCAGCTTCTCGAGCGCCCACTCGATCGCCGCGGTGGTCCCCATCGAGAACGCCGAGGACACATCGGCGTCGTCGAACACGATGGAGTGCCCGGCCTCGACCGACGGCACCTTCTGGAACAGCGGGTCCGCCTCGGCCTTCGACGCGTCGACGTAGATCGGCAGGATGAGCGTCAGGTCGGCGTTCAACAAGTCGAGGTTCTCGTCCGACAGGTGCACCGAGAACGCCTTGCCGGCCTGCTCGTCGATGGCCTTCGGGATGGTGAAGCCGAGGTTCCGCATGAACGTCGAACGGCTGTCCGTCGAGGCGTAGGCACCGAAGCCCTCGGAGCTGTAGGCCCCGACGACGGCGGTCTTGCCCTCGAACTCCGGGTGCGCCTTGCGTGCGGCGGCGTAGGCGTCGTCGAGATCGGAGAGCAGCTTCTTGCCCTCCGTTTCCTTGCCGAGGGCCTTCGCGATCATCGTGGTCTGCTGCTGGGTCGAGGCGAGGTAGTTCTCGCCGCCCTTCGGGATCGCCACGGTCGGCGCGATCGCGGACAGCTTGGCGTAACGGTCCTCGTCACCGGAGGACTTCACGTCGAGGATCACGTCGGGCTTGAGCTTGAGGATGTCCTCGTAGCTCGGCTCGAGCGTCTGGATGATCTTCGGCGACTTCGTGTAGGCACCCTTCAGCCAGGGGCCGACACCGTCGCCACCGAAGGCGAGCCAGTCGCTCGCGCCGACGGGCTGCACGCCGAGCTCGAGTGCCGTCTCGGCGTCGCCCCACCCGAGGGCGACGACGCGCTTCGGCTGCGACTCGATCTTCGTGGTGCCGAGCGCGGTGGTGATGGACACCGGGAAGGCCCCGTCGGACGACCCCGATGACGAGGAGGACGGGGAGCCGGAGCCGGAGGCGCACCCGGCGAGGACGAGGGACGCTGCGACGACGGCACCGGCAGCGGCCAGCACGCGTCGGAGACGGAGGGGAGTACGGATCACGAAGGGTAGCCTAACCTAACGACCCGGTACGGAAAACGTCTGGATAGGCTGGACGACCGTGGCCGTCACCGATCCCGCCCGCACCCGGCTCGCGGTGCTCGGCTCCCCCATCGCGCACTCCCTCTCCCCCACGCTGCACGCAGCGGCCTACGACGTCCTGGGGTTGCCGTGGTCGTACGGGAGGCACGAGGTCGCGTCCCACGAGCTCGGTGCGTTCGTCGCGGGGCTGGGTCCGGAGTGGCGTGGGCTGAGCCTCACGATGCCGCTCAAGCGGGACGTGCTGCCGCTCCTCGACCGGACCACTCCGCTGGTCGACGAGCTCGGGGTCGCCAACACCATCGCATTCCGGACCTCCGGCGACACCGTGTTGCGGTACGGGGCGAACACCGACGTCGAGGGGCTCGTCCGACCGGTCGAGGCACTCGGCCACCTGCCCGGTGAGGCGACGGTCCTCGGCGGTGGTGCGACCGCGGCGAGCGCCCTCACGGCCGCCGTCCGGCTCGGTGCGACCCTGGTGCGGCTGTTCCTCCGCGACACCGCGAAGGCCGGAGCGCTCGTCGACCTGGCCGTGCGGCTCGGCGTCTCGCTCGAGGTCCTGCCCTTGACGGACCTTCCCGGGACGCGGCACGGGTTCGTCGTCTCGACCCTGCCCGGTGGTGCCGCGGACACCCTCGAGCTGGTGCCGTCCGGGCCCGACGCCGTACTGTTCGACGTCGCCTACGAGCCGTGGCCCACCGCGGTCGCCTCGCGCTGGGCCGGTGCGGGCGGCCGGGTGCTCAACGGCCTCGACATGCTCACGGAGCAGGCGCTCGGACAGATCCGGTTCTTCATCACCGGCGACCAGGACGAGCTGCTGCCCGCCGAGGCGGACGTGCGGCGGGCGATGCGCGCCGCCGTGGGGCTGCCGCCCACCCTGCTCAGCTGACGACGCCGTCCACGTAGTACCAGCGGCCGCCCTCGCGGACGAACTCGCTCGTCTCCTCGAGCGTGCCGCGCTCGGTGTCGGAACGCCACCAAGCGCGGAACGCGACCGTTCCATGGGAGTCGAACGGGCCTCCAGACCGCGTCGACAGCACGTCCAACCGGGTCCAACGCTGTTCCGCGTCCAACTCGAGGTCCTCCGGCCGCGTCCGCGGGTGCCACGTCAGCAGGAGGTACTCGGGCAGGCCGAGCGCGAACGCGCTGAACCGGGAGCGCATCAGGCGCTCGGCGGTCGGTGCCGCGGCGCCGCCGTGGAGCGGCCCGCAGCACTCCCCGTAGGGGTTGCCGCTCAGGCAGGGGCAGCGGGACTCGTCGGTGACCACGCCCGAACGCTAGTCGACGATCGAGATCGCGACGGTGACGTTGCCGCGGGTGGCGTTCGAGTACGGGCAGATCTCGTGCGCGCGCTCGGCGAGGCGCTGCCGCTGCTCCGGACGGGCCGACGGGGCGTACACGTCGAGCTCGACCGCGAGGCCGAAGCCGCCCTGCCCGTTGCCGCCGATGCCGACCTCGGCCGAGACCTCGGCGTCGGTGGTGTCGACCTCGAGCTCCTTGCCGGCGGCGTGCAGCGCACCGAGGAAGCACGCGGCGTACCCGGCAGCGAAGAGCTGCTCCGGGTTGGTGCCCTCGCCGCTGCCGCCCATCTCCTTCGGCGGGCGGGTGTCGAGGTCGAGGCGGTCGTCCTCGCTGCGCACGTGGCCGTCGCGGCCTCCGCCGGTGGCGTGGGCGGCTGCGGTGTAGACGATGTCGAGGCTCATGGGTCGAGCGCACCGCGCCTTCCTGAGCGAGCGCTGGGCCGCGGCGTCACGGTGCGGGCTGCCCGCGCTCCCGAAGCCCGCACCCGGGCGTGTCCGGCCCGCGCGTGTCCGGTCCCACGCGTGTCCGGTCCCACGCGTGTCCGGCCCCACGCCCGATCGAGTGAGCAGCAATCGTCGAGTCGCCGCAGCACACCCGACGATTTCTGCTCCCTCGACACACGGGTAGCCCGGCACGCGCCACTCTCAGACCGACCGAGTAGAAGAAGTCTCGTGTTCGGACTCGGTTGGCAGGTGCTGTGGGAGCGGATCGGCGACGTCGTCGACTCCGCGCGCGTCCGCCGGGCGATCCGGATCTCCGTCGTCGCGGCGGTCCTCGCGCTCATCGCAGCCCTGGTTCTGCAGGTGCGGTTCGCGTGGGCGGGGACGTCCGTGCTGGGAGCCGTCGTCACCATCGCGCTGACCACCGCCGGTGTCGGCCTGGTGTGCTTCAGCTGCTTCCGGACCGCACGGCCGGTCGACCCAGCGGCGACGATCAACGGGCGACAGGTCCGTCCGGACACGCTGATGGCCGTGCGCTGGTCGGTCCAGCCGTACCTCGACCGACGCCCCCGCCCTGTCGCTCCGGACGACCGCGCTGCGGTCCTGAACGATGTGCCCCTGCTGCAGCGCGGATTGATCAGACGGCTGTCCCGGTTCGGTCCGACGATCGTCGGGCTAGCGCTGCTCTGCCTCGGGGCGATCGTCGCCGGCGGCTTCCGCTCCGTCGTCTTCGTGTGGCCCGTCCTGTACGTCGGGATGATCCCGGACATGGTCGTCCGGCTGGGCCGCTCCGAACGCGCCCGCCTCGCCGCGCTCGCCACCACGCCCCCGCCCGACTCCGACGGTCCGCAGTGGCGACGGGATCCGACCGGTTCGAAGCTGGGCCTGCCCGGCGAGTGATCGACCGCACGCCTGTCGGTGGTCGCGAGCACACTGGGATCATGTGTGGAAGGTTCGTCGTCTCCGACACCACGGCCGATCTGCTGCCGGAACTGATCGGCGAGCTCGCCGATCGGACCGAGCACGTGGACGAGGACACCGGCGTGGTCGGCACCGGCCTCGTCCCGAGCTGGAACGTCGCTCCGACCGATCCGGTGTTCGCGGTCCGGCAGCGGCACGGCGAACGCGAACTCCCCCGGATCAGCTGGGGCTTCGTGCCGAGCTGGGCGAAGGACTTCCAGAAGCAGCGCCCGAAGCCGATCAACGCGCGCATCGAGACGGTGGCGACGAGCGGCATGTTCAAGCGGGCGTTCGCCACGAACCGGTGCATCGTGCCCGCGCAGGGGTACTACGAGTGGGTCGTGCGCGAGGACGGCAAGGAACCGCACTTCGTCCACGAGCCCGGCGGCGCACTCGCCATGGCCGGCGTGGTGAGCGCCTGGCCGGACCCGACGAAGCCCGAGGGCGACCAGGACAAGTGGCGGCTCTCGCTCGCGATCATCACGCGCGACGCCCACGTGGCGCCTGGTGAGGTGCACGACCGGATGCCGGCGTTCCTCACGCCCGATGGCTACGACGACTGGCTGGACCCCGATGGACGAGACACGGACGATCTGCTCGCTCTGCTCGACCACGAGTCGCTGACGGTTGCTGCTGGTCTCGAGCAGTACGAGGTCGCGCGCACCGTGAACAGCGTCAAGAACGACGGCCCGCAGTTGATCGAGCGGATCGCCTGATTCCAGGCGTCAGGGACGCCCGTCAGCGACGGACGTCGGGCAGGAGCACGTGGAGCCGCTCGGCGAGCCGCTGCTGTGCCTCCTCGAGGGACCGGAAGTCCCCGACGTACTGCCCGAATGTGTCGGACACGAAGAAGTGCGTGCCCTGGCGATCGACGGTGCCGCCGTAGTACCCGCCGTAGTTCGCGGCCCACAGCCCGGTGTCGGGGCGGGACCACGTGATCCGGGCGTGCGATGCGGGTGCGACGACCCCGGCCTCGATCTCGGTGATCGCGGCGATGGTGGCGGTGTCGACGGTCACCTTGTCCACGGTGGCCTCGTGCGCGGTCGCTTCGTGCGCCGTCGCCTCGGCATGGTGGGGGTGGGCGAAGGCCGTGCTCATGGTGCTCCTCGTGCTGTCCTGCTGCGGTGCTGGTCGTGCCGGGTGCTGACCGGTGGTGGTGCGTGGTGGAGGGCTCAGTCGACGGGACGGATCACGGAGGGCAGCATGACGTGCAGCTGGTCCGCGAGCTGTGCCTGCGCCTGCTCGAGCGACTCGAAGTCACCGACGACCAACCCGAAGGTGTCCGAGGCGACGTACCGACCGTCGCGCTTGTCGATCGACCCGCCGAAGTAGCCGCCGTAGTTCGCGACCCACTCGCCGTCTTCCTCCTGCGTCCAGCTGAGCTTGGCCCGCGACGGGCGGGAGTGCGGCTCGGCCTGGGCCTCGAGGATGGCGATCGTGTCGACGGTGTCGGTGTCGAGCGTGACCTCGGCTCGGGTGTCGGTGCTGACGGTGGTGCTCATGTCGCTCTCCTTCGCGATCCGGGGTACAACTGCTGACACCAGAACGCTACGAGAACACCCCCTCCCGCCGCCAGCGATGCCCGCGCATTCACGGGTTCCGTCAATCCGCTGCATCAGTGATCCCCGGGTTTCCGGGGCCGTGCGACGCACTTCCGGGGTACAGGGGACAGATCGGGGTACTCGTTCTCCGGCCAGTCCCGGACCCCGCCGGCGATCAGCGTGCGACGCGGCCCCTCCGTACCCGCCACCATCGCCACACGAGTGCGCCGGCACCGCCGACGACGAGTGCGACGAGCGCGCTGCCGATCCCGGTCCCGGCCGGGCCGAGTGCGGACCGGAAGACCTCGGCGCCGAACGAGGCGAGTTCGAGCGGGTACGGCAGGTACACCCGTGTCCCGAGGGCGGCGGTGACCGCGGTCACGGCGGCCGATCCGCTCCAGAGGACGGCGAGCGCGAGCACGGATCCGATGACCCGCCCGACGCTGGTCAGACCCGTCCTGGCGATGCCGAGACCGACCAGGACGGCGGGCACCCACCGGGTGACGGACAGCACGGCGGACACGGATCCGTCGGCGAACCCGACCGGGGACATCAGGAACGCGTCGACCCAGGTTCCCGCAGCGAGCGCCCCCACCGCGACCGCGACGACGGCGACGCCCGGCGCGGTCCTCGCGAGCACCACGAGCAGCACGGCCGCGAGCGCGATGGCCAGGAGTGTCCCCGCGACCAGTGCGACGAGGTACACCTGCGCGGCGCTGATCGCGGCACCGGTCCCGATCGACCGGTCCGTCCGGAGGCCCGCCCCGGTGACCACGGCGGTCTGCACCAGGGCGACGAGCTGGACGACGAGCAGCCCGGTCACGGCGAGGACGGTGGCGAGCCGACCGGGCAGTCCCCAACGCTCGCCCAGGAGCCGCACGGCGAGCCCGGCGACCGCTCCGCCGACGAGCAGCATCGCTCCGATGAGCCCGACGCTGTACTGACTGAACGGCAGCAGCGCCACGGGCATGTCGGCCGGGTCGACGGTCGGGGTCGCCCAGAGGTTCTGCAGCGGCAGCCGCATGCCCGTGACGATCCAGGGCAGCAGGCCGACCACACCGGACAGCACGCCGGTCCCCACGCCGAGTCCGACCGTGCGCATCCGTGTTCCCCCACCCATCCCGCCAGGCTAGCGGCGGACGTGCGCTCCCCCGGCCCGCGCCGGCCTCGCTGCACCCGTGGACACATCCGGCCTGGAGGCGCGGCTCGCTACCGTCGACCGGTGACCTCCCACGAGTGGTCGGCTCCCGACCCCGCACGCGCCTCCGCGCGCAGCCGACGGTTCGCCGTCGCCATCGCGGCCGCCTACGGCGTCGCGGTGCTGCTCATCGGGTTCTGGCGCACGCCGGTCGACGCGTCGAGCCACACCTGGCTCGACGCTGCGATCGACCACGCGCACCGCCTCGGCGCGCCGGCCTGGTTCGGCTACGACGTCGTCGAGTCCCTGGCGAACGTGGTGTTCTTCGTGCCGCTCGGGCTGCTGGTCGTGTCGTTCGCCGGCGCACGGTGGTGGTGGGCGGGCGCCCTCGCCGGCCTGGTGCTGAGCGCGGCGATCGAGACCGGTCAGGCGCTGTTCCTGCCCGCGCGGTACGCCACGCTCGACGACGTGCTCGCCAACACGATCGGTGCGACCGTCGGCGCGCTCCTCGGTGTCGCGGTCCTCAGTCTCGCGGCACGGCGCTCGCGGCCCGCCGGTAGGCACCCGGCGTCATCCCGACGAGCGGGGAGAACTGGTCGATGAACTGACTCGTCGTCGCCCACCCGCAGGCCGCGGCGACATCGGTCACCGACTGCCCGCCGGCGAGGAGCACCAGCGCCCGGTGCACCCGCAGCTGTAACCGCCACTGCCGGTACCCCATCCCGGTCTCCTGGCGGAACAGCCGGGTCAGGGTCCGCTCCCCGACGCCCGACCACGCCGCGAGCCCCGCCAGCGACACCGGCCCCGTGAGGTCCCGCTCCACCCGACGCACCACGCGCCGCAACCGGGCGTCACGGGGTTCGGGCAAGTGCAGGGGCTGCTCCGGGGCGGACGCGACCTCGTCCACGATGACCGCACGGAGGTGCGCCCGAGCCACCTCGGAACGCCGAGCCGACGTCGTGATCGCGAGCAGTGCCTCCCGGGCCAGTGCCGACGCGGCCAGGACCGCCGGACCCGACGGGAGGCCCACGGCGGCGTCCTCGGACAGGTAGACGACGCGCATGTCGGTCACCCCGTGGGCCCGGTGCCGGTGCTCGGCACCGGCCGGGACCCACGCGACCCGGTTCGGCGGGGCGATCCACGCGCCGTCGTCGGTGATGAGCGACAGCACACCGGACGCGGCGTGCACGAGGTGCCCGAGCGGGTGCACGTGCGGCGGGACGGTCTCGGCGTGCGCGAACCAGAACGCCGCCTCGGTGCGGCCGTCCTCCGACAGTTTGTCCGGTTGGCTGGAATCCGACATCACCGGGCAGCGTACGTGTTCCGGGCCGAGCCCGCTCGATGGTGTGATCGTCTCATGACCACCGCTTCCGTCCCCGTCCCGACTGCGGCATCCCAGCGCGGACTCCTCGCCGCCTGGTACGTCGGCGCGGGGCTCATGCTCGTCGCGCTGAACCTGCGGATGGGCGTCGCGTCGGTCGGGCCCGTGCTCGGGGCGATCGAGCGGTCGCTGCACCTCAGCCCGTCGGCGGCGAGCCTCCTCACCACGATCCCGGTGTTCGCCTTCGGGGCGTTCGCGTTCCTGACGCCCGTGCTCACCCGGCGGATCGGGCTGCACCGACTGCTCGGCCTGACGATGGCGGTGCTGGCGGTCGGGATCGCCCTCCGTCTGGAGCCGCACGGCTGGGCGCTCTACGGCGGCACCGTGCTGGCGGGCGCGGCCATCGCGGTGGCGAACGTGCTCATGCCGGCGGCGATCAAGAGCGACTTCGCGCACCGGGTCGGCCTGATGATGGGGCTGTACTCGACGGCACTGTTCCTCAGTGCGGCGATCGCGTCGGGGGCCGTCGTCCCGCTGATGGGCGCGTTCGGGTCGTGGCGTCCCGCCCTGGCGTTCTGGGCCGTGCCCGCCGTCGTGGCGTTCCTGGTGTGGCTGCCGCGTGCGCTCCGGAACCCGGGACACGCTCGGGGGTCGCGCGCCGTCGTGGACGCCCCGGTGACGGCCGTCGACGAGCCGACGTTCGCACGGCTGTTCCGCGACCGGGTGGCGATCGCCGTGACGGGGTTCATGGGGCTGCAGAGCCTGTCGTACTACGCGTTCCTGACCTGGGTGCCGACGGTCCTGCAGGACGCCGGGGTCCCCGCGCACGAGGCCGGACTGATGCTCGCCTACTCCAGCCTGCCGGGGATCGTGACCGGGGTGACGGGTCCGGCGATCGCCCGACGACTGCGGCCGACGTGGCTGCCGGTCCTCGTCGTCGTGGTGCTCTGCGGGGCGGGGTTCGTCGGACTCGTCGTCGCTCCGGCCGCCGGAGCGTGGGTGTGGATGACGCTGCTCGGGCTCGGGCAGGGCGGCGCGATCAGCCTGTCGCTGAGCTACATCGTGTGGCGCTCGCCGGATGCCCGGCACACCGCCCACGTGTCGACGATGGCGCAGGGCACGGGGTACCTGCTCGCGGGGCTCGGGCCGCTCGGACTCGGGCTGCTGCACACGGCGACCGGCGGCTGGACGGTGCCGATCGTGGTGCTCCTGGCGCTCCTGGTGGTCCAGCTCGTCGCCGGCGTGGCCGCGAGCCGCGACCGGCACGTGCTCGCGCCGCGGGCGTAGGCGCCGCGCACCGCGCCGCGCACCGCGCCGCGCACCGCCGCCACCCGTGTCAGCGCACCGCGCGCAGGGCGTCCGCGACCACGTCGAGCGCGGCGGCGATCTCGTCCGCCACACGTTCGTGCGTCGCCTCCGACCGCCGGTAGGGGTCGTCGACGTCGTCCTCCGCGGGGTCGACCGGCTGCGGCACGGTCCCCCGGAGTCGGGCGACCCGCTCCACGAGCTGCTCCGCGGTCGCCACGCCGTCCAGGTCGGAGGGCTCGAGGGCGTCGAGCACCCGGGCGAACTGCTTGATCGTGAACGCCCGCTTCGCAGCCTTCGGCGCGAGCGACACCACGGCCGCACGGTGCGAGCGCTCCGCCGTCAGCACGAGGTCGGCGGCACCGGCGATCTCCGGCGTCAGGTAGCGGGAGCGGTGCGCCGACGGGTCGCCGCCGAGCCGCTCCGACTGCGCGGCGGCCGGGCCGTCCATCGGGGCACCGTCCTGCGCGATGGTGCCCGCTGACTCGACCGTGAACGCCGGGGCGTCACGGCCGAGCCGCGCGGTCAGGACCTGCGCGCCGAGTGGTGAGCGGCAGATGTTGCCGCTGCAGACGAACAGGACCCGCATCGTCAGGCCGAGGCGCCGAGCAGGTCGTGCCGGACGACGATCGCGTCACGGCCGGGGCCGACGCCGATCGCGGAGATCCGGGCACCGGACATCGCCTCGACCGCGAGCACGTAGGCCTGGGCGTTGGCGGGCAGGTCCTCGAAGGAGCGGGCGCCGGTGATGTCCTCGGTCCAGCCGGGGAACTCCTCGTAGATCGGCTTCGCGTGGTGGAAGTCCGACTGGTTCACGGGGACCTCGTCCACGCGGACGCCGTCGACGTCGTAGGCCACGCAGACCGGGATCGTCTCGAGGCCGGTGAGGACGTCGAGCTTGGTCAGCACGAAGTCGGTCACACCGTTGACGCGCGCCGTGTACCGGGCGATCGGGGCGTCGTACCAGCCGCAGCGACGGGGACGGCCGGTCGTGGTGCCGAACTCGAAGCCGTTGGCGCGGAGGAACTCCCCCGACTCGTCGAACAGCTCGGTCGGGAACGGGCCCGCGCCGACGCGCGTCGTGTACGCCTTCACGATGCCGATGATCCGCTCGAGCTTGCCCGGGCCGATGCCGGAACCGGTCGCAGCGCCGCCGGCGGTCGCCGACGAGGACGTCACGAACGGGTAGGTGCCGTGGTCGACGTCGAGCATGGTGGCCTGGCCGGCCTCGAACAGGACGGTGTCGCCGCGCTCGAGCGCCCGGTGGATCTCGAGGCCGGTGTCGGCGACCATGGGCCGCAGGCGGTCGGCGAAGGAGAGCAGCGACTCGACGACCTCGTCCGCGTCGATCGCCCGACGGTTGAATACCTTCACGAGCAGGTGGTTCTTCTGGTCAAGGGCGGCTTCGACCTTCTGGCGCAGGATGTTCTCGTCGAAGATGTCCTGGATGCGGATGCCGACGCGGTTGATCTTGTCGGCGTAGCTCGGGCCGATGCCGCGACCGGTGGTGCCGATCTGGCGCTTGCCGAGGAACCGCTCGGTCACCTTGTCGATGGTGCGGTGGTAGTGCGTGATGACGTGGGCGTTCGCCGACACGAGCAGCCGGGACACGTCGACGCCGCGGGCCTTCAGCGCGTCGAGCTCCTGGAAGAGGACCTCGAGGTCGACGACGACGCCGTTGCCGATGATCGGGGTGACGCCGGGCGTGAGGATGCCGGACGGCAGGAGGTGCAGAGCGTACTTCTCCCCGCCGACGACGACGGTGTGCCCGGCGTTGTTGCCGCCGTTGAACTTCACGACGTAGTCGATGCGGCTGCCGAGGAGGTCGGTGGCCTTCCCCTTGCCCTCGTCGCCCCACTGGGCGCCGATGATGACTGCTGCGGGCATCTGGTTCTCCTCACGTTGGCGGAGGACCTCACGCGACCGTCGGGTCGGTGGTCCACCCGAGTCTATCGGACGGTCACCTCCGCGCCACCTGGCGCGTGCTCGAGATGGTGACGACGAAACGGACTGGAGGCGCGGTGCCAGCTGGCACCGCGCCTCCAGTCCGTCTGGTGGTGACGTCCGCGATCAGGCGCGGAAGAAGTCCTGGTAGGAGGGATCGCCGACCGGCTGCGAGTGGCCGGGCTCGGCGAGGCGCTGTTCGATCATGGACTGGATGACGTCCGGCGGGGTGAGCCCACGGCGCCGCCACTCCATCGGGTTGGCTCGGAGCTGCGTGAGGGTTGCGTGCTGCATGTCGAACAGCCTGTCACTGGATAACTAGTTTGTCTAACTACATGTCCTCGGAACGCACTCCGGGCCCCGACACGCGTGGTGACGGGGCCCGGAGTGCGGTGTTCGGACTGCTCCGACTAGCGGCGGGTGACCTTCGCGGTCGGCTTCGACGTCGCCGAGCCGTCCTGGTAGCCCTTCGCCGTCGCGGTGACCTGCACCTGGAGGCGGTGTCCGGCGTCGGACGAGCCCAGCGAGTAGGTCTGCTTCGTGGCACCCGGCACGGCGGCGCCGTCACGGAGCCACTGGTACGAGTACCGCACGCCCTTGGCGTCCCACGAGCCGTGGTGCGCCGTGAGCTTCTTGCCCACCGTCGGGTTGCCACTGACCGTGACGGCGCTGCCCTTGCGGAGCGTCACGACCGGGGCGGCGACCGTCGCCGAGACCGTGTCGGCCTGGTCGCCGACCGCGTTGCCGAGGTGCAACAGGAGCACCTTGGCGTTCGCGACACCGGCGCCGCGGGTGACCTGGAGCGACCCGGAGTCGGCGAACAGGACGCCGGTCGAACCGCCCTTCGCGAAGGTGAGCGCCGGCTTGGTCGGGTCGTACGTCGCCTCCGCCGTCTCGTCGACGACGTAGGAGCCGCTCGTGGCCAGGGCCGGGGCGTACGCCGACTCGGTCAGGACCGAGTAGGTGAACGCCTTCGTGGCACCGATCGTCGAGGCGTCGACCGTCAGGACCTTGACCGCGCTGTCGAACGTGTTCACGTCCTGCCCGGGGGCGCCGCCGTTCAGCGGCTGCGTGTCCACGGTCTCACCGGTGGCGAGGTCGACGGTCGTGGCGAACGTGGCGTCCACCGTTGCCGACTTGGCGTCGTACACCAGGTAGTCCGGCGTGCCGTCACGGTCGGTGTCGATGAGCACCTCGACGTTGGTCACGGCGCCGGGGTTGGCGTCGGGACCGGCGGTCTGGACGCCGAACGCGAGCGTGTCCGACGCCTTGTCGTAGTTCGCGCCGTAGGCCCGGACGTCCGCTGCCTGCAGGGACTGCTTCGCCGAGCCGGCCGGGAAGGACTCCTGGCCGTCCGTCCCGCCGAGCACGAACGGTGCGACGGCTGCGTGGTAGCCGGTCGTCGCGTCACCCTGGTCGACCGAGCGGCCGGTCAGGGCGAGGTCCGCCGTGTTCTTCGTGGCGGGGAACTCGACGTCCGAGCCGTGCACCGCGCTCACCGGCTTCGGCGCGACGTACGTGCCGAGCCGCAGCGGGTTGAGCTTCTTGTCGGTCGGCGTGAACGTCACGATGCCCGAGGCAGCGGCGACGAACTCCCGCTGGTACCCCTGCTGCACCGACTCCTGGGTGGGGTCGATCACCCGGCGGAGCTTCGTCGGGTCGGCGATCGAGAACGTGAGCTTCACCGTCGCGGTGCCGTGCGGTCGGACCGTCACGCGCTTGGTGCTGAGCGCGAAGGCCACACCCGGCTGCGACACCTGCGGCTGGTAGGCCACGTCGTAGGTGTGCGGCCGACCGTCGGTGTTCTCGATCTGCAGGGTGCGGTTCTCGCTGGTCTTCGAGGCGACCTCGACGACACCGTAGGAGGCGGTGACGAGCTGGTCGTTCTCGATGCTGCGGACCGTGGTGCCGGCGGTGACCGCCTGCAGGGCGTCGACGCGACCGGTGCCCTGGCGGAGCAGGGTCGCGGTGCCGTCACCTTGCCGCACGTCGTGCGTCGCGGTGTTCATCAGCGCGGCCTTGACCTGCGGAGCCGACCACGTCGGGTGCGACTGGAAGGTCAGCGCGGCGATGCCCGCCACGTCCGGCGTGGCCATCGACGTGCCGCTCATCGACATGCGGCCGTCACCGGTGCCGTTGGCCGCGGAGATCACGTTGACCCCGGGGCCGGCGATGTCCGGCTTGACGATGTCGTCGAACGACCCGTGGACGCCCCGGCTGGTGAACCCGGCGAGCGTGTTCACGGCCTCGGGGTCCGTCGCGAGTTCGAAGCCCTTGAGCTCGTCGGCGAAGCGCACGTGCAGGGTCCCGGCCTGGGCAGCTGCCTGGAGGCCCGTGACGCTGTCCGCGGTCAGCTCGGCTCCCGGGATGGTCGCGTTCCCCGCGATGCCGGAGTCGAACGTGTTGATCGTCCCCGCCAGCAGGACGCCGACACCGCCGGCGGCCTCGACGTTGTTGAACCGCACGCCGGAGCCGCACTCGAGCGCGGCGTCGGTCCACTTGAGCCAGACGACCTTGCCGGCGATCTTCGCGGCCTCGTCGGCACTGAACGCGGCGCAGCCGTCGATGTTCGTGCTCGGGACGACGACGTCGCCCTCGACCGGCAGCGTGCCCTGGTAGTTCTGCGAGTACTGCGCACGCCAGGTCTTCGCGACGTCCGCCGGGGCCGTCGCCTCGACACCGTCGTAGAGCGACTGGCCGGTGGCGCTCGCGGCGACCGTGAGGGCGCCCTCGGCGTTGCCCGGCGAACCACCGATGTCGGTGAAGTCGTCGGCGTTCCCGGAGGCGATCACCGGCAGGACACCGCGGGCGGTGAGGGCGTCGATCTTGGCGTTGTCGGGGTCGTCCGGCGCGCCGTAGTCGGAGCCGAGCGACAGGTTGAGGACGTTGATGTCCTTGCCCTCGGTCAGTGCTTGGCCAACCCAGTCGAGCGCGGCACCGGTGAGGTCGGTCGAGCCACCGTTGTCACCGAACACCTTGAGGGCGTAGAGGCCCGCCTGGGGCGCTGTGCCCGGGCCGATCCACATGTCCTGCACCTGCTGCGTGGTGAGCTTCGTGTAGTCGCCCGTGTAGGTCTTCTTGTCGGCGTCGAGGCCGTAGCCGGCGATGGTGCCCGACACGTGGGTGCCGTGGTCGCCGCCCTTGCCGTCGATCGGGTTGTCGTCCGGCTTCGGGGTCGGGTCGTACGCGGGGTCGGTGGTGTCCGCGTTGTACGTCGGGCCGGCGAAGTCGTAGCCGCCGAGGAACTTCTTGCCGTCGTAGGACCCGGCCGTCGGTGCGCCGGTGTTGGCGAGCGCCGCCTGGTACGCGGCCGCGGTGCCGGGACCGCCGAAGTCCGCCTGCGTGTAGTCGAGGCCGGTGTCGAGCACGGCGACGTTCACGCCCTTGCCGGTGCGGCCGGTCTGCTGCCAGGCGTCGAGCGAGCGGGTGTAGACGTCGCTCGCCGCGTTCTTCGGCGTGACGCCGTCCGCGCCGGGCTTCGTGAGGCTCGGGTCGACACCGGACGGTGCCGCGCCGGAGTCGGCGTTCACCGTCGGGTCGACGATCTTCTTCGGCGTGAGCGGGATGATGCTCTCGACGTCGGAGCGGGCCGCGACCTTCCGGAGCGCGGCGACGTCGGCGACGACGGCCACGCCCGGCACGGTGTACTCGGTCGAGTAGAGCTCGGTGGCGTCCGCGTCGGACTGCTGCACGGCGGCGCGCACGGCGTCGACCGTCGAGCCGATCGCCTTGACACGCTGCTTCGCCGCCGAGGACGGGGTCTTCGACTTCGTGAGGTCCCCGCCCTTCGCCTGGGCGTCGACCTCGAGCGCGCCCTGCCCGGTCGTCCGCACGAACGCGGCGATCGTCTTCGAGGGCTTCGCGTCCCGCAGCGGCTGCGAGAGCTTCAGGTCGGCCGGTACCGGTCCGGCCGGTGCTGCCGAAGCTGCTCCGCCGACGGCCAGTCCGCCGCACGCCAGGGCCGCGGCGGCGATGCCGGCGGTCAGGACGCGCGCGAAGCGGTTCGGGTTGGGGTTCGGGTCGTTGTTCGGTGTTGCACGGTTCAAAGGGCGCACTCCCGGTTCGTCCGTGTTTCGCAAGGAATTGCTGTGAAGTTATGCGTTTCCTCTCAGGTCCCGCAGTCCGCACTTTGGGGGACGTCCCTCGTTCGGGGGTGGTCAGTCTGATAACTTGCACACATGTGTGCACGTTATTACGATGGGACACGTGACCAGTCCTGACCAGCAAATGCGTGCGCCGCGCCGCGACGCGACCGAGAACCGCGCGGCGCTGCTCGAGGCGGCGAAGACCGTCCTGCAGGGCGATCCCGATGCCTCGCTCGAGACGATCGCGTCCGCCGCCGGGCTGTCCCGGCGTGCGGTCTACGGACACTTCCCGTCGCGCGACGACCTCGTGCGCGAGGTCGTGACCGCCGGTGCCGCCCGTGTCGCCGCGGCCATGCCGACCACGTCCGACCTCGTCGCCCTGCCCCCGGCCGCCCGGCTCGCCGCCATCGCGGTGACGCTCTGGGCCGAGGTCTCGCACGTCCGCTCGATGGCCCGGGTCGCGATCCGCAGCCCGTTCAGCGAGTCCGTCGCCGAGGTGTTCGCACCCCTGCGCGCACAGGTCCGGGACGCCTGCGCCCTCGGGATCGCCGACGGCGCGATGCGCGACGACGTCGACCCCGCGACGCTCGGCCGGTTGGTCGAGGGCGCGTGCATCGCCGTCCTCGACGAGGCCACCCGCTCCGGGACGTCCGACGAGGACGGCCGGCGCATGGTGGTGCTGTCGGCACTCGGCATGGCCGGCATCGACTGGCGCACCGCGATGCTCTCCGAGCCGGTCGCACCCGCCCACTCCACGAACCCCTCCGCCAGCAAGGACCCCGCATGACCATCGAACTCGACCACGTCGGCATCGGCGAGGAGCCCGGCGCGGCCCTGCCCGTCGTCTCCGCCGTCGCCGCACCGGGACGCCCGGGCGTGATCGCCGTCGAGACCGAGCAGGCCCCCGTGCTCGCGTCCCTCGTCGCCGGCGGCCGCATGCAGCCCGAGACCGGCCGCGTGCTGCTCGACGGGCACGAGGACGCCGCAGCGATCCGGAAGGCGTTCGCGCTCGTCGACACCCCCGGCATCGCCGAGCCGTTCCCGGTGATGAGCGTCCGGCGCATCGTGCGCGAGGAGCTCGCGTTCGCCGAACAGCGGCCCTCCCGCGAGCACGTCGACACCGTGCTCGACGAGCTCGGGCTGCACGAGTACGCCGACACACACGTGCAGCGGGTCCCGACCGACGTGCGCGTCCGGTTGCTCGCCGAACTCGCCCTGCTGCGGGACGGTGTGACCGGGCTCGTGATCACCTCGCCCGAGCGGCACGGCGGCGCCGTGGAGGGGTGGTTCGCGGTCGTCCGCGACGTCGCCCGCCGCGGCGTGACCGTCGTGCTCGTGACCTCCAAGGCCGCAGCCGCGACCGTCGAACACCTGCTCGACACGATCGAGCCGATCGACACCACCCAGACCGAGGGTCCCGAGGACGCGACCCGGACCGACGGAACCGAGCCGCGCCTCCAGGCAGGCCCGTCCACCGTCACCGAAGAATCCGCAACCG
>Ga0153924_1000396_pt1 | contig 27823 bp, 38 predicted proteins | sample TSNJ008MetaG_FD_104709 | JGI IMG/M metagenome (GOLD analysis project Ga0153924, IMG submission 104709) | Attine ant fungus gardens microbial communities from New Jersey, USA - TSNJ008 MetaG | ecosystem: Host-associated > Fungi > Mycelium > Unclassified | place: USA: New Jersey, Wharton State...
CAGGGATAGGGTTTTTTATTACACTGATCGGCTGTAGAGGTAATGGCTTTCGTAAGGAGAAGCCTGTTTCACCTAGCCGCGACTTGTATGCGCAAGGGTTCAATCAACCATGGTTCAACACACGCCTTCAGTTTTATCTGTACTTTCCAGTCAGTTCTCCCTTCCGATATTCATCAGGTTTCCGAAATACAGAGGACAACGGTGGAAACTCAAAAAATCCCGATCTATGGTTGTAGAGTCGGGATGCTGGCTAGCCACTAACAATCACTGAAGACAGCAAACCGATGTGCTGATAAAAAGGGTCAGTATTCTTAATCTATCATTTACTAAATCATTTACGTCATGATATTTCATTTTTTTTAAATATTCTGCTTGTCTTTGAACCACGGCTCCTCGGTCAAACTTCCATACACATATGTCAAATCCAATTACCCATGCTGCCTTTCATATATTTTTTCCAGTCCGGTAGAACCTCGTCTTTTTTATATTGTATGTATGTTTTTTTGTATGGTAGAGGAGGGCAGTGAGTAGACAGGAGAGGATCTTGGACTCTCTCGCTCTTTCTCTAGAAAATTTCTTGGACGGACGCTGTCACACTCGCATTTATAGTTGAAGGAGCTTTAGACATCTCATTTCTTCATGATACTGGTTCGGTGACAGGACAATCCATGATCCAGCCTCTCTACCTTGCCCAGTACAAGAAAATTCTGGCGATGGCTTCGTCCAGACACCACGTTTCCTTCGTTTTCTGGGAGTCGCACATTTGTTTGATTATACAAAAGCCCAATGTTCGTGGACAATATCAAGTTGTCTGGAGTTCCAGGAAATTTGACTTTACGGTTGGTTGTGTGGCGGCGGGGAGTTCCATGGAGGTGCTTGCCAAAGTCTTAGGTCCCAAAAGAAATACAGCTTTCTTACTAGTCAAGACGCTGAACAATGGGGGAAATGCTACCTGATATAGCGGAAGGAAGACGACCTCATTGAGATGCAGCCTCCCTCTACAAGATTGCAATCACTCCTTCTTTCTTCTCCCCAATCTGATGCTGGTTCTAGACTAGGAGAGGCTCCAGATGTTCTGTCAGAGCTACTCGCGAAAGAATTGATCGAGTCGACAATTTTTCGTCCGAAGAACCAGGATATCATCTTTGGCAAGGAGTTCATAATGCTTTAGGTTTGTCTGGGAAGTCGGTGTAGAGAAATTAAGGTGTGTAAAAACTCAGGTGCATCGCCATCAAGGTCCCCACGTGCACCCGGATCTTAGGTAGTAGGAACTTTCGACGTGGTTATGTTGGTCAAGTATCCATATTCAATATCATAAGGACCCTGCTTCACCTCATAGAAATCCAGTTCTTTTCACGATGCTGACAAAGAGAACTGCTTCTGCTGCTAAACGCTTGTCCAATGCGCTGAACTGTGCTTCCTTGGCTGGACGGAATGCAACGTTGCGCCCGATATCAACATCAAATAATGTCACCGGTGCCATGAACTCTAGCGTCCCGACGCGGGAGATGAGATGTATCGATTTACAACTCCAGGGAGGTCATGGAGGTTCCCGGGGTTTCGCATCGGAAGCTTGTCGGTCATCCTGTCCTCAACATATTTGCGTCATTTGATCATTTATGTTGAATTAGATCTGAGTAATACAAGGAGGCCTCACTTTGACAAGGTACTCATAGCCAATCGGTGTGTTATTGTTATTATTCGACTCGGAAAAAAATTATTAAGCAAGTTGCCTAGAGGAGAGATTGCGTGCCGTGTCATTCGGACTGCCCGGAAGCTCGGGATAAAGACAGTCGCAGTCTACAGTGAAGCAGACGCAAATTCTCTGCACACTACGCTTGTAAATGATTCCGTTATCTGGCAAATCAACCTGTCAACATTTTCTAGGCAGATGAGGCATTCTGCATTGGCCCAGCACCTTCATCGGAGAGCTATGTAAGTACCTGTTAAGTCGACTGTGGCCATTACTCATGATATCAGCTGAGAATAGATAAAATCATTGAAGTTTGTCGTCGGAGCGGTGCTCAGGTAAGACTCCTGCTCTTCCACTCATTTCGACACTCAATGGAAATAGGCTGTCCATCCAGGGTGCGGACCAAGATTCATGTTGTCATTCTGGAAGCTCTGAAATTAGTCTAGTTATGGATTCCTGAGCGAAAATGCTAAATTTGCACAACGACTTGCGGAAGAAGGTATTATCTTCGTTGGTCCCCCTGCCAACGCGATTGTAAGCATGGGTTCGAAAAGTGAATCCAAGAATATCATGTCCAGTAGGTCCTACGTCTTCTGTAGAAGAAAAGTCCGGTCTGACGTGCTTTGCAGGTGCTGGTGTTCCATGTGTGCCCGGATATCATGGAGAAAACCAGGATCCTGCTTTTCTCTACGAGAAAGCTCAGGAGATCGGTACGAAATAACCAACTACTTCGTTGTGAATCAACGTCTAACGGTCTGTTCAGGTTTTCCGGTTTTGATTAAAGCTATTCATGGTGGTGGCGGAAAGGGTATGCGAACAGTGACAACTCCAACCCAGGAAGCATTCAACGAAGCACTTTCATCTGCCAAACGAGAATCGCTTAAATCATTCGGAAACGATACTGTGCTAGTAGAAAAGTTTATCGAACGCCCAAGGCACGTCGAAGTGCAAGTGTTCGCGGATACAATGGGAGGCACTGTCAGCCTCTGGGAACGAGACTGCTCGGTGCAGAGGCGGAATCAGAAGATAATTGAAGAGGTGTGTATCTTCGATCATCTAAGATTTTGCTTCAACGAGCCTACAGGCACCGGCTCCCGGTCTCACTCCCGAAATTCGTGCAGACTTGAGCGCCAAGGCTATTGCTGCTGCCCAAGCAGTCCAGTATGTAGGGGCTGGTACGGTCGAGTTTATATTCGACAATGATACTCAGAAATTCTACTTCATGGAAATGTACGATGATGTCAACTTGTTTTCCCTCCTTTATGTTCAACATATGTATAGGAACACTCGCCTTCAAGTCGAACACCCAGTGACAGAGATGATAACTGGACTGGACCTTGTTGAATGGCAATTAGAAGTCGCGGCAGGAAATCCACTGCGTCTGTCCCAAGCCGAGATACCTCTCGTTGGCCATGCCTTTGAGGCTCGCATATACGCTGAAAATCCTCGCAACAACTTTCTTCCCGACTCTGGATCACTCTTATACCTGTCCACACCAGAACCAACGACTATATTTGCTACGCCGTTTCCATCTGTCCAAGCGAAACCATCTTCGTCACAGCTCGGCCCCCTCTCTCCTCCTGGACACGTTACCGATATCACACCTTCCTTGAGAATAGAGCAGGGATTCACGCAGGGTGCTCAGATCGGTGTCTTCTATGATCCGATGATAGCGAAAGTCGTCGCACACGGAAGAGACAGAACAGAAGCTCTAAGAATACTCAGGAAGGCATTAGAAGACTATCATGTTGTGGGTGTTTCTACCAATGTAGAATTCTTGAGGACTCTAGCTGGGAACGAAGCATTCATTGCTGAAGAAGTTGAAACCGGCTTCATCAATGTAGGTGCTTCGATACCAGTCTGGAAAGGATGGAGGATATTTATACATAGATTTCCAGAAACATTTTCGCAAACTATTCCTAGAAATAGGAGAACCCAAACCCGAGTTGTTGGCTAAGGCCGCTCTGTATGTTGCCCTCCGTGATCGATCATTACCCTCAGAATCATCGGGTTCACCTTGGATGTCACTCTTCTCACGTCGCTTTGGTGGGGATGTACATGAGTGTTTGATCACATTCCAGACCGAAACATCGGAAAACCCGATGACCGTACGCGTTTCTCCGACTCCAGCAAGAAGTGGACATTACGATGTTGTTGTGACGGTAGCGAATGAAAGCGCAACTTACAAATCTGTCCCAGCTCAGCTCGATTCATCAACGAGTATCAGCACTACAATTGATTCCGTCCTCACAAAGACTACTGTCGTTTCGCAGAAGCCACCACCAGGTGTGCCAGCATCACGTTCTCCGAACACAGTTGAGCGCCTACATTTGTTTTCTAATGGCACAAAGACCACACTTGTCTTGCCTTCCCCGAACTGGCTGGTATCACTGGGTACCGATGTTCTGAGAACTGCTGCAAAAGGTAGTTTAAGGGCACCAATGCCGAGCTTGGTTGTGGAGGTAAAAGTCAAGGTTGGAGACATGGTGGAAAAAGGCCAGGCGATAGTTGTACTTGAGAGTATGAAAACAGAGACGGTTTTAAGGGCCAGTGAAAAGGGCGTTGTCAAAGCTATTGGATGTAAGAATGGTGAGATGGTTGAGGAAGGAAGGGAGCTGGTTGAAATTGAAGGTGAGGAGATGTAGAACTACCTTTGCAAAATGAAATATTATTATGCGAAAGAATTGTGCACGTCCTTGTGTATAAATTATCCCACCATGCTACGTTTACGTCCTCGAAGTCTGACTGGACTGAGATTAGGACAGGCATCATCAGCATACACAACGAAGATGTTCACCATCATCTAAACGCCGTTTGATCCCGTTCCATTCTTTACCCATCCTCGCCTGATAAGCATCCAAAACCGATTGGAACATGGGTTCGGAGTCTGGATGGGTGGATGCAAAGGCTCGTTCCAGAACATAAAGGTCAACTGCTTTGTCCTCGACGAGAGCAGACTGGTAAGATAGACCAAAGTCAATTAAAACCTGTGAATAGTCAAAGATCTATAGCTTGATGCGTCCGGAAGCAAGACATACAATATCAGGTTGACTGTTTGAAGTGTGGCGTAACATCATATTGGACGTTGTTAAATCCCCGTGGATGACATCTACAAGGTGCATTTTAGCAATTTCTGTACCTATCAGAGTCATCATCTGATCTAGAAAACCCCAATTGAAGCTGAAGATTGTGAGGCATTAAATCGGTACTTGCCCACAGAAACACCAAAAACTTTCAGTCGATCATTTTCCTCATCTTCAACATCGTCTAGAATTTCCTCTGATCCCTCTTCTTCTCCCTCAGCACCTCCAGGCAATAATCTCCTCACGCTCTTTCCTTCGATCCATTCGATTCCTAACACACCTTCTACCACATCGACCATCCTCACACCAGGAACATTCACGCCGGCCCTTGGGGAAAAACAAATCGAGTCCACAGTGATAGGGCCAAATAAAACGTACCTCAAGCACCGAATCAAAGCTCTCGCTTCGCTAGCAACCCGAGCCTTCGTGAGGGTCACATCCAAAGTTTTATGTCGATATCCCTTTGGAAACCGATACTTGACTAGAATTGAAAAGTCGTCTTTGCTTCCTATGCTTCTACTAGTTGATAAAGTAGGATGAGGTGAAGTCAAGGAGGCTCTGTAGAGTTTCTAATCCGATGCATTGATTATCGATCGCAATTTTCTGAGAAAAAAACTTGCAGCTTCTGCACCTTGCGAGATAATTGTAGATCTTTTTAATAGTAAACTCGTGGGCCCTTGGATGGAGTCCATAACGGTAGATTAGAGATCAGAGAGGATTGGACAGAATAAATACATAATTGTTGATGGGTGCTTGCCCGATTAGTACGACATCATCACCCACCAGTAAACACTATGTCATGTTCGTTCTTCTGCCAAGGCATGAATCATGGTATTGACATCTGTTAAGCACAATATGCAGCTGCAGAAGGAATTCCTCTCATCAAATCTCCAAGTCTCCGAGTGCCCAGACCTGTAAGAGATCAGAAGATTACTGTTGATATTGACTGTTGAACGTTCTTCGAAGGTCGAGTTACCACAGGATATACATCCACTGCCAGATTCTATAACACCATATGTATGTTTCATTTGTGCTGGGGCATCTTTTTTTCTCGTTACTTACAACTGCATAGTTCGTCTATCCGTTCACCCTGGAGCCGCACGTTATCACACTCGAGTCCTCCAGACGAAGTACATTAGCAGCACACGCAGCCCGAAGGGACGCATACCTCCGTTCAAGAACCGAGGAAATAGAACGACGTAAACGCGATGCCCTCCATAGGATAGCTCCAGGACTGGGGACCATGCTCGTGCCCACACGCGCCTCGCCTGGACACGAGAGTACGACAACGAGTCCCGATCAAGATGCAAGGAAGGGAAAAGAGGAAAATGCTATGGATGACTTAGTCAATCACTTGGCGGCCCTCGAGTCAAAGGAGACTGCCTGATAATGCGAAACAGTACTTCATACCGATGCCAGGGAACATGTATCAAAAACATATCAATGTAATGATTAGAGAAGGACAATATATTTACTCCCAACTAATGCTCAACAACATTCAAATTGGAATGACTGGCGTTGGAGTGACTGGGTCTGCCTTCGATGGAAGTGGTTCAATTGATTGGAACTCCTTTGGCAGAAAAGGTGCCCAAGAGCTTGGTGGCTCAGGGTTCTGAGTATTCTGAGGTGTGGCATAGGCCTCATCTTCCGTCGTAAGATTAGCTGAAGGTATGACAGGCACCCCCACACTATTCCCATTGGTAGACGAAGCTTTCACCGAAGCTTTAGCTACGGCAGCTGTAGAATCTGTAGACATGTACATCCTTCTCAGTCGCGGCGGATTCTTCTCAATCGCCTCTATGATTTCTCTCATCTCGTCTTCACCCGTCCATTCGCCGACAATTTCCTTGACAGCGTCAAATTCTTTGGCTTTGGAAAGCATCTGCCGTAGATTTGTGGCTTCATGTTTTTTAACCGCAACACGCTCACCCTTGAACTGCGCAATACAAAACTTCGTGAGACCCCAATTGTGATTGAAGTATTTGGACTATAATGGCAGCTTGCTGAACATACCGTCAAGATTCAGAGGGAAAAAACCTACCAATCTCAGATACGCAGGGACTAGGGTCTTGTCAAGGTCAACAAGTGGCGTAGTAGAAAAACATGTTGGATTAGATTCAGCACTACGAGCCATCATGACGGAATGTGCTCCTGTGTACTACGTGAGGAATTGTCCAGAAGAAGGATGAAATGAGATAACTTACCGGTCACCTCACGAACCCTCTTAGCATCTTCCCACCCAAGACAATCTCCATTCTCAATTACTGCAATTCCTTTCCCGAGTCCCTCAACAAACTCCACGATCTCTCTCAATCTCTCAATTATCGCCTTATCTCTATCCCTCATATTCCTGGTTCTGCAATGTACGGTCAACGCGCTGATACCAGTTTCGCATATCCTTTCCACTAGTTTTAGAGTGTCTCCTTGCGAGGGTAGCAGACGGATTTTCGCCGAAACTGTGATCTCTGGTGGCATAGCCTTTCTAAGTGCTAAAAGGATAGCGCACAGAACGTCAGGATTAGTGAGGAGTGCAGCACCCATGCCCGCATGTGTGGAGAAGGGCTTTGGACAGCCACAATTAAGGTCAATCCCCGAAACATCATTCATTACAACTTTTGCGGCTTCGACCGCGAGTTCAGGATCAGCGGATCCAATTTGATAGATAAGGTAGCGCCTCTCTATCGGGTGAGTTGTAAATATAGCGCGGGAGACACCATTGTAAGAAATCACTCCAGTAGTAGCTAGTAGAGGAGCGGTAAGTGAAACAGGATTAACGCAATGTATTTTAACATACGGTCAACTTCCCGTTTCGCATGAAGCATTGCTTTGTCAACTATTTCCGGGCCCCATACCATCGTTGCCCCGTGTTTGAGCGCAAAAAGTCTTGTGGGTACTGTTAATGTATCGGCGTCAAGTCAACGGGAATTACCGCTAGAATACCTACAAGCACCAGATCGGACCATTGGAGCAAGAAACACGCCATTCTTGTAGTCTTCTGATGTTAAATGATCCGTCTTCTGTCTTTTTAGGGGACGTGAAGATGATTCAGGAGAATGAGAACGACGCGACATCTTGGAGAATACAAAACGGAGAGAGACAGAAAATCTATGAAGAGATATCCAAACCATTGCTAATTGGCTGATCACTTTTCCATTTCGTAAGCCATCCCTGCACGTGTGGACACATGTGACTTTTAATCATGGCTTTCTGAGGAGCCGTCATTTCGACACTTCGTTTCGTCTGAGCGAGCATTTAATCCATACAGGTAAAGAAATAAATTATGCATTGCTATTTTCAACCATGACGGCCCGACCCAACCAGGTCATGCTGGTCACATACACCAATTAATAACATCAACTAGTACAGACCCAAAGTGAAGCACTAGATGAGAACAAAACACTCAAGGAAAAAGATTGAATCCTAGCATTTTACTTGCGCTTCTTGAGGCTCTCACCCTTCTTCTCATCACTAGAAGACTCGGTTTTTTGTTCCGTGACAGGTGTATCAGTCTTCTTTGCAGACTACAGTTGAAACATTAGAAACGGACAAGCCTGCTACAACCAATAGAGCTTACGTTGGTAACGACAGGCTTTTGCGATGCACCGCCAAATCCAAAGAGGCCGCCAAGCATGCCGAAGACAGTGAAGATAGCGACAAGGAGAGCCACACCAGTTTCGGGTTTTGACTTGAAAGCATCAATCGGATCCTCCTTGAGGTGGTCGATGAAATCGAGGACTTTGAAACGAATGAAACCAACAGGATCATCCTTGAGACTGACTTCGCCATCGTCCTCATCAGTCTGCTCGGGCGCCTCAGCCTTGTCCTCGAGGCGCTTCTTGATTTCGAAAGTCTCGGCTGCAAGTTTCTTGGCGTCCTCGACAGAGTGCCCAACATAAATGTTGTTGAAGAGGATGTCCTCAGTCATCGTCCAGAGCTCGATACCGACGCCGCCCTTTGATCTGCGTTGAGAAAGATCTTTAAAAAGGAAGTTGAAAAAGACATACAATCTTGGGAAGACTTTTGACGGGGGCAAGATCCTCAAAGAAGTCAGGGTTGGGGATCTTGCGAGGAGCCCAGACACCCTTGTATTCGGGGTTGTCAATCCGGGGAGCAAACCATTTGCCCTTGTAGTCGGGATTGGCCTTTAAGGGGCTGAAAGGGTATGAATTATAACATAGATTAGCCAGGCAAGAAATGAGCTTACCGCTTCCATTCACCACAGCCAGAGACCTCAGCACACTTCGGGTTAGAGACAGTGGGAGCAATCCAGTCACCATCCTCTTCATCATCCCATTCCTCGGGTTTAGTTGCGTCGGGATCGGGGACAGTCAAAGGCTCGTCATCAAGCCAATCTTCTGGCTTCTTGGCATCCGCATCGGGGATCTCATATGGTGCATCTTCGTCCCAGTCATCGGGCTTATATGACGACAGTCTCAATGCACAGAAAAATAGTTCAGTGATAGCGACAAACCTTGGTGGCCTCAGGGTCAGCAATCCTGGCCTCATCAACCCAATCTTCAGGCTTCTTGTCCTCAGGGTCATCGATTTCCTTGGGCGGATTAACGGCGGGTTCGAAGTCTTCGAGGAGGCTTCCAGTTTTGGAGCCCTCGCCGCTGAACGAAACATCATAGGTATTGTTGGGGCTGAGTGACAAGAAAATTGAGCAAGGTAGCACCAATAACGTCGAGTACTTACAAGAGAGCGAGAGTAAACAGGTTGGTATGCTTGTCAAAGGAAGGTTTGGGAGGGAATTTGAGATGTTTCTCTTCAACGTCACCGGTCTTTGGATTCTTGTGGCGGAAGATGAAGTGCACCTATCAATGAGTTAAGGGTTGAGTGGCGACCCTGGGGCTCAATGATTATCCAAACCTTGGTACCAGGGCACGTCAAATCGGGTCCAAACATGACAACCCAAGGTGTAGTGTCAGAGAATTCCTTGCCACTGGTCTGGAAGCCATCCTCCAATAGTTTCAAGTAACCGCCACCGCAGTTACCACCCTTTTGGTATTTGACCTCATATTGCACAACCAAAGGTTTGTCGCCGAACGCAATAGGTTCACTGAACGGAGCAGAGATGGCGTGATGTGCAGCCTTGGTCTTTGCAACCAGACCCTTGTCGCCCTCAATAACCGCCAAAGATGGTTCCTCAACTTCCCATTTACCAACGTAGGAAAAGGTCTCTGAACCAGCATTGTTCTTCTTGGTTGCCTCTGAAGCCGTCCAACGGTCAGCCCAATCCTCAGTAAACTGTTCCAGGAAAGGAGCTTTAACCTCGGTAGGCTAGTACAAGTAGTACTGTGAGCGAGCTAGCTTATGATACCGGTAAGAGAACGGTACCGTGAAAGTAGGCTTCGGATCGTCGGTGTTGGCCAAGACGCCGGAGGCAGCAAGAGCTACAACAGAGATTGTGACACCTCGCATAGTAGACAAAAAACCGAGAGCAAGAAGTTATTCCTACGGGATATGGAGACGAAGATGGGAGTTAGTTCCCTCAGATTCTTCTCTAAATACTGCACACGCGCCTCTGCACATACGTGGCATGCTTGTGGCACTCCCAGCATCACGTGACTCTAAGTCAAGTTTTGGTTCCTTTTTTGGTTGCGTGTTTGTCATTTTAAACAACCTCAAGTATACAGCAGATGATATTAACATATTAACCCAACAGATCAGCATGCCCCGACGCAGAGAGCGCAAGCTACAAACGATGACGTGTCAGTATCACACCAAACGACCTCAATTCCCAAAATAGGCGTGAATGACAGCGGCAACTTACCACGAACTCATCATCCAGATACTTAGAAACCGCGATTTGGTCTCCTAAACCTTTTCGCCTCCGTGTCTTGAGGACCAAGTCCCTAGCTAGAGCCTGTCCTGATGCTGGTTCAAGGGGGCGTAATTTGATACTACTATCCATGGGATCACCTGACGGTCATGGCGGGCATATCAGTCCAATTGTCAACGTGAGAATAGCAAAGAAGCAATACCTGGGACAATAGCCCAATGATCGAATACTTGTAAACAGAATGCTTGGCCTTGCGTTGCAGTTCTCAGATCCGTCTCAAAACCATTGGCGTCAATAACAGGGATCAATGCTTTAATGGTGTAGAGCGGTGAACCTGCTTTGGGTATGTCTTGTGTTACATGACCTCGACGTCTTGCAAGGACAGTATACACTGCTGAAATGCAATCTGCTGGCGCCTGGACTTCTACGTAGTATACTGGTTCCATCAGTTTCGGCGCTGCCTACATCACATGAAGGAAATTAGTCAAAGGCAGAAAAATGTTTGAGACAATTTCCCACCATGAGAAATGAGGAATAACAAACTCGTCTGGCCGTGGGTACAATTTGTCCTCCTCCACGGAAAATCGGCTCTTGAGCGATGCTTGCATCAAGTAAGCGGAACTTCACATTTCTCATCGCTGAGATAATGGAAAGGGGAGCATTTAGCCTTCTCGGGGTCGGAAATCAGCAATCAGCCATAACCTACGTTCATCACATAATGGACCTTCCCGTGCGCCCCACTGGAAACCCTGCTTGATGTGCTCTTTGACAGTTCCGAGAAGCTTCTTGTCGATCTGGACTTAAGGTAAGAGCCCAAACCCAGTGATAAATTGAATGGAAAAGGAAAACACACTTGGGATGGAAGTGTATCGTCAAGAAGGATATTGGGGCCATTGTCATTTGGTCCAAATGCCCATATTGAACGAGATGCCAACAGGTCCCATTGATATTTTTCTTCGAAGAATTTGCCTCTCTCTTTCTGCGTCATCCTCATTGTCACCCTCCCCCTTTCAAGATCTTCTGCAATACCCCGCTCAAGTGGTTCTGCAATCATAGTAATTTTGTTTCTGAATCAAATAATTGGTAAAGTGGACTAAGAATGGACAACAACGACGTACTTCTTGTTCGGAGTATCGGCATAACATTTCAACGCACTCGTCTCCAAAATAGTCTCACAGAATTTGACGACGGGATCCGAGACCTTAATCTCAATTTCCGAGAATAACTTGCGCAGATCATGCATAACACAGTCTAAGTACAATTCCCCGGTTCCAATAAGCACGTGTTCTCCACTTTCCTCAACTTTTGTTGAGACTAGCGGATATGACTTGTTGATGCTTCGCAACCCTGAAAGCATCTTCGGCAGCTCCGACGGCGCAATAGGTTCTATTGCGACTTTGAGCACAGATTCTGTAATGTGCTTGATGGGACGGAAGATGTATAGGTCATCGTCAACAGACGCTGAGGCGATGGTTGCAGTCTTAGATATAGAAGCCTCGACGCCGCCAATGAGAACCAAGTTTCCTGCAGGGACTTCTTCTGTTGGGATAAAGTATCTAGATCAGTGCATCAATAAGAAGCAACAAAGAAGTGGACAGGAGAGATTACCGGGCTTCGGGCATCCAGAGCTCCTCTGCAATAGCTTTCATCATGTCCTCCTCATCCTCTGGCGAATACTCTTCACCTAACACCTTGACGTCTGCACCCTTTCTCAGTGTTCCACTCATAACACGTCCGAAGGCCCTGAACGACTGTGCGTCGGTCGTATGATATAGTTTTGTTATATGTACCATTACGGGACCATCTGGATCACATGACTTCATTGCGATCGCCAGTTCAGAGTTTTGTGGACCAGTGTAAATCCTTTCCACCTGTCACAGAAGCCATGAGCGCAAAGGCCATGTTCTAGAAGTTGATGAGATGCCCACCTTTTTCGCGGCATTCTCCACTGGGGAAGGAATATGCTCAGCTATTATATCCACCAGGCCAGTTGAGGGGCCAAAAAACTGGTCCAATACAACCTTCAGCAATGGCCGAACATCCATCTTATATATGACAGGTTTGAGTGAAATTCCAAGAGTGGCCAGAGTGTCTTTCAATGCATCAGTGTCTTCACTCAAGACATGACTGTAGATCTTGTAGAGGGGATTAAGAATGAAGTGGACGAAGGTACGCTCCTGTTCGGGATCCGCTTGTTTGCGCGTGAAACGTCGAGATTTCTCGTCGAAATAAATGTTTCCCCAAAGACGAGCAGCAAAAGCTTTAACATCAAGTTTACCTGAAACGAAGTCAACCCAGAGTAATTACCAGAATTCGGTCAAAGCAATACCATATGTATCCGCATATAGTTTCGCGAACGAACGCAGAGTAAAGCAGTAATTCATGTCCGTGCTAGCAAATGCAACATTTCCATCTTCTGGACTTAAACGATGCTCTGGATCGGGGTCGATATTACTTGCAAAAGAATGACCATTGCTTCAGTGAGAGCAACACCCAACAGATACTAATACTCACCTGATGAAAGTATTAATCTCCTCAATTGTGTGTTTGATCTTGAGATATGCATCAGCAGGTTTCAGACGAAGTTCAAGGATGAGTCTGTCTATCTTGTTCACAATCAGGGTAATCTTGATACCTTCTTGCAAAGCATGCCGAATAATGTTCTCGGTGCCGACCATGAGCTGTTCACATAATGAGAAAATGGAAGGACAGCTAAGGATGAAGCCTCACTCCTTCTACAACGTCTACGATAAGTAGTATACCGTCTGCAAGACGCATGGCTGTGGCAACCTCGTCAACAAAATTAACGTGTCCAGGCGTATCAATGAAATGTACGAGATGCGATTTTCCAGCAGTATTTCGGAGGATAAGAGACATAGGAGATGATTTGATAGAGACTTCACGCTGTCGCGAGAGAATGTGTGTGTCCGTGTAACGAATCTATGGCAGGCTTGATCAACTCTTGGAGCGGATGCGGTGAGTTTACGCACCGGCTTGTCTGCATCCCATATCAACTTGTGTGTCTCAAACACTAGCATGTCCATTAGTGCTGTCTTTCCATGGTGTAAATGCCCCACGACAGCAACGTTTCGAACCATTTCTGGGAAGCCTGTCATATTCAACAAGAACCTACATTGGTTGTATTAATCAACATGGTCGAAAGCATTGGAATATAATCAATGCGTACCCTTTGTCGAAACGCGTCTGTGGCATATCTTTCTCCTCCACTGCCCATTTTCTTACTTTGATGGGTGCAATAATTGGTTCGGAAAGAGGCTGGGCATCTTCCTCTTGCACTATGGTTTCAACGTCTGCACCGTACACGTCACTCGCAGAAGGGTAATACTGTTTGTCTTCGTGTAAAATTACAGCATTATGTATCGGCTCATCTGGAAATAGTTATTGAACTTGACCTCTTGAAGATGATATATGTAGTCACACCATCAACCTCCATGAGCGCCAGGTCATTTTCTGATTCATGCGTCTGTTCATCATCATATCCTTCTAGCGGTGCAGCAGTCCCCAAAGGCTGAGGAGCGATCTGTTCTACTTCTTCCTCGTCATCAGAGTCCAGATCGGCACCAATATAATTCCCAAACTCATCGTAATCTTCCAGAGATGCCATTTTGAAAAGAAAGAGAAGCTGTAAACGTAAGAAAGACTGGATTAAGTTTTGAAGAGAAAGCACGCGAATGTAAAGATGAAACCGTCACGCCTGTGTTACTAATAACTCTCCGTTCGGTCTTTCATCTCTTGCTGCTTATGATGGCCACAGTACCAGATGAAACGCTGCGCAAGGTCACTCTTCATGGTATATTCTTGGTGACTTATATACTCAATCCAAGATATTTGTCACCAGATCTTGGTGCAAATTCAACAAACAGCCGTCCAGTCACAACGAGCGCTGAGCATCTCAACACAACAAATCAGCTCTAAAGAGCGCGAGCGGAAAATTCTTCAGTTGACAATCAAGGAGATTTCAACCATGGACCAGGATGTGCACCTGTACAAGGGCGTCGGTAAAATGTATGGCTGACATTGACCCATGAGAAAAGCTCATATTGTAGGTTCATGATGGAACCTCATCAAACAATGATGGAGAACTTGAAAAGTCAGGAGAAGGAATTGACAGATGATATCAATAGTCTCAATAAGAAGGTTATCTGATACGTTCCTTTGAGAGAAAGAGTGGCTCATCTCCCTGCCTTAGGCTAAGTTCCTCGAGAAACAATTTAACGACGCTCAGGCTCAGCTTCGTGATATCGTAAGTATGAGCCTTTACTGCGTTGTCTACTTATCCACTTTTGTTCCGGTTTGTTGCAGTTCCATTACGCCCCAAACCAGCAATAGAATTTTTTTTCACGCTCTCATCGTCGTGTGAATTTTTCTGTGGTTTCGAGTCCCTGTCGGACCTGTGCTGGACTTGATTGGATCCGACTAGAAATAGTGACTTATGAACATATTTCCTATCGTGGTCACTGATCACTGATCATCGCTTACTCGCCCCCGACGTGATAAATTCCTTGTTTTTTGTTCAGATTATCCTCGGGCTGTTCGGCTGCATATGGCCACTTTTGCACGTGTATAACTGTGATAGGTGGACTTAGAGCTTCAGTCGTGTCTTCAAGGTCCGCCACGTCAATATTGACTCGCTCCGAGTATGTCGTTTGCTGATAGATCGGCTTGATTAATTACAGCTGCTATTCGAGCTTACCCATTAAACTTGGGAGACATCGGGGCAAATCTTCTATGACAGTAAATCCGGACACTTTCATGCCCTGATATGCCGTGATCAAGGTACAACATCATGTCATTCATGGTCGTCTGCAAGAATCTTTGATCGAATGGTAATATTTGCCCAGGAAAGGGTTTGCATCTGGCTAATTCAATATGACCCATGTTTCTTTTTTGACATCTATCAGTGTGAGGACAAGAACTCTTCCACCGATGGACAGTTCCCCTTGGTCAAATGCCTCGTCACTGAGAAAGTTCAGTGTGTGATGCTTCTCCTCATCCATCTACTGCATAATAAGCTTGAGTTCAGCTGCTCAAATTTACTTTTCTTCCCATTCCCTTGGCTGTTCCCCTTCACCTTTCCCTGTCCTCATCGTTCATGACCCCTTTCTGGATACCGCTTTCATGCTTCTTTGTTTCCGTCTGTGGACACACCTTCAACTTAACGTCGACGTTGGTTCCTCGATCTTCGTCATCGTCATCTCCCACATCGCTTGCATTGTCTAGCACAAGAAGTATATCCCCCTCTTCTATTTCATTACCCTCACCAAAGCCCAATTCGTCCTCCAAGCAAAGAACCAAAAACCCCAAACGCGGGATTGCCTTTGCATCTAGTGGCAATACCGATGACATTATCAATGCCAACCAGACTCAAAGTACAATCTCCTGGATATACGACTGGGCAGACCTACCACCCGCATATATTGCCCAATCCAACCTCAAGTATATCCCAATGCAATGGGGTTCAGGCAGTATCGATAAACTAGCAGATGCAGTTAGTGCCCAAGGAGCGGATACTATTCTCGTAAGGCGTGTCTGTTTCCTTTTTTGTCTCCTAAATTAATCGTCACATCCGACCTTCCCGTCTGTTCAGGGGTTCAATGAGCCCGATTCTGTCAATGAGGCGAATATACAGATTCAGGATGCTACAGCGCTTTGGAAGGAGTTTATACAACCTCTAAAACAGTATGACGTCAGGCTAGGTGGGCCTGCGGTCACAGCAACCTCAACTGGGAAACAGTGGCTGACGGAATTTTTGTCGGCGTGCAATCAATGCTCAATTGACTTTTTGCCACTGCACTGGTGGGTTTCTCCGGCAGAGGGTTTTCTCCTCGGAAATGCATGGGCTTGCTCAATCGTGTTCAGGTACGGTTCTGGCACAGAAGGATTTTATGATTACATTTGGGATATGCACTCTTCGTTCCCTCAGTTTCCAATTTGGATTACCGAATATGCAGACGTCTCGGATAACAAGACTGGTGAGTTCCTTTTTAACAAGGCAATTTCCCGTGGCGGCCTATCTTTATCTTATTCATGCGTGTTGATCAGAGGTCTGGGATTTCATGAATCAAACCATCAGTTACCTGGATTCATTGGATTGGATTGAACGCTATGCGTGGTTCGGTTTCTTCGTGAGCTTAGCGATTCCATAGGTGTTCAACGTTCTCACACTCTTATCTCACAGCGACCTGAGGACAATATCAATTACAGTAAGTCATCTATCTTATCTAATAAATACTTTTTAAACTTTCATTGCAGACATGCTTGGGGAAGATGGCAGCCTCAATGATCTCGGCCAGCTTTACATTGGAGCTGATACCATCCATACATCTCCAAGAAACTCCGAAGCAGGCCCACAATACCAGACCATCAGTCCCTCGGATCAGCCCGACCAACCTCTTGTCACATCATGGCCGAAGGTAACCAGTAGTTCCATTTGGAATCAGGGATCCCTGTCTAGATCAGTCCTTTTGAGCACCGCTGCCTTGTTTTGTGTGGCCTTGTTTGGTATTTGAACTAGGGACCCTGCACCTTGTGAAGGTTTTAAGTAAACTTCACATCATCCTCAGTGGATTCAACTCCCTAACCATTCCTTGCTTCTATTTTTATGTGACTGAGTGGTTGCTGCAGCTTCATCTCCAGTTCAAATGCAATGATTATTGAACATTTGTGTAATCTATATTGTCTTGGAGTTATCTTGATATCTCATCATGCCCTTTTTCTGTTTCTGGTCCCACCAAGATGTCATCCATAAAGGCTGCTGTATCACCTTTGTCAATGAGATCCCTCAGTATATCATTCATCATTGCCTGCAATGTTGCTGGCAAATTTGTAAGGCTTGCATCAAATGATTGCCTCTGGACCTCTGAGCATGTCACAACTGCAAGTAGTGGAGTAGTTTATATATTATCCCCTGACAGAAATACTGCCTTGTTGAGGCATCCGGTCTTTGATGTTCATGGTAGCATCTGCAGAGACCAGGAGTGTTGGGTCTTCATTGGTACACATTGCATAGTTGTCTACATGCAAGACTGAAGACATAGTCTAAGTCGAGTTGTGCAAAGTTGATAGCTTAGCACTGTGAGCTAGTCAATCTATAATGAGGTGAATAGGAACGAAAAATAAGTCTCAGGCACCTACCGGCTGTCACGAGTTATTAATCAACGCGTTCCCGTTCGCACGTGCAGAGATTCATTCGAATTTCTCAAGTTGTTTTCATGGCATCGATGAATGACATCGCCCAAATCCTTTCTGCCACTCTAACCTCCGATACAAATACTCGTATTGCGGCAGAGCTAAAACTTGCGGAGTTGTTTGGTAATCCTGGTATGCTTGTCCACATCTAAGACGTGGATAAACCTGACATGAACCTGACGCATGATAAGATACTGGCCTCGTCTTAGCACAAATCACCCTTGCTCATGAAGCAGATATCGCTCTCAGGCAGATACGTCTAAACATCTTATTGACATGTGTCTATCTCATTTTTCTTGGACTAATACTCAGCTAGCATTGCACTGCGGAAATATGTGAAGGAAAGGTGGTCGCCGTACTTCTCTGGTTTTCGAGGCGCTGCCCCACCTCCAGAAGTACGAACAATCTTAAATCGATGACATTCTCATATGTAGACATAGATTAAAGCCCAAATTCGTCAAGCTGTTTTCCAGGGACTGTCGGACTCTAATCGCCGCATTCGATCGCTATGTGTACGTTCATCTGGAATGTAGAGGCCACAGCAGTCCGATTGATGGTGGCTCTGCAATAGGCGCATACTCTATCATCTATAGCAAATTGTGATTGGCCCGATGAATATCCTGATCTGCTCACCGCCCTCATTAACCTTCTCTCCTCGGGTTCAACGGATTCGATACACGGCGCGATGCAAGTATTCACTGAGTTTATCAAATCTGACCTCACAGAAGATCAAATATTACCTGTCCTGCGCCAACTCTTACCTGTTCTTCTAGAAACCCTGGGAGCGACACAAGTAGGTGAACTTCAGTAATTCTATGCGCCGACTTGAAATTGTCCCTAGACTCATTCTCCTCTAACAAGAGCCCGTACAGTTTCTGTTTTCCGGCAATGTGTGACTGCTCTTTTCATGGTTAAAGACCAACATCCTCAGGCTGTGAAAGAGGCCATTGGAACTGTCCTCCCAATCTGGTTGGAAGCCTTCAAAATTCTTCTGAACATCGACCCCACGTCTGATGTTTCTAATTCCGAGAACTGGGACGGCCTTGCTGTTCGCATACAGATATTCAAGGTGAGAAACTTGGAAGGCGGCCTATTGATTTCACCTCACTATTTGCAGACACTCTCGATAATATACATATCATTTCCCAAAGCTATCGATTTGTCCCTCATAACGGATTTCTTAGCAGCTTCCATCAGCCACCTAGATGCACTATCCCCCACATTTGCTCATTATTATATCAATTCTGAGGATAGCGTTCCTATCACCTCTGAAGATGACACCATTGAACTTCCGCAGCTTGTCTCCTCTATCTTTGACTTCATGTCTACTGTAGCACGACATAGCAAGACTAAGGGGTGGCTAGAGGCTAATTTACAGCAAATAATATCTGTGATTTTCGGTTATGCACAAATCACGAAAGATGATGTACGAGATTTGTTGACAGCTTACACTTTTGCTCAAATCTGATGATAGGAAGAAAATTGGATAAGCAGCGCCAATGCGTTTGTCGCCCAAGAAGAGGACGAAAATCAGGTGTACAACACCCGAGTAGCGGGTTTCGATCTACTGAGTGTAAAGATCTCGCTTGTGATCTGGTACTACCCTCACTCGACTTGAAACAGATTTTGATAGAGAGACTCCCTGTTCAGACGATGCGTGGGTTCTCAACAGGGACTCAACAAATCATCCAAATTTCCAAGTCCCTTCGTGATAGTGGTCAACATGACTGGTTGGTGAAAATGATTATCCGATTGTTTGCGGTCTTTGACAGCCAAGTCACCAGGTGGAGGCATCTTGAAGCTGCTCTCGCTGCTCTCGGATCACACGCAGAATCCATTCTTGACTGCATCCAAGACGAGCAAGATTCTGGAAGAGAAAAGCCACTAGATATTGAAAATCTTCTTGTGAATATTGTTCCCTCCATTCTTGGGCTCCCTGGTGGGTATTGGCGGCATTGTTGTTACTGGTGTTACTGACAAGTTTTAGAATACCCCTTTCTACAAGGCCGTGGCTTCGTGTTTTCCAGTCAATTCGCCCAACATCTTCCCCTATCGTCAACAGGACAGTATCTGGAAGCTACCATCAGCATCATTGAATCAAATGAAACAGCTATACCAGTCAAATTGTCTGCTCTTAAAGCTGTACACAAGTGAGCTATCTGTCATTGTCTATTCCCCGATATCTTCATCACCGGGAAGTTTTTTCCAGACCGGAGAAGACAGTGTATTAGTTCCATTTGCTTATCGCATTGCGATGGATCTTGGTCCCTTCCTTCCAGCTGCAACAGATGATACATTGGGTCTCGTCCTTCAAACCCTCTCGGCGGTCGTTGGAGTTGATAAGGGCAGATGGATCACGCCTGAACTCGCTTCTTCGATGATCTACGCCATCTTGGAGGTTTGGCACAAGAACAATAGAGGTATTTGAATGAATCAAGCTGGTCATACATTCATGATTTCCATGCCATTAGATCCCATCTTTATCTCAATCCTCACTGACATCGTTACTACGCTTGCCGGTGCTATGTCATCTGGTGTCTACGATACGATGATGAAGACAGCTCTTCCACTGTTGAGTAGCGCAACTGCAAATACAGAGGAGGAATCGTGGATTGCCAGTACAGCTATCGAATTGATGACGAGCCTCGCAAGGGGTGCCCCAGAATCAGGTCTTGGTGAGGATTTCTTCGCCTTGGCTGCCCCTGCTTTATTTTCGTCCTTGGGGAAATCAGAGGACAGAGATTTAATCCAGGTATATGATGCTGCCTTGCTTCATTTTTCGGCCTACCAGTCTCAACGCCCTACAGAATGGTATCGAATGCCTTACAATAATTATTAGGAAAGATTGCCACCAAGTGGTGTCTTGGAAGGATGGTGAAGGGCGGAACGGTCTAGACTACGTATTAAACGTTGTGGCCAAACTTCTTGAAAACCAGGATGAGGCAGGAGGGCTAGTCATAGGCGATCTCATCATCCACCTGTTCCGCAAAGCAGGTGAAACCATTCTTCCAGTTCTCCCTCAACTTCTTCGGGCAATGGTCGTTCGAATGAAGACTGCTAAGACGGCCACTTTCCTTCAGGTATGTTTACCTCTGGTTATGGGTCATCTAATCATTTGCTTCCCAGAGTTTAGTTTGTCCCTTTGCATTCCTAATCAATAATCAACGCGATAGCATCCTCGATCTTCTTGAGTCCATCAATATAGAGGGACGTTCAGGTCTGGATATCTTGATCCAGACCTGGTGTGAGAATGCGGAGACATTCCAAGGTTTCTGGTCGTCAAGGATCAGCACCTTGGGTTTGACAAAGCTCTTAGCGTCAGAGAGATCCTCGCTTCATACTTTGATGGTCAGAGGCGAATTGATTGTCAAGCCTGAGACGAAACATGGTGATTTTATGAACGCCCTGTTTGTGATATAATACTCATCGATTCTTGAGTCATAATGACACGTTCTAAAACCAAGAAAAGTGAGGCTATCCATTCCATGATCACTTTTGTCAATTTCTTATTTAGCTATTACAGTTCCTCACGAATTTACCTCAATACCGTTCCCAACCAAAGCCCTCAAAATTATCATTCACGATCTTCAATCTGGTGGTGATTCAGCGATTATCACAGCGCAATGCAACACCTTCGAATTGGAATCTGACGACGGAGTGAGTGTATAAGGAGTTTCAATTTTACTTAATCTGAAAATCCTGCCTCCAGGATGAGGAATGGGCAGAGGAAGGGACTGATAAACAGGACTTCAAAGACGAAAAATATGCATTATTATCTGAGATGCTTGGGCCCAAAGAAGTGGCATTCGACAATGACGAACTGCTTGATGCCAATGATGATGATGATGATTTAAAAAATGACCCCGTGTCGCAGATAAATTTGCAGGTAATTGATCTCGCAAGCCAGTCATGAGAAAGTCTATTCACCCTCATGCCAGGATTACTTGGTTGAATTCCTCCGGGGTTTTGCCTCCCAGAATCCACCCAACTTTAATCATGCTGCGGACAAACTCTCTCCCGAGGAGTTACTTGTCCTTCGTAGAGCTGTCGGTTCTTCTTGAGTGGAGTAGGAGACGAATTACAGGAACCTTGTATTATATTAACAAATTGGATCATCGATCGTGGGAATCAATCTTTCGATTGATGGAATTTTCGCCCAACCCACTGCACACTACAGTTTAGATCCATTAGAATGGTGCCGACGCAAAAAGGCACCTCGTTGTCCAAAAGCCGCTCCTCGCTATCCCTGAAAAAAGTAAAGGGTGAAAACTTTTATCATAATGCAAAACAAGTCGCTCGATTGAAGATGCTCAAGGGAGGAAAAGCAGTGAGAGACAAGGATGGCAATGTCATAGAAGCTGCTGCATTTCAGAAAGGAGAGGATGAGACGAAGCCTGGGCGAGTGCAACCTGATCGTAGATGGTTTGGTATGTTCATGCCTATTGCGTGTGGGTTGAGACAGAATGATGTTTTGAATGTATTGTATAACTAGGAAACACGAGAGTAATTTCTCAAACTGCTCTTGATCATTTTCGAACGAGCCTTGCATCAAAGAAGGATGATCCTTACTCTGTCCTTCTACGACGGAATAAACTGCCCATGGCTCTGCTGGATGATGCTGCAAATCCTAACTTGAGAAAGGTTTGTAAAACTGGCACGGTTTGCCACTGGCAGCTTATCTTTTTCTCTCAGCGTGCACATATTGTGGAAACCGAACCATTTTCTGAGACTTTTGGGCTGAAAGCACAGAGGAAACGACCAAGACTTGATGTTGGCTCATTCGAGGAACTTGGTAAAGCGGGGACTGCCGCTGCAGAAGAGGCAAAAAATGTAGCAGGCGAGGGTACGATACTTACCCATCTTCTGATCTTCATTCGTGTCAAGTCTCATCTCCAGAACTCGGGGCGTCAGCCGCGGCTGAGCCAAAAACACATGCTGATCACATTGAACCCATCTATGCCAAGGGCACATCTCGTCGAATATATGGAGAGCTCTATAAAGTCATCGACTCCTCGGATGTTATTCTGCATGTTATTGACGCCAGAGATCCATTGGGTACCTTGTGTGAATCGGTATTGGACTATATCAAAAAAGAAAAAGCTCATAAACAGGTCGTGCTGATTATCAACAAGTGTGATCTCGTTCCAAGCTGGGTTACCGTACGCCTTGTTCTCCACTAGTACATGAAACCATTTACCCACCCAGAGATCATCTAGTCTCGCTATATACAACATCTCACACCTCGTTATCCCACTATCGCATTTCACGCATCTCCTAATCATTCTTTTGGCAAAGGATCCTTAATTCAGTTGTTGCGCCAGTTTTCTCAGTTACACTCGGACAAGAAACAAATTTCAGTTGGGCTCGTAGGATATCCAAATGTTGGGAAGAGTAGCGTCATTAACACCCTCAAAAGCAGCAAAGTCTGTAGGGTGGCGCCGGTTCCAGGTGAAACTAAAGTATGTAAAGTGTGCTTACCCGGTAGATACCTTCTAATGATGCGAATAGGTCTGGCAATATATTACTCTGACCAAACGCATCTATCTTATCGATTGCCCTGGGATTGTACCCACATCTGCCACGAGTGACTCGCAAACTGATACGGTACTCAAAGGTGTTGTCCGTGTCGAAGCTTTGCCAACGCCATCAGAACACATTCCTCAGTTAATGGCACGAGTCAGGCCATTGTACCTGTCAAGAACATACGGAATTCCCTTACCAGACAAACACGATCCAACTCAAGGGTGGGATCCTGAAGAATTCCTCGACAAGCTTGCCCGGAAAAAGGGAAGATTGTTAAGACAAGGAGAACCAGACCTAGATTCTGTGGCCAAAATTGTTCTAAGCGACTGGGTACGCGGTAGGATACCATTTTTCGTGGCCCCTCCTGAAAGACCAGAGGAGCTCAATCTTACGGAGGCGAAGGCTAGAGCAAAAGCCGCGAGAGATATGAAAGCAAAGGGAAAGGTTTCGGAGAAATCGGAAGTCCCGAATGTCCAACAAAATCTGGGCTCTATCATGCAGAAGAACACATTCTTACCAGAGGACATCAGACCTTTGCAAGTATCTGCCGACGCTGAAGTGGAGAAACATGATTCCCAACGTGAAGAGGATGCCACGCTGGCTTCTGAAAATGGAGATGACGACAGCAATGACGACCTCCAATGGGCGGACGTCTTCGAGGGAATAACGAAAGAAGGTCTACATAGTTCACTGAAAAAGCATTCCGAAGATTCAAAGAAGGGTATGTAATCTCGAATAATCCCCAACGGAAAGCTAACTCAAGCTAATTTAAATCTACAGATAACGATACAGCGGTGAATGTTCCACTAAACGATGAAAAAGGCTCACGAATGACAACAAATAAGGTAAGATTGATGCATTACATAACATTGTTGAGTTATCGATGGCCTTTGCCGCAGCGTAAAGCAACAAACTTCTATACAACTGCAAATGTGAAGAACAAAAACAGAGAAAAAGCAACTCTCATGAAATCATTGCGGAGAGGAAAGAAGAGTAAGTTGTAAGAGACGTTCATGCCGGTCGTCCAGATTTAGATCATTACCCAGCCTATATCTGTGTATGTGATACTACTCTCAGACAAACATGAAACTACGTACCTATCTTAATTTGATTAAGGCGAAAGAAAGATCTTGAAGTCGAGTTCTGGATCCTTCGTGAGAAAATCTAGAAAGTACTAAGATCAATTTGACTGATAACTTCAGGCGTCCATCTCAACGTTCTACCATGTCTATTTCCAAAATTCACGCTCGCCAGGTAGATATCCTCACTACGCCCAGTCTGGATCCTCCTGATTACTTTTCAGATCTTCGACTCTCGCGGCAATCCTACTGTTGAGGTCGATCTCTACACCGCTAAGGGTGAGCGCTTTCCGGCACTACGATCATGTTTTCCTCAATTATCAGCATGTTATAGGCCGCTACCGTGCTTCTGTCCCCTCTGGTGCCTCCACGGGTGTCCATGAGGCTGTCGAACTCCGTGATGGAGACAAGAACGCATATGTCGGCAAGGGTACGCGTTTCAAGTAGAGCTTATCAGCCATGCAAATTGTGACAGGGTCTAAGGTGTTTCAAAGGCTGTTAATAACGTCAACGAGATCATCGCTCCTGAACTAATCAAGAGCGAATTCACCGTGACCCAACAAAAGGACATTGATGATTTCCTCATCAAGCTTGATGGTACTCCTAACAAGGGCAAGCTTGGTGCCAACGCTATCCTTGGCGTATCTATTGCTGTAGCCGAGGCTGGTGCTGGTGAGAAGGGTGTTCCCCTCTACCAGCACCTTGCCGAGCTTTCTGGAGTCAAGCCTCCCTACGTTCTTCCTACTCCTGCCTTCAACGTTATCAATGGTGGCTCTCATGCCGGTAACAAGCTTGCCTTCCAGGAATTTATGCTTCTTCCTACCGGTGCAACCACCTTCACGGAAGCCCTTAAGATCGGAACAGAGACTTATCACACTCTCAAGAAGGTCATTAGTGCCAAGTATGGCATTGACGGTAGGCAGATATCTTATGTCGAGAAAACTGAGTGTTAACTCAAAATAGCTGTAAATGTTGGTGATGAGGGTGGTTTTGCTCCCAATGTTTCTGGTGCCGATGAGTCTCTTGAACTCTTGTCGGAAGCCATCAAAAAAGCCGGCTATGAAGGGAAAATTAAAATTGCCCTTGACGTCGCTTCCTCCGAATTTTATAAGGACGGCAAGTACGATTTGGACTTCAAGAACCCTAACTCCGACCCTTCCAAGTGGATCTCGGGTGTTGAACTCGCTGACCTTTATCTGAGTTATATCGAGAAATATCCCATTGTTTCCATTGAGGACCCCTTTGATCAGGATGACTGGGAGGCCTGGACTCACTTCACCAGCAAGAGCGGCATTCAAATTGTTGGTGATGATTTGACAGTGACTAATCCGCGTCGTATCAAGACTGCTATCGAGAAGAAGGCCTGTAATGGCCTCCTCTTGAAAGTTAACCAAATTGGTACCATATCAGAATCCATTCAGGCGTGAGTGAGGTTCAAGTTCTTGTGACATTTTTTAGATTTTGATGTCTCCGATAGCGCTCAGCTCGCTCAGTCCGACGGCTGGGGTGTTATGATCTCACATCGTAGTGGCGAAACGGAGAATACCATCATCGCCGATCTTGCTGTCGCTCTTGGTGTTGGTCAGATCAAGACTGGTGCTCCTGCCCGCAGCGAGCGTGTTGCCAAGTATAATGCCCTCCTCCGTATTGAGTCCGTCATTCTCTCTTAGAGGGCCTTCTGTATGCTGATTTCCGTTTAAGAGAGGAGGTCGTCGCCTCTGGTGCTACCTATGCTGGTGATAAGGGATTGTCCGCTGGACCAAACCTCCCTAAAATCCTCCAAAAGTGACAGTAGACCCGAAAAACGACTCTTAGGTTGAACTCGATCAAAAGAAACTGTATCTTGCTACAATGTAATGATATTCAACTGTTAACGCAAGCTATGGTCTTGCCAATGTGGAACTGATGAATCACCAAGACTTTGAATTTCACTTATGCAGATTGGGATATCACCTTAGTAACCCAAACACGTGGAATTTTTCCATGGTTCGAACAACCCATACTAGAGTATGGTTTCAAGCTTTCAGACTTCTGGATCAGAATGTGAAGATTCTGAACTCTTGCGAAGACCTGCTTTTGATGATGTGATTCTTCATATCCGGTTGTCTCGCGGGAGGTGTCGTGCTTCCGTTCCTTCTAACGTATCCACGAGACTTTTGAGCCATTTGAACCAAAGGCGGGCCGAAATGCTACCAATGGTACTCTTTTGTTTTGCTATTGAAAAATCTAATGAAAATAAATACATCACACTTTGTTCCTGGGCTCGTCGAGGTACTTCATAAATCAAACTTTGAAACGACAATGAGCTTAGAGTGAATGTTCTTTGTAGCGCACATTTTGATGTTGAACCTTCAACAACTTGTAGCAACCACTCTCTATGGATATTTCTGAACAGAACTGCCGAGAAGGACGGCTCTTGATAAGAACAATTGCTGATCTCGTTGACCTGGTGCCATCTTCCCTCTTTCGATGTGATAAAAGGTGGTCCATATGTAGGCAAAAAGTTTTGTTGAAAATAATATATAGAGGTGTGGCTGCCATAGCAGCCACACCTCTATATATTATTTTCAACAGGTTATGGGCCCCGGGTTGCCTCGAGAGCCCTTGATAGTAACCTAATAAAGAGAGGAATCCTTCCTTATAATATTGGGTTTAATCAAATGTCCTTCTATTTGATCACTAATCTACTGTAAAACAGTTCCCTTAACCCAGGAAACGTTCTATCAACAGTATTAACTGAGACACCAATGGCAACCATCACAGTAAAAGATAATTTACCTGTCATGAGTTGCCCTGACTATGACAAAGTACTATAAATAGATTGGACATGAACTGGATGAACCAGTAGCTAATGGACAACTTGTAGTATAAACAAGGACAAATAGTGTACCTGTATATATAGTAGACTGCAATTAAGTGAGAACCCCATCAAGTTCTCTTCTAACCCTGAAGAACCACCTTGAGTAAACCCTAGCTTAAGGTTTCTGAGTCAGTTACTAATAGAAGAACTTAATACCATACTCCAGGCACTGTTTGCTTCGAACCCTGTCTAAACTTTACTCTTTTATCATTCTTGATTGGTGATCAGCTCAATCACTGGTCTTTTTGGATAGCGGGCCCTAGCTGTAAAGAGGACTTAGTAGTCAGTTAGGGACTGCTGGTAGAGACTTAGTACCAAACCCAGGTATCGTATTCAAGACCTGACCTAGCAATTGGGTGGTGTTGCTTAGTAGAGTACCTGTACCTTTTTAATCAGTAGAAACCTTGTACTGGAGATGTATTATCATTTATATATGCTGTCACAAACTTTATTTGGACCATAACTCTGGGAATACTTGACCGATTTCAAAGATCTAAATGGCTACCAAAAGCCCTTAAGAAGACCTTTCAAATGGTACCAAAAACATCTCAAGACAATCAGTATTCACCGAGTTATCAGCAGATCAGTCAGTGA
>Ga0153924_1000397_pt1 | contig 27765 bp, 37 predicted proteins | sample TSNJ008MetaG_FD_104709 | JGI IMG/M metagenome (GOLD analysis project Ga0153924, IMG submission 104709) | Attine ant fungus gardens microbial communities from New Jersey, USA - TSNJ008 MetaG | ecosystem: Host-associated > Fungi > Mycelium > Unclassified | place: USA: New Jersey, Wharton State...
ATAATTCGACCAAAAAAACTAGGAATCCAACAAAGTCATCACCAGAGGCATCCGAGGTCGCTTACGATCCAAGTCCTCAACATACGGCCCAGCGACGCCCGTCATCTTCCATGTGATTTTATGCGCCTCCGAGGGCTCGAATTTGAAAGTACTGAGAAGGACGGCCAATACAACCTCTGCTCTCCATGTCAAGCGGGTGTATTTAAGAGAGTAATTTATAAACGACTTACTCATCTCAAGCTGAGAAAACTTGAAACCGCTGGAGAACAAGTCATGAGCAATGTGTCAAAGTGATGTATCGAATCACAAACATGCAAGCTCGACCCCCTCCCAAGAACGTCATCCTAAATCAGTCAGAAATCAGTCCAATATCAGCTTTGTAGATCTAGAAACTCACAGGTGAGAATAGATACCAGGCATATGAGCCTCCAAAACCTTCTCGGGAAGTTGCGAAAGCCATCGTTCAGGTCTCCATTCAGCGGCATCCTCTCCCCATAGGCTCGGATTAGTGTTTGAGCCCAGAAGAGATATAACGATATTTGTCCCTTTTGGTACCATGATTTGCGTGATTTCTTTGCCGTCCAAGCCAACGATAGGTTTAGAAAAAGGAAGTATCGTATCTTTGCGAGCTCTACCAAAGGGACGTTAACGATAAACACCATGCCTCAACGATTTACATACGTCCTGGTCGCCGGAATGTTTACAGGGGGATATCTGGGATAATTTGGATCACCTGTCGAATGACAGCATGAGCAAGAGTCAGATACGCACAATCGAAGAGTTTCTCGGCACACAGCATCCAAGTATGGCAGAGAAACAAGTTGATCATAGGTTAATTGTCCGTCCTTCTGAGCTTCACGTATTTCATTGCGAAGTCGGGTTTGGACATCAGGATTGGTGGAGAGCAGGTGGAGGGTTCGCGACATTGCTGAAGATGTAGTCTGCATTCCGGCAATCACAAAGGTCCTACGAACAGATTATCAATTTCTCAATTTCTGATGTCACCTGAAGATGCCTTCAACGTACGAAACCTTGATTGACATCAGAAAAAGAACAAGATCACCTCAGTAGAGCATACCTGTCCACAAACTTCTTCATCAGTCATGCGATCAGCTTCATCTGCCGTAGAATTTGCTTTCACTTGATTGGATGGTCAGGGGATCAGAGGTAAACGAATAGAGAGGCTTACTGAGAATGGAGATGATATCCTTCTTTTCCAACAACTCCTTGGCAGCGTCCGGATTGGTATTGTTCAAGGCCTCTTTCTTCATTTGAATGATATCAAGGGATGTATTATGCATGACATCAACGACCTCCTTGATCTCTCGAATCCTTTTCCAAGGAACCCTCTCGACAATGAAACGTTTCACACGAGGAAGGCGGAATTTCGCAGCCAGAGGAAAGACGAACTCAGTGGTAAAAAATCCAAAAGGCCCACCAGTGAGCATACTGTAGAAGAGCTAAGACATGTTCCTGGGATTAATACTTGGTCACAAACCTGAATTTCTTCATTGATTCAGGATAGGGATGAGTGGCATGTTCGTCTACGAGATCGTCAAAGGAATAGCCCATTCCACTTTGACCGATCAGCTCCAACGCTGTTCTTGACATCCATCGAAGTACATCAACTTCTTGGCTGCCGTCCTTCATTTTTGTCTTCAGAGTTGTCCGCAGCTTGAGCAATCGTAAGTCAGACGACATCTTTCGAGTACACAGAGTATGGATGGTCCAGACATACCCGTTCAGTGACTTCATAAAACAGTGGAACTATATGAAAAGAAATGAGTTGTACTTTTGAATATCAAGATGACGGTCTTCTTACTCAGTTCACGCATATAATTGATTGAAAACACTGGATTCATCATTTTTCTTTGTTTCTTATGTTGATCCCCTTTGAGTGCGATAAATCTATGTACACCAGCATATATGTTAATATGAAAGCGTACCCAGAGTTGCGAGGAGGCCTTCCCCGAAGTAGACCTTGTTCCTACTAAAGTGTACTCAGGGGTGAATCTCCTGATCATCGACACAAGGTGTTAGACATACGTAATAAACCCTTCCAATTCGTACGAGTGCTGATCCTTTACAAGGATATGGTGCAGGGCCTTCGGGTCAAAGGTAAAAAGAATTCGTTCCTGCTCTCATGAGTATCTTGCCTCAGAACCATAACTCAGTTCCTCACCCCAAACGCGCCAGTGATCTTCGATGCTTGTCCGTCTGAGTCCAAAACATCAGCCAAGTCATCAAACGAGAAGATGATGCAAAACTCACACTGATCCAGAACATCCCTATGGTATTTCCAGCCATCTAGATCGAACAACTGCGTGATGTTACCTATTGCACGCAGCTTGGTTATCCTTCGTTCACTCAGAAATTAGATGTCATACCTGAAAGAAACGAAGGAGATGGTGGCCCTGGGAGATTATCAAGCGGGGATTTGAGTATAAAGCGCTTGGAAATCTTCCAGACAATCCAAGATATCGCGCACGTCGAGATAAAGGTGAAAAACGTGCCCGTCGACATAATGGCAATGTATGATGGTGTAGTTTGTATCAGACAGGTTAAAGAGAAACTACGCTTGTCGACTCGTTTTATAGGTGTAGGCTCCCTTGTTTATTTATGATTCCACAGAAAGGGGGCTTGGGTCGCCTGATCCTTAGTGGCTTCGATTTCGCAGTCATGACACGATAGGGCTTGACTACTACGTGCGAGCGGTCGCACTTTACTCTCATTTCGTCATGTAATACACTGCCACCGGGTTCCCTTACTATGTGAATATCTCGTCAGCCGTGGTCAAAATCTTGAACAGGAAGCTTTGAACATGTGCAATTATGCGTCAACACTAGCGATAGAAGTACTCAAGTGTTCATAGATAGAAGCAAAGAAAGTCTGCATGTCAGAAAAGCCGAACTGAGCCCCTAAGCAGTGATGAACTTAGACTTCCATTTACAAAGTATTTGTTCCTATCTTCCCACGGATCCCTGATAATGCAGTACTCCTCTTAATTTTGACCGCTCGTTCAGTAATTTCTTTGAGTACCTGTCTTCCTATGAGTTGTCTTCGTTCCGTTTAGACTACATAAGTTAGTCATGTAAATGCAGCTGACTGGTATCATTTCACTCTATGAAAATACACGAAGCCATGACCAACCGCCCAGAAGGCTAAAATTGGGTATCGTTATGGAATTTGAGAGCTGATTGGTTTACTCAGAGAGCCGGAGTCGTAAATGTGTCCACATATTGGTAAGGCATGCTGACAACCGAGCTACTGATCGTCATTTTGTATGTTTCCCGCAGAAGATGCGATTTATTCGCTCCCAGTTGGGAGAATCCAAAGACAATATACTGAGTCAGATGCTCAACGGCGAGAAAAAGCATCTCTTCTGAATGGGCTTCAATGTCCGAGATAGTCCCCTGGCAATCATAATCTACGAGGCCCAGATTAGTATCAATTTTTTGAAATGGAAATCAAAATCTTCGTTCCGTTCTTCGTGGACTACAATGACCTTTTCGAAGTATCATAATCGCTTGTGTACTTTTAGTCACGTCAGCAACGAGGCGTTGAGATCCGCATCCATCGGTACCTACGGTTGAATCTCTCATTTTGAGCCTTGTGCATGCAGACCTCAGGCAATCAGTCTAAGAACTTATACATAGAATGAGTGTCATCAACATCGAAATGAAAAGGAGTAATATCAAGTAAGCAATAAAAACAGTCTCACAAGCAATGAACTAGGTAAAAGGAACGAGCCTGCGTCCATAAAAAATAGTGCATACTTCAATTCACAACACTTATGCATTGCAAAGTTTGAAAAGTGTGTTAGATATCAACAATTAATACAAAACAGATAAGAGAAATTAGATAAAATCTCTAGGATATTTGAGAGACTATAATAACTCAAAAATCAGTGTTCATGTTGGCATTCTCATGAGATTTGATTTTTCCGTGTTCTCTTTGTCCATTTTTTCAGAATAGCTCATGATTTGGGCCAAACCTTATGTTTTTCAATGATGATGAGAGTTGGAACGTGATCCAGTTTTTTCAGCATTTTTATTCCGCAACAAACCAGCTGGTACTAAGATGCGGAGGGCCTAAACAGGGCCCAATGTCGGATGCATGTCTACAGGAGGCATGTGGCCAAGGGAACAGAAGTTTGCAACGCGATCCCAGTGATTCACATCTGGTTTCAGCACCTGTGGACTCCTGAATAATTAACGCACAATCAATCTACCAGATTTTTGTTTATTCAGGATTCCGTATACAATAACACAAATAACTAGAATGGATGTCACACAGGAATCTCTGATCTTGATTCTTGACCCTATCCTTGTCCATGTAAACCCTACTTTTCCAGCAGAGACATGATCATCGGAAGCTGTGGTTTGGTTCTGTCGGCACCTTTGACGTATGGGCCTGCGATACCGTTCATGGTCCAACCAATTTCCTTTTCTGAGGGAGAAAACCTGAATTTGCTGAGAAGAACCGATAGGACAACCTCTATCAGATACAATCAGGGTGCTATTAGAGCGAAGAAGGAACTGCACACGCACTCATTTCCAGCTGCGAGAACTTGAACCCTCTACAAATTATGGTCAGAATGAACCAGAATGATATGAAGCAAGCTCACATGCATGCACGGCTGCCTCCCATGAATGTCATCCTACGGTTAACCTTAGCAAATACTATTGCATATCGTGGAACAGATACTCGCAGATGGGAATATATCCCCGGCATATGTGCCTCAACGACGGCTTCCGGGAGAGGGGAAAGCCACCTTTCTGGTTTCCATTCATATGAATCTGCCCCCCAAAGTTCCGGATTGCAGTTTGCTCCGAATGCTGAGACGATGATATTTGTTCCCTTGGCCACAAATATTTCTGATCTTTGTCGGTCATCTGTGCATTGAACAGGTTTTGATAGAGGAAGAATGACATCTCTTTCGGCTCTAAGATTTTTTCAGCTCAATCCTGTACGATTCATAGAGCAACAACATACGTCCGTAGGAAGGCCAAGTTAACAGGAGGGAATCTAAAAGATGGCTTATGAGAAGCCAGGTTAATGACATTGGTCTGTTACTCACACCCGGAGAGTCTCCCTACAAACAGCATCGAGGTAAGGAAGACTGACAAGCTGATCATAATCCAGTTGACCGTTCATTTGAGCTTCTTGTATCTCCATCCTTAACCTTTGTTGGGTATGAGGGTGGGTTGCAAGCAATTGCAGGATCCGGGACAGCGCAGATGAAGTAGTATCCATGGCAGCGAAGACCAGTGTCCTAACAGACGACTGAGTTCTGGGATAGAAAGCAGGCGCATCAACCTACGAGACCTATTTGTCGTCATCAGCAAGTCAAAATATAGCACATAAACGAAGAACAAACCTGCCCAATGACTTCCAAGTCAGTGAGTCGATCCTCTTCAGATGCCACGGCGTTGGCTCTCACTTGAGTTCTACATTAGCAAAAAGAATGAAGTTGAAGACTAATACGCACTCAAGATGCTAATAATGTCTTTCTTATTTTGTATTTCAACTGCAACTTGAGGATCTGTGCTTTTCATAGCTTCTTTTTTTGACTTGATGATTTCAATGGAGGTTTGGGACATGATGTCGACGACTTCTTTCAAATCTTGGACACGTTTTGAGGGGATCAGATCGATGATCATTCTCTTTAGTCGGGGAAAATTGAACCTTGCTGCAAGGGGGAAAGCAAATTGATTGGCGAAGAAACCAATGGGCCCTCCCGTAAGTGACCTTTAGAGAAAAGGTGAGAGAATCGTTTATCAGACGTGAAAAGCATACACGAATCTCTTCACAGATCGACTATATGGATGATAATCGGTTTCATCCTCTAGTGAGTCGAATGAATAACCCATTCCACTCTGCCCAATAAGTTCCAAGGCTGTACGAGTCATCCAATGTAGAATGTCGATCTCTTGGGGGCCTTCCTTCACTTTCTTGACAAGAACCGCGCGTAACTGAGTGTCGATGTTGGTTGACGAACATAAAACTCAAGTAGAACATACTCTATCTGTCACTTCGTAAAATAATGGAACTAAAGCTGCATGAGAAATGTCATCAGTGCAAGGGAATTATTTGCACGTACTCATGTCTCTCATGTGATTGATAGAAAAGACTGGGTTGAGCATCTTCCTCTGCTTTCGATGCTGCTGGCCTGTGATAGTGACAATGGGTGAGGCGTTCGAGATTCAATTTGAGGAATATCCCACTCAGAGTTGAGAGAAGGCCCTCCCCAAAATAAGCGTTGTTACGCCTTGCAGAAATGCGTCAAGCCATTTGTCACAGTTTCAACCATTGCTCACTTTATCAACGATATTGATGGTTCGTAAGTCCATTGATCCTAATATGCAATGTAAGATAATTGTATGTTGCGACGGATGGAACTGAACTTTAACGAGGATATGATAGAGTGCCTTTGGGTCAGAAGTCATCAATAAACGTTCCTTAGCGATGGATCAATTGCCAATCTGGACAATGAAAGGCATCATACTCCTAAAGCGCCTTTTATTTTCATAGTGGTTCCATCTGTTCAACCACCGTGAGAAAATGTGAAGCTCGCCAAATGGATACTGGATACTTGCAGCTTTCGAGGATCTTCCGATGGAAGTCCCATCCCTCAGGATGATATAATTCGGGTATGTTGCCTAGAACAGTCAGATGAATTGAAGCGAAATGATGTATTGATTCACCAAAAACCAGGGAAGTTGGTGGGGGGCTGGGTAAAGTATCCAGCGAAGATCTAGCCAGAATTCTCCTGAACAATTTCAGGGTAATCCAAGATACGAAGCAAAGTATCAAAGTTTGGATAGAGGCGAAGAGCATTGGATAAGGAAACTGACTTATAGGAAGAGTAGAGAATGATCAAGAGTATATATACGAACCGTTATTCGGCTGCACCCAAGAGGTCCCCGGTCGGATCTTCAATGCATACCATATATAGTTTTCAAGTCAAGGCAGGTGACATGCTGTCAACAGATCCCGCATCATACACACACGCTAGGATGTCCTCTTGTCTATCAGGATTGTGTTCATGAACTTCTTATTTTGAGTACCCACCTCGGTCATATTTCATTCACCGGAACTTTTTGAGTGTTGCCTCATTTTAAGAAGTGACCAAATATTAAATATTCTAATCACTATGTAATATTTATGTTAATCTAGAGTAGCAAGGAAATTTTCTTCTTTCCCCAACCCTACCCTCGATCTCAGGCCTGTTGGTGGAACCGTTCTTGAAGAACAGCCTGTCTGCATTGTGCAGCGGGGTGAGCTCTAAGGCTTACCTTTGTAGGTGGGTCTTACTTCTCAGATATACTTCTGTCTACGTTACAGTAAGTTACTCTATTATTCTAACAAGGCTACATGCCCTTACGTAGAATTACTGCATATGGTGGGATTATATGTAGTATAGCTCAGGTAGGAGTACCTTCCAGGACTTACATATCAACAACTATTACTCAAAATGTTCAACATTGTAACAGTGAGGTGAACTAAGGTAGACAACGTTTATAGGAGAAGACTTGCCTCAGACGTCACCTTATATAGTGGACGACTGATGCTAGGAATGGGGCAATCTATGTGCGAGGGCCGGGTGTTTAAGGTGTTACGGAGGGAGGAAATGACGTAGTCATGAAGTATCAGGAATGTACAGTCGTCGGTATTACGGGCTCCGTGTGCCCAAAACGATGAATATTGTGTCAGTTCAGTCAATAGTCATTCACCTCAGTCATTTATCGCGCTTGGTGACCACTGAGGTGAGATTCTCATAGTGCATCATTATCATTTACTTATCAGATAATATATACTCAATCTTAGTCGTGACCACGGGGCTAATCGTATTATAGCCTTAAATAAATCATTTTCATCTGACAAGGTATTTGTTTTGCCTTGCCTTTTGTGTTTTACAGAATTTTCTACCTCCCACTCTGAGCTGTACACACAAATGGGATGGCGATCAATTTCTGTGACATAAAATTACTGTCACGTCAAACCTCCCTCCTCCACCTATGATCATCGAGAAAAAACGCCAGAAAACCTCAAAACTGGAATCAAAACCCCAAAGATATAACACAGAAACGGAAGCCCCTGATAGCTTTTCCAAGTCGACGAAACGGAGTCGGCCTGTAACACACTCATTTCCGATCGTTGAGGAGTCAGATTCAGAAGAAGGGAGCTCCGGAGAATGGGATGGTGTACCTGATGAGGGTCAGATTTCCATAAACGATGATCTGCTAGACGAAAATAAGATGGATGTAGACGAGGGTGCTACTAAAAAGAGACAAGCACAGAAAGAGCCTAATGGTGTGAAGATTTGTATCTCGTTCGAATACTCAATAATGAATACATCCAGCTACCAGAGAATCTCATAAAGCGCAGAAGATTCTGCTTGAACAGCGAAAGACGGCCAAGCCTAACTCGACATTGCTGAGTGATGCGAAGAGGGCCTGGTCACTTGCTCGACAGAAAAACATTCCGATTGCCGAACGTCAAAAACACGTCCAAGGACTCATGAACGTGCTGCGTGGAAAAGTTAAGGAAACTGTTCTCAAACACGACGCTAGTCGGATTGTCCAGACTATCGTTAAATGGGGTCAACAGAAAGATCGAGATGAGATTGCTCTTGAGCTTAAGGGTAATTATCATAACCTCGTTCAGAACAAGTATTCAAAGGTTGCACCAAGCTTCTTGTATCTTCAAGAGTGAGATTGACCAATTTCCCAGTTCCTTGTCGCGAAACTCGTCCGTCTCTGTCCCGCTCACCGAGCTTCTATTCTCCAGGAATTTCAGTCAAATGTTATCCGGCTTCTGCTTCACCGGGAAGCGTCTTCTGTACTTGCCGATGCCTTTGAACTCTATGCAAATGCATACGAACGGACATTTCTTCTACGTGATTTCTATGGAAAAGAAGCCCTTCTCTTCAGCGTAACACAAGGCAGCGCTGAAGATAAGGAGCGCGCAAAGAAAGGCCTCTCGGGGTTACTAGAAGGGCTAACTAACGAAAGACGACTACGAATATTAAGCGCAGTGAAAGAGAACCTTTTTCTTGTGTGCGTTTCTGGTGATCTCTGGTCCTTGTTGCTCAGTACAACTTTTCACCAGGTTCAATAATCCCAATAAAGGTGCTGTAACACATGCGGCTGTACATCGGATCCTATGGGAATATTTGGCTGCTATCAACGCACTTCCCGATGCATCAGAACAGGAAAAGCTTCGGAGAGAAGCGTTTGAAAGGTATATTCTGTCTGACAGGACTTGTCATCTATACTGATCCTTAGAACAGTTGTCAGGAGCTCTTGCCAGAAATGGTACACACAAAAGATGGGAGCCGTGTCGTGCGAGAGTTCATCGCCCAAGGAACGGCTAAGGTCTATGCATTTTGATGGAAGCCATCAAGAGTACTCACTTATACCCAGGATCGAAAACAAGTCCTCAAAGTCCTCAAACCTCACATCGAACGCATGTGCATAGATGACGAAGCTCAACTGGTCTTATTTACTGCTCTTGATGTCATCGAGTCTGACCTTTTCATATCCAAGTTACTGCTATTTTCTGATTTTATCCTGCAGTGATACCAAACTTGTTGCCAAGTCCTTGATTTCAGAAATGACCACCTCAGCACATAACATTTACAAGAAACCTCAGGGTCTTCGTGCTCTTGTTTATCTCCTTACACCGCGCAGCAGGCGACATCTCATGCCGGTTCAAATTGCCTTACTTGAAGAAATTGATGCTGTCCGTCAGAGAACGAGTAAAAAAGATTCAGAAGCTCGCATAGCTGAAGTCTGTAGATTTTCGAGTGAAGCTCTGCTTGAATGGATAGCGCAGAGTGGCACTCAGCTTTTAAGCGACCCTAGGGGGAGTTTGATTACAACTGAAGTAATGCTCTATGCAGATGGAGGTTTGCTCTTTCCTTGAATTCATTGCGCTCTGGCTGATCATCTTCAGACAAAGAAAGCGCGACGAAAACCCTCCTTGACGCCATCGCTGTACCTTATCCATCATCAGATCCGTCAAATCCGCATCCGATAGATTATTCATGGACATCGCGACTGTACAAATCATTACTCCAAGGCGGCCACTTCAACAAGAAAACCCAATCTGTTGAGCTAACGAAGAGCTGGGATGCTTCGAAATTTGCGAGTACATTTGTGGACATCATACCACCAAAGACCGCTATAGCAATGTGTAGCGACGGAGAGAGGAATGGTAGCTTTGTCATTGCAGCCCTTTGTGAGACTCTTGTGAAGAATGATAAGAAAGCTGAGAAGCAGAAAGTGAAAAGCTGGTTCGGCGAGAAGGAGAAGGCGGCAATCAAGGAGGGTGGTGGAAGGGGTAAACAATTGTTGTTAGAGACACTTGCGTTGTTGTAGTTCGTGATCCTTGTTGACTTGGCTTACCTGCTTGAATGGCATGGCGTTTGCGACAAGGCTGTGTAGACTGTAGCCAAATCATAGTATCATCCAGGGAGTATATTTCTTCGCATAAGGAGCCAAGCCTTAATGGACGTTATGTGCTGCAGTTATAGGGATGATGTCAAATGAATTGATATTTACCTAGCAGTGTGAAGCAGGCACTAGATTCAATAACTCTGATTTTGTGCTATATTTTATTGTCCAAGATAACCTCGGGTAATGGGGTAAATCCTAGTGAATGGTGTTTTTTGAAAATCGGCGTAGAACCAGTGAGATCCGTTTGGTCGCAGCTGTGCAAAAACCCTATAGGAATCATGTTGCGAAAATTAACACATACGGTTCAAGATATCCTACTTGCACACAGAAAAGCTCATCTGTGCAGGCAAGGTGCTCGATATGGTCCACCATGCTCCTGTAGTTCCAGTCGTTCCGTTTGACTGACTCTGTCCTGCAATGGGATCTTCAATCCCCCACGAGCCCAGGATAAGAGGATGCCGAGAGAGTGCCACCAAGAAGATCTCTCTGTTTGTGAATCGAGCGTTTATTTGCAGATGATGAACGGCTCCTCTGCGGGTGGCGTGCATTTCCAGAACTTTAGGAACTTTCGAGTCTGAATAGCCTTCAAAATGTCTGAGAGAGAAGTTAACACTTCGGCGTCAACGGAAGAGGAATACCCGCGATGCACGACAATACCATCTACCATTCTCTTTTGTTTGACCAGGTATATACACAGTTGTTAAGTATAAGTTTCATTTCTATTTTTACCTCTGGTTCACCTATTCGATCATCTTTCTGCAGCAATTCGCCCACACGTCTCTCCCTTGGTTGATTAATCCCTTCTGTTGCCGTGCCTCGCAGACAAGGCCTTCCGCATCTGAACACTACTGCGGAATAGAAAATTTGAATCCCAAAAACACGGCTCTGATTGGTGGCATGGCATGTGATTAGATATGATGTCATTTCCTCCACATATCCCTCTTCCTTGATGCACCCACCAATCCAATTTGCTCTTCGCAGCTCACATCCACCAAAATCTCCACCGAGTATCAAAAAGGCTGACAAAGCAAAGGGAAAAAGAGAAACACTGAATACACTGTCATGATGATACATAGCGTCAATTGAACCATGAGTCTGGGAAACAAAAGGATGATTTCCTTCACTGAGTGCTTGATCACATAGGCATGCTGTTGATTCATGGGGGGAGAGGGGGGGAGAGAATTGGGCTCTGTATTCCTGTATGGGTGCATGGTTTGTAGTTGCTCTGACAATTCTTGTACATAAAGAGTTAGGGACACCAACTACCTCTTTTTGCGTATATAAGTGTGATACATTCACCAGACACCCCTCATTTCAGTACTAAGTTACGTAAGAATTATTCGTCTAACCTTGAATCAATCTGTCGTTGATTCTGGACTCACACTTCTTGCTTGCGTACAGAAGTACCTACTTTTCCCGCTGTGGATACAAGACCATGACTTCTGGATACCCACGCCGGTCAAGACTTCGCGTTGGGGTTGTTCAATTTTCCCCAAAAGTATGACCCTGAGTGGCTCAGTTTATCTATCTAAGAATACATATCTATCAGATAGGCCAAATTCATGCGAATCTAAGGAGGGCCAAGGAGCTAACGGAGAGGTTATATCAGATTTCTGCTGAGATTTTTTCCTCATATTAATCTATTCAAAGGATCCAGCCGGGCTCTGTGGACCTTCTTTGTTTCCCTGAGATGGCTTTCACTGGTAGCTTCAAAGATCTTTTTGTTCTAGAGATAAACATCAAAACGCTCTTTTATAGGCTACAGCTTTGAAAGCGCATCTGCCGTGACTCCTTACCTGGAGAAACCACGAATCGGACCGACATCTAGTTTCTGCTCGAATCTCGCTAAGAAACTGGAATGCTATATCGTTGCTGGATATCCAGAGTTATTGGAGCCAGAAGATCTCGAGAAGTACTCGAAATGTGATCGGGTCATGTTTGATGAATCTGAGTTTGCTGATGAAGAACGCAACTCTCTCCCCAAGCGGAATATCGTTGGTGCCAATAGCGCCATGTTGTATGGTCCCAAAGGAGAATGGATCGGAGGGTATAGAAAGACTAATCTATTCAAAACAGACAAGACGTGGGCAGCTGCTGGTGTGTTCAATCCAGAGACAGCGTTCAAAACACCGTTCCCCCTAAAAGCATTGAACAGGTCCCGGATTTACGACGTACCACCTCCCTCACCCATTGCATACCGTTACTTTGGCTATTTGTATGGATCTCAACCCTTCGCCCCCAGCAGATTGGCAACTTGAAACGGGACCGTATGAATTGGCTGAATATTGTCAGGCTCAAAGCACCGATGTTTTGGTCCTATTGAATGCCTGGCTAGAGTACGACTACGATTTAGATGACGGACCTGACGAACCCTCATGGAGGACACTCCAATATTGGGCAACCAGATTACGCCCTTTGTGGCATTACCAACACAAAACCGACAATGATTTTGAACCGCTGGCACATCATGAAACAATGGTTGTCATTTGTAATCGAACAGGAGAAGAGAATGGTGGGACTAGTCACCCTAATCGTAGTATAGATGATCTGAATCAATATGTTTGCAGGCACCGTTTTTGCAGGTTCATCAGCTTTATTCCAATTAAGTCAGGCAGTGGGAAAGCCTAAGCTTTTGGACATGATGGCCAAAGAAGAGGAGGGTATTCGCATTTGGATCACCTAGTTCAAAATTCACCCTCCACTCAGCATGTGCAATTTCCACTGCTTCTGTACAATAATCTTGATATCTTCAATATCATCGGCTACATCGTCGTCATGATTCGAACTGCTGCGATTATCAGATATATGGGAGACAGCTCGAACCAGCCTTTCAATTTGATTGATGTATCCATTTGTAGTGCTCGACAACGACAAAGCAGTGAACTCGATTTCTCGGGCAACGTGATACACCAAATGTTCCCTAGAAAATCAATTCAAACGAGTTAGGATATCCAACCTCTGAACTTGCCATTTTGGTTGCTTGACACCAGTGGAGCCCACTAATTGGTCGAAATTAAGGGCGAAAAGTCCTCTTCGTATTTTGTTGAATTCAGCCTTGCGTCTGGCCGGCTTTTGGTAACGTATTAACACAAGCCGATGTTTCGGAGAATATAAGATCGTACCTCAACTTTGCTTGACGATGGATTCTCAAGTTCAACTTCAATATCAAACAGATGTAAATGAACTGGACAAATCTGTTAGAAAATTTCATCGTAATGAAGATCCCTCACCTGCTCTCGGGACTGGTTCAATACTTGAGGCTTTTGGTAATGGGTTATCCAAGTGACGTCCAACTTTCTCAGCTAAATTAGAGGTCGTGGTGATTTGGGGTGGAGGAATCTCAGATTGATGGTTGCCTATCTTGGATGGGGGTTTGAACGGCTTCGCCAAAATCTTCGCAGATTCGAAAGGAACGGTCGCTAAAGCAAAATTAGTTTTCCATTGTTTGCAGCACATCAATTACTAACTCAGTGGTCGAGTCGAAGAAGCTTTAGCTTTCTTGGCATTTCTGGTTGAGTTTTCAATATTTCCTCGTTTGTTGTCTATCGAAGCGGCACGATCAGCCTGGCACGACGGTGGAGCATTCAAATCCATCTTGATCACTTGGATGCGCCCAAATGAAAGTCAAAAAAAATGATCTACGACCTGTGTTCCGATCTACACGTACCTTGTTTTGATTTAGGAGGTTCTAGCCGATTCATTGCGCTCAGTGCTGTCAAGATCTTGATGCGCATTCGAGTCTTCTGTGGGTATTTGCAAACCTAATCCCCCGTCAGGTTGGTCTTAGGACATCTCAGACTGTACCCACATCACACATATTGCCACAGTACCTCCTTACCACTTCTGGATCATTGCTGTCAATGTTTTCTCCGAAATAACGGCAGATGGTCTGTCGATATCGGTTCAGTCGTTCCGAGGCTCTTCAGGTCACTCCAGACGCACTATATGCCTACAGGTCGTCGCATTTTCAGCGAATTGAATGAGCTGAAGCAATCATTAGTGGGAGTCCTCGCTGTCTCAATCGATCTTTCACCTCATCTATACTACTTTTTGCCCTTTGGGTCGGAGACGGTCCATCAAACCCATCTTGTAGGCGATTCGAGTTAGGAGTTGCGACTAATTCACGGATACGGTGTGCATCTTCCCTAGCTTGTTGACCATTGCATCAAAAATTCGAGGCCAGAAAGCTAAGGAGGTGCTTACAGTAGTACAAAATACATTTGGACGGCTTGGACGAATGAGATAAACTAGGGATGGGAGTCTACGAAGGTAGATACTTACTAATCCATCTCTCCCAGCCCTCCCTGACAACAAATCAATCAGGCAGAGTGTGATAGAAAATCATGGCTGATATACCTGTTTCCTGGTAGTAGCCTATTCAATAGATCAACAAGAGACTGCATGCTAAAAAAACTTTTCACCTTCGAAACTTGCCGGAATGTCATAGTGAATGATATATCTATATTAAGGATGACCTAATAAGAGTAACAGGGCAGTTTCTGACGAGAAGCATACCGAACTTCGCCCTTGTCAATCCCAAGACCAAAAGCAATTGTGGCAACAACCTCAAATCCCCAATTAGATGACACGATCAAGGACCTGTCTGTAAAAGACTTACCAAGTCCACTCCACCCGGCTCACCGTGCCCCCCAGCCGACCAATTCTTTAACGTTTGCTTGAGCGTATCGGTACTTGAATAAGGATCAGCAAACTTGACTTCACGGCAAACCAAATAGATGGTGACCGACTTGATTCCACGGTGGTACGGCTTCGCATTCAAACCTTTTCCGCGAAGAAAGGCAGCAAGCGCATCACAAGTAGCTCTAGTTCTACAATAGATGATACCCGAGGAAGCTCTATTTCGCCGTTGATACAGCAACGTGATATAATCAAAGACTTCTTGCATTCTGGCGTTGGGCTCCAAAGTGGAGTTATAGCGGACCTAGCGAAATTTAAGATAAAGACAAATGATTTTTAGGCCTGACGAGTTACTCACCTCATAGAATAGATTGTTTCTATTGAAAGGATGAACGACATGGTATAGATTATGCGAGTTCATCTTCAGATTGTGCAGAATATCGCGTTGGACTCTTGTAGGTGAGAGATGGTTGAATGAAGAAACTGAGTTCAATACGAGGAAGCACATACACTTGTGTCGCCGTTGCCGTTAATGCCATTATTGGAACATCAGGGTAACGGTCCCTGAACTTTCCGAGACCGCGGTAATCGTTACGAAAGCTATGACCCCATTCTGAGATGCAGTGTGCCTGCGGATAGATGAAGTAGAACTGTCAAACCAAGTCCTAGTGCGTTACCTCATCTATAACTAAACGATTGAGATTACGATTTTCATAGACTTGATCCAGTAATCGAGTACATTCTGATGTTGCATATTTTTCAGGGGTGACTATGGGTGATATCATGAGTCGCAGAATAATTCCATGCGTATGCGAGGATATACAGACTATAAAGTAGCCTCAAGCGTGGACACTGCGATACCAAGTCCTTCTCAATCTGCCAATGCCGTCTAGCATCAGCTTCTGTAGTTATCATCGAAATGCGTACTCACTTCTTGTCGTTCGGCTATCCGTGTCTCAGCCATCCATGCTACCACATTCACTCCCTTCCTCTGAAGATTCTCGACCTCTGAATTCTGTTTTATCAGAGCATTCTTGTAAATTCGACGAAGAAGAATTACGATCGGACATCAGAGCTGACAACGGACAGTAATCAGCTCTACATTCAACACCAAACAAGTCCCCTTGTGCTTACCGCATAACGGAGAAATGACAAGGGTGACACCAGCTTTTGCCCAGATAGCCGGTAATTGGAAGCATAGGCTCTGTATACAATCAAGCCTTTTGAAGCTTAACAACAACAGTAGACTTCCGATGTATACCTTTCCCATTGCCGTAGGAGCAAGGACAAATACATCCCGCCCTGCAAAAAAACAAAAAAACATGCCTTTTGAGAATCCAGGCAAAGCTAAATATGAGTAAACGCTCACCAGCAACAGCAGCTTCAACAATGGCCTTTTGTTCTCCCTTAAAATCACGATGTCCGAAAACTGTTGGTTGACTGCCATCAAATTTTTGTGGTTAATATTGCGATTCACGATTAGAAGCACCTTGGTGAAGTATCCTGGAGACACATTTGATATCCAGACAACGTTTGATAGAACAGCAAGAGACTCACTGATAGCAGTCAAGAAAAGTCCCATTCTCTGGTTTCATTATTCCTCACTTGCACAACACAACCCAGAGGAAGGTCGCGATAGACGTGGTGATCAATCACGTGATATCATTATAAAGTCACATGCCAGATATCCATTATATTTATATACCGCAACAAGCAGACAGGTGCTGAGATGCAGTGGGTGAGATACATGGCGGTACACTACTGACCACACGCGAGCTTCAGTCATTCCTCATTCTAAGTCAGGTGTGAATGTTGGCAATGAAGTAGTCAAGTCTTTTGTAGGGTTGGAGATGGATGTACTTGTACGTATTGATAGGTAATTCAAGGGAGCTTGACAGTGTGATGATCACCATGGCTCATGTTGGCTGGGGGTTCTATCATGAGTTCAAGACAGTTGGAAGTCCTGCAAGCTTCATTCTAACTCCTATCTCAAAGAGGTAATCCAAGCACTTGGCTTATTGTAAGTTTCTCTCATACAAGGTGCGTTAGAAAAAACAAACCTCCGTTTGTGTTTTAGCTTTCTCCCAGTCTTTCCCTACATGCGGCTATGTCTAATCACTCGAGAAACAGGCAGGAGTTTTAAACTCACCCCAGACGTAGACACCATGCCTACGTACAAGAACACCAGCTGCATCAGGAAATTTTCTCATAGCCTCGGCCATACTGTCCCGTAGATCTTCCTCAAACGGCGTGTTCTCGATGATCGGAACAACCAATGTGTCGAGATAAGATAAAGCAGCACCAACACCACCTACCCTCACACCTTTTATCATCTGAGAAAAGTAAATTTCCTCTCAAGTATCGTAATTCAAGATAAATTTTTTTTACCTCCTATTCTCCTTGTTCGTGAGTAAAAAGAAGGTTTCTTCACGGTGAACTCACTTGGTGAGAAATAGTAAATACAGTTCCCTTCCAAAGAAGAGTAGCCATTACAGCATGCTGAGAATGCGTATGAATGCAACTACCGGCATCTCGAAGTTCAAACGAGTTCCAGAAAAGTGGAGTACAAGCCGACTCATTTAAATTCAATTGAGGTCGACGTAAGAACACACGGTCAGCGTGAGGCGAAGTGGTGGGTTGAGGGTAAGGAAGAACAAAGATATGCTCTGGTTCTATTCTCTCCTTCTGTACACCAGAAGGGGCAATGTAAACTTTATCCCTACGTATAAATCGTAAATGTGCCAAATCCAGAGAGAAAGAGTGCGTGTATGTGTGTGTGTGGAAGAAAAAATAACGTACCCTTGTCTGATGCAAATCCCTCCTCCTGTACCTGTTACCCAACCAAGCTAATATATATTTTTTGAGTCATGACTCGAAATACCTTTCCTGTGGACACAACAACGTACGTGGTAGAAAGACCGACAAAGTTCAGGAATCAAATTGGCAGGCTAACCAAAAAAAAAAGATCCCGTTAAGTCTGATTCCAATAGAGGACCAACTTTCAGGCGGCATACATGAAGAGGATCAGTAGATCTAACCAAGCTATCTCTTTCAGTAGTAGTCATGATGAACAGAAAAGAAAAGATTCATTGATCCTATCAAAAGGGGAAGGAAATAAAAATCCAACCCATGCGCACAAAACAAGATTGCATGTGATCGATCACGGCCATGATCCCATACCGCCGATCCAATACCACGATTTTGAAGGACACATACACATTATCTTGACAGCGGCCTTCCAAAGTAAGTAACAATGTGCCGAAATCACATCAAACATACATATAGATGTCTTCGGACGCGCCGCAGCTCCGTGTATGTACTATCGCCAGTGAGAAAATGTCTTCTCATTGATAGGCCTAACAGTACACATGGTACTCCACATGTGGTACACTTTCCCTTGAGTGCGGCCCTTTAAGCGGTCCGTCTTCCCTCCAACGAAAATAATCTTTCGAAAATTCACATATGAACCGAGGTCTAGACCCCCCATTACTCCTCATCATTTTGAGATGTTATCCTCGAGCCTAGTGTCGATTTTAACGGCTAGTCTTACTCTGGCTCTGAATGATGGACTGGCAAGAACGCCTCCTATGGGCTGGAATCCTTACAATGCATTTCGGTGAGTCTACAAAGGAATTCATATTCTCAAAGAAAATATTTCTGGTCATCTAGATGCGATACCACTGAACAGCAATACCATACAGCTGCCCAAAGCCTCATCAGTCTAGACCTAGATTCACTCGGCTACCATTATATCAATCTGTAAGATCGCAATGGGGTGCCTTTTACGGAGACTCTATTAAAACAGCAAGGGCAGTGATTGCGGTTGGCAAGGCAAAAGTCGGAATTCAAGCGGCGGTTTTACTTGGGACACAACCATTCTTCCCTCAGGTGTTTCAGCTTTATCTTCATTTGTCCATGAGCTCGGACTCAAATTTGGCGTTTACTCCGACGGGTAAGTCCATTTCTTTATCCGCATACAGAACAGCCGTCCCTAAAAAAAATCAATATGCCGTGGGTGGTGGTATATACACAGTGGCGTATTCGCGTGCGACTTTGTTGGCGGAACGGCTCATTACATCGGGAGTCTCGACCACGAAAATTCAGACGCAGCCAGCTTCGCAAGCTGGGGCGCAGATTATCTAAAGGTCCGGTTATCTTGATTCAAATCTCTTTCTGACTCCTAAATGGCGACTTTCACAAGTATGATAACTGCTATTCAGGTAAAAAGAAAAAAAACATCACCCCAAACCCCAAGTCCATCTCATTTCTGACAATTGTTTATTCTTTTTAGTCAGTTCGATCGATTTCGTCGACTTCAATCCTCCCATTCAGGTAAAAAGGTCCACATAGATCTAATCTATACTAATACCTGCATTTATACAATCAAGATCCAGGTAAAGATCTCCCCCCAACAAAAAAAGAAAAAACCCAGAACTTTATTCTTATCGTCATCTTCTAGCCCCATTACGCGACTATGCAAAAGGCACTAGTGGCAACAGGACGTCCTATTGTGTTTTCCATATGCGAATGGGGAGTCCAGGGTAAGCATCAATACTAGTTCGGGAAGATCTCATCATAATCTGAAATTCCTCCTGATGCATCTTGACACAACAAGACCCTGCACGATGGCCGGCCAGTGCTATCGGCCATTCGTAAGTGTCAAATTACCATTGAATCCGAAAAAAAATAACAGATTTGGAATACGATCGATTCAAGATGGCGTATCTCGTAAATGTCCCTTTTTCTTTCCTTGATCTTTTGGTCGTAATTTCATCTTCTCAGCAACGATATCGGTGCATCCTGGGACGATCTTTTCAGAATCATAAACCAACTCGTTCCCATCACCGAATTTGCAGGTCCCGGCGGTTGGAATGGTAAAAAAAAAACATTTCCTTTTCTGATATCCATCAAATCTCATTAATGAACCAAAAAAGACTTGGATCTACTGGAGATCGGGAACTCGGGATTGACACTGACAGAACAATTGTCCCATTTTGTCTTTTGGGCAGCTGCAAAGTGAGATTTTCCCTTCTCACTAGATCCACTTAACCGTCGTTCGAAAAAAAACATTCAAAAAAATAGGTCTCCATTGTTCATCTCGACAGATCTTACAAAAATTTCGACTGAGGCATTAACTATCCTCAAAAATACTCGTATCATAGCATTGAACGTACGTCTATAATACATTTCTTCTTCCCACCTTCCCCCCCTTCCCACGATCTTCCAGCAAGATCCTTTAGGAAAATCAATCAGTTTCAAGAGAAGATATACAAATGACCATGACGTATGGGCTGGACCACTCTCCGATGGTTCAACTGTAGTAGGTAAGAGAGACTCCCGAGACTGTCAATAATGTCGTGCTTATTGTTATACTCAGTTGTCATCAACTGGCAAAACTCGGCTAGGTCCTTGACCTTGGATTTGGCAGATGTCGGTTTCACATCGGCAACAGCAGACGATCTCCTATCCGGCATCTCCCTCGGAAGGCTGTCCAATTCGTGAGAAGCAGTTCCATCTCCAGATGCTGGTTTTTTTTCTAAAAAAAAAGTACCCTTTGCCAGATACACTTCCAACGTTGACGCTCACGGCGTGATCGTTCTCAAGCTCAGCAAAGGCACTTTGATTCCACCTCCATCATTCACTTTCTACAACGCGGCAGCTCCCGAGAACACGCTTGCGGGAGGTGCTAGCGTTCGGGTCATCTCACCATCTATCAGTGTCGTCGGCTTCGTCGGGAATGGTGGAACCCTGACGTTCAATGACATCGATGGAGGAGAATCTGGGACAAATCTAGTGTCGGTGGATTACATCAACGCCGACTTCGTTTTCCAGAACACTGAATGCTCCAATTGTCGTAACTCATTCTTTAGCGTCAATGGAGGTGATCCAGTTCAAGTTCAAATGCCTATATCGGGTCAAGTAAGTATCAAAATCGAAATCCTCCGAATTGATGGGATGAACGATTTAACAGAGCTGGGATGACGACATCTTCTCCGGATTCGTTGTATCACTTTCTGGTTTCAGAGCTGGGGAGAATAACACAATCGAGATATCTAATCCAAATGCGTTTACACCTGATTTTTACCGTATTGGAGTTGCAGTGTAATGAATAGATCTAGGGTTCGCCATAAGAACATCATTCATTGCGGGCTAAGATTACGTCAATCTCACATTTTTACAATGAACACGATTAATAATAGAACAAGAAGCAGAACAGAGAGCAAGAAGAGAGGGGGATCTAGGAAACGGTTGCACGTCTGAGAATGACCATGAGGCCGTCCGAATGGGCGGAGAAGATAGCGTCTACAGGGAACTGGGGAGAGTTGACGTCGTTCATGGAAGCGGGGAGGAGGGGGGGCGAGATAGAATCATGGTCGTGGCCGCGGAGGCGTGGACGATGTCGGGTAGGGGAAGTCATGGGATGAGGATGTGCACCGGATCTTGAAGAGCGAGATCTGCGGGAAGGACCTGGATCTGGAAGACGGGGGCTGTGACAATAATAATGATCAGATGAGGAGGTTGAGCGGAATTAGGTGTCACTGACATCGAATCACGGCCCTCGGTTATCAGAAGGAATTTCCCAAATCCAAAGCCGCCGTCGCTGGGCTGGCCACGCTCGTTGACGCCCCAGCCCTTGACACAGTCGACCCAACTAGTCACCTGTTTCTCATCGCGCTTGGCGACGTAGTCAAAGAAGCTGCGGCCGATGCAGTCTGTGGTGGAGACGAGAAGGTCGTTGGAGCAGTAGAGAATGGTGCAATTCAGCGAGAATCTGTCGAGAATGAAGGCAGTGCGGAAGGATTGGTTTGGGAGATGGTCAAAGGTGATGAGATGGTGCTTGAGGGGTTTAAGGTGCTGGTGGTGCTGGTGTTGGTGGTCGTCTGCTGGATCCGTGTCGGGGCTGGGAATGGTGGAGGCAGGGCTTGGAGAGCTGCGAGGGCTGGGTGACTGCCAAGGGGAAGGAGGGGGAGGAGAGGCGATGTTGGGGATTGGGCTGTGGGGCGCAGGACAGGGATCATGCCAGCGCTGAACAAGCAGAGTCAGTGAGACAAAGGGAGGGGAAGGAAGAAGTGTACGCGGAATTGAAAGTGTTGGGCACTAGGAGAGATGACAGTAATTTCTTGGGCTGTTGATGCGTTTTGGAGAGCTTTGGCACCAGGGCTTGCAAAGGAGACACTTCCCACGAGGACATTGTGGACAACAGTTCTAAAAAGGGATGATAAGAGTTAAGAGAGAAGGAAAATGAGAGAGAGAGATGACCTTGACTGGAGTAGGTATGAGTAGGAGAATTGAGAGTGAAAGAATAGTACAAACGATTCCGCAAAGAACATAACCTTTGTATGGATCCTTGTGTCGCATGCGGAGATAGGCAAGGACGGCAGCTTTGTCCTGGTTGATGGTGTCACTGGGAGGGGATGAGGGGAGTGAGTGGGAAGGAGTAAAAGAGAGGCAGCGGACTAGTGAAGCTGTCTGACGCGATTGAGTTCGTCTGGATGGACGAGTTCGAGAGAGGGACGGCCGACGAGCTCTTGGGGCTCAAAGCCTGGAAGGGTTGAGAGGGAGCAGTTTACAGAAAAAAGAACAGACCAAGGAGATCGGTGACAGAGTCTGTCATGTAGATCCATCTTGCCTGTAGGAGTGGTGAGCAGCAGTGGCGGCCAGGGAAAAAAGAAAAGACCTCTTGCGAAAAATCAACTATGCCGACTGTGAAATGAGTCAGTAGCACACAAGACAGGATAGAAAAGGACGAACTGAAGGAGACACAGGGAGGATTGTGCATGGTGTCGAGCAACAAAACATCGTCAACAGCAGGACGCAGATGCACAACGGCACGGGTTTTCCGCCGCCGATCTTTCGCACGATACGGACAATCCATCACCGACATCTTCACACGACATGTTTCCGCCGGGCCCGCCGCCGAGTGTTCACACGCTGATATGTGGTCCTCTCTTCCTCTCATTGCACCTGCCGATGTCGTGCTCGTGTACATGGTGTGTTCTTTTTCTTTTATTTCAGAGTCCTGCTCATCGCGTGCACAGACCAGGGCCCATATTCTTCCCCTCAAAGTCGACCCTGACATCGTCCTCAACACAAAGTACGGCGTCTACCACGTCGCAGACTTTGTCGCACGTCCCTACGGCTCGAAAGTCCGCCCTCGCTCCGGCAATGGATTTGTTTATCTCCTTCGCCCCACCCCAGAGCTTTGGACCCTCGCTCTCCCCCATCGTACCCAGATCCTCTATCTCGCAGACATCGCCTTTGTCCTCTCCCGCCTCAACATCCGTCCTGGCAGCCGTGTCATCGAGGCTGGTGCGTCTCCTCCTTCCTTTCATTCTTTTTATTATTAATATTCTCCAGGAACTGGCTCGGGCTCTTTCACCCACTCTGTTGCACGCTCCATCGGTGCCTCTGGCCATCTCTGGTCCTACGAGTTCCACGAAGTCAGAGCAAACAAAGCAAGGTCCTCCTTTTCCTCCTCTGTTCTTCTCATTCTCATCCACATCAGAGACGAGCTCTCCCGCCATGCCATGACAGACAGGGTCACCCTCACCCATCGCAACGTCTGCAAACACGGGTTCACCGTCCAAAACACCGTCGATTCAGGCATGTACCCTTCCTCGATCCTCTCCCTTCCTCCTCATCCCCTTTTCAGTCTTTCTTGACCTCCCTGCCCCATGGGACGCCATACCCCATGCAAAACTCGCCCTGCGTGTACGTCCTTCTCCTTTTCTCCCTTCCATTCAGCTCATCCCCTCTCAGAACGACCGCATCACCCGCATCTGTTGCTTCAGTCCTTGCATTGAACAGGTCTTACGCACCGTCACCGCCCTCAACGATGCCGGTTTCACAGGTTCACTTACTCCACCACTATTCATTCACAATCTCATCCCTTTCTAGACATCACCATGTACGAAACTCTTGTTCGTGCACACAAGGTCTCCCATATCCCACACCTTCAATCCATCGCCCATGTTTCTCAGCGCCTCCAACAAGCCGACATCAATCGCGAACAAAAACGTCTCCGGCAGATTGCCAACAACAACAAACGTAAACGTGAAGATTCCTCCGGTGATGAATCCCCACCCGAATCCAAACCTATACTAGACAAACAATTGTCTGTCCCTCCTTCATCTTCCTCTTCCCGTCTCAGCGTCTCGAATCCCCTACCACAAGTCCGAGGCCATACTTCTTATCTCACTTTTGCTGTCCTGGTTCCTTTTTCAGTACCCTCGCAACTCCCAGAAGCATGAACTGTATCTAGTACATGTAAAATTCAACCCTTCTTTGATCTCCGTGGACGTAGTCTCCTCGTGGTTACCCTGCTCTTTTTCACTGGTCCGTGATCCTCCGACTCTTCTTCACGTTCCCGTTTGAGCGACGATGTTTCGTGGTCCGCGAGCTCTACCATCGTTCTTGGAATCGCTTGGGTGTTTTTGTCCATCCCCACCACTTCTTGATCGTCTTCATCAAGATCATAAGTATGGAAATCGACTTTATCTTTTGGTAATGGTAAGGGCTCTGGCACCTGCTGCTGCTGCTGCTGCTGCTGTTGTAGTTGATGGGATTTGGGTAGATGGAAAGCTTGTACCACATCATCAGGTTGAATTAGATCACCCTCATAGATTTGCTAACCCGTCTCCATGTTGAAAACTATCACGTTATATAGACAACAACGCACCTCTACTCTCTGCTCTACTCTCTGTTGTAACGGCCCATACTGTTCTTGTAATCTTTGTCGTATCCTGAGACCTTGAATTAATCGTGTCCATTGTTTGATCACTTTTTCTTCTCGTTTCGTACGTGCTTTCTCTTCTCTCGTTCGTTCCGATTCCCAGAATGCCTATTCAAGTCGATGAGTGAGGTCAACAAGTAAGATAATAGGGACGTACTTCTAATAAAACCTCTTCGTTCTCTTTCGCTATCACTATCCCTTCTAATACCGGAAACGCTCTCCGTTTCTTGAACTCGAAACTCGTCTGGTGGACATGAAGAGAATGTGAACTAGTGGTGAGACAAGCAAGTAGATACGCACGACGGCTTCAGCGAAATCGAATCCTAGTTTCTTGGCTATTCTGGCAATACCTTTATCTGTGAAACGAAGGACATCAATAACGCTTTTTTTTCTTTTTTGGTCAGGATGAACTTGCAGGGAAGATGAACGCCACCGTGAGGTAGCATAGATGGTGTATAGAGATCAATGTTGCCGTAGTTATTCTTGGGTACAATTCCCTAAAGAGAGAGACCATTCAGAACAAAGAAAGAGAGAAACTAGAAAAAAAACTCACGTCAATGATAGGATCTGGTACATACACCTCCGTTTGCGAACGCGCATACAAACCCTGCATCATTACTCCATCATCTCCACCTCCTCCTTGCCTGTTATCGCTAACCGCCTGCTTCACCAACTCAATCTCCCTCTGCTTGTTCACAGTTCCAGCTCGAACTCGAGCCATCTTCAACGGCGGTTCCCCCATCCTAATCTTCCGTCCCTCACTTCGCATCCAATTTTCTGCCGTTTTCAGAGAAAGAACACTCGATCTCGGATAAACAGGTTCTCCACGGAATTTCCCCAGTTCTGGCGTAGTCGGAGGTGGTGGATAGATGGTTTCGTTTTGTTTCAAGTGTCGTGAAAGAACATAACTGAAAACAGAAAAAAACGCAAACTCCAGCTCGTCAGTTAAGAAGCCAGCGAGGGGACGAAGGGAAACTTTTTTTTTTACATTGGATGATTTTTGAACCCGCTGATTGTTGTTGGCATACCTTCAAGCATTTGTGTCATCTCGAGTTCCTCGTCTTCGATATCATCTCGATGCTGTTATACAATCATCGTCAGAGGAGGTAAGAGAGAGAGGGAGAGAGAAAAGACCAATCCTACTCACTAAACGATAAGGTCTACGAACAAGACTCAAAACATGATTCCACCAAGTCGTCGATCGTCCTACCACACCACTACCACCACTACCCCCTTGCATTTTCGCAACTTTGCCACCATATTCTCGCGCATAACGTCGCGTCACATCTTTCGCATACCCATCTTCCTCAAACGCCAAAACATACAAAAGCCGATTATCCTGACTCAACATGATCGGTTTCTCCCTCTTCTTGTTCTTGTTCTTCAACTGAGATGGATCAAACCGATAAAACGTATTCGTCGTCGGACTCGGATCAAAAACTTTTCGTTTTTTGACGATGGAACGTAGAGGATCGACAGGAAACCATTTTCCGTCGGCTTTTGAAAAGACTTCAGTCCAAAAGACGGGAGGTGTGGTTTTGGGATCTGAACGTGACGCTAGAATTCGACAAATAAGAATTAAAATGGCAATAAATCAATATCGTCATTCTTTAAGAAAAAAAAAGGGAAAAACTTACTGTCCATCCCTTCAGATGAAGATGACGATGACGATAAAGGGGAAGCACTCCTCCTCAACCTTCGAGTCTTCCCAAATTTGATCGGAGACCTCGTCTTCTCCTTGCCTTCTTCTCCATCCACCGCCAAAGAACCATCCAACCGCTGTCCGATACCAGTCAAACTCGTAACTTTGCTTTTTCCTTTCCCTTTTCCTGTTGTTAAACTCGAAATTGATGGAATTTCCACCTCTTCCATATCATCATCTCCATCATGCTCACTCTCAGAATCATCACTCCTCTCAGCAACCTTGACTTTCCCTTTCCCTTTCCCTTCTTCTTCTTTTTCAACGAAACTTATTTTCTGTGTGTATTTGGTAGGTTTGGGTTTCCCAATGTTGGTTTGCCAGGGCATACTTTGGAGACTTGCGATGAGACGGGCAGGGATGGCAAGCGCACGACAAAGCGCAGTGAACAATTGAGCACTGACATCTCTCGACCCTCTTCTCATGACCGCATGTTTCATCAAGCTCTTTGGACTTTTGATATATTCCCCCTCTTCACCTAAAACATCTTGTAACCTATCCAAATCCAAATCCAAATCCAAGTGGTCTGAAAGAACAAGATCACCACCACCACCATCAGTTTCGGAAAGGTCAAGGTGCCGCCGGTTCCGATACCGCTCTAAAACGCGTCCCACCTCATCAAAAGTATAATTTCGAATATGACCCTTCAGCGTCACGTCGTCGAAAAACGAATTCGACCACCAATGGGTGAGCTCTTGAATTGCAGTTTCGAACATGCGACCACGTTGATTCGGATTGGGTATTCGGGATTTATGAATCGCGGCGAATGCATCTTGGAGTTTTAGAGGACATAGAGATAACAACCTAGCCTTTGTTGTTCCTTTTAGTAATGGACACAAGTTAATTGGTTCCAGAATAGAACGACACATACATGCAACAACTCATCATTCAACCACGTATTCCGAATACTCGCATTCGCCAACAAACAAGTCGTATGTAATTTATGACAATCAAGTCTTAACATCCTATCTGCATAGGATATCCCTGACTTCCTAAACAAAAGAAAACACAAGTCATAAAGAGAGAGAAAGCGGAGGAGAAGAGGCCAAACCTTTTCATTTCCTTGACTTTTGGCTGTGGATTCAAAGTGATTTCGAGCGTTTTAGGTTGAACTTGGGTCGTTTCAATCTCTTCCCAGTCGTTTTCATTGTCATCACTGTCAGCGATAGAGGGGGCTAAATGGAGGTCCATGATAAAGAGTCTAAATGTTGTGATATTGACTGGTCTCTCAA
>Ga0153924_1000398_pt1 | contig 27740 bp, 24 predicted proteins | sample TSNJ008MetaG_FD_104709 | JGI IMG/M metagenome (GOLD analysis project Ga0153924, IMG submission 104709) | Attine ant fungus gardens microbial communities from New Jersey, USA - TSNJ008 MetaG | ecosystem: Host-associated > Fungi > Mycelium > Unclassified | place: USA: New Jersey, Wharton State...
AGTCCTCGATTCCCGAGGCAACCCGACGGTCGAGGTCGAGGTCCTCCTCGACGACGGCGTCGTGTCCCGCGCGCTCGTCCCCTCCGGTGCCTCCACCGGTGCGTTCGAGGCGTACGAACTCCGTGACGGAGACAAGGCCCGCTACGGCGGCAAGGGCGTCCTGAAGGCCGTCGACGCCGTCCTCGACGAGATCGGCCCGGCGCTCGAGGGCTTCGACGCCACCGACCAGCGCCTCGTTGACGCCGCGCTCATCGAGCTCGACGGCACCGAGAACAAGTCCCGTCTCGGCGCGAACTCGATCCTCGGCGCCTCGCTCGCCGTGGCCCGTGCCGCCGCCGACTCCGCCGACCTGCCGCTGTTCCGCTACCTCGGCGGCCCGAACGCGCACACGCTGCCCGTGCCGCTGATGAACGTCGTCAACGGTGGTGCGCACGCCGACACCAACGTCGACATCCAGGAGTTCTTCCTGGTGCCCTACGGCGCCGAGTCCTTCTCCGAGGCACTCCGCTGGGGTGTCGAGACCTACCACGCCCTCAAGGGCGAGCTGAAGAAGCAGGGCCTGGCGACCGGCCTCGGCGACGAGGGCGGCTTCGCGCCGGAGCTCGCGTCGAACCGTGCCGCGCTCGACTTCCTCCTCGCCGCGATCGAGAAGGCCGGCTTCACCCCGGGCAAGGACATCGCCCTGGGCCTCGACGTCGCCTCGACCGAGTTCTTCAACGACGGCAAGTACTCGTTCGAGGGCAAGCAGCTCTCGAGCGAGGAGTTCACGGCGTACTTCGCCGAGCTCGTCCGCGACTACCCGCTCGCCACGATCGAGGACCCGCTGGCCGAGGACGACTGGGCCGGCTGGACCCACCTGACCGCCGAGCTCGGCGACAAGGTGCAGATCGTCGGCGACGACCTGTTCGTCACGAACCCGAAGCGTCTGCAGCGGGGCATCGACGAGAAGGCCGCGAACTCGATCCTCGTCAAGGTGAACCAGATCGGCACCCTGACCGAGACCCTCGACGCCGTGTCCCTGGCGCACCGCCACGGCCTCACGTCGATCCTGTCGCACCGCTCCGGCGAGACCGAGGACACCACCATCGCCGACATCGCGGTGGCGGTCGACGGCGGCCAGATCAAGACCGGCGCCCCGGCGCGCTCGGACCGCGTCGCGAAGTACAACCAGCTGCTCCGCATCGAGGAAGAGCTCGGCGACGCCGCGGTCTACGCGGGCCGCTCGGCCTTCCCGCGCTCGGCCTCCCTGTAACCGCGCAGCCCACGAGACGCCGTCCTCCTCCGGGAGGGCGGCGTCTCGTCGTGCACGCGGGCTGCGCGCGAGGTCGCACGACATGCCGCCCGCAGGGCGTCGAGGTCGCACGACATGCCGCTCGCGCCGGGCGCAGGCGACAGATCGTGCGACCTCGGCGAAGCGCGCGCGGCGTGTGACGCGACCACGGGGCGGACGTGAGCGAAGCGGCGGAGGCGGGCCGCGCCTCCAGGCCGCCTGAGAGGGCGCCGAACGGCCGCGTGCCGACCGCCCGACGCACCGCAGTCGGGTTATCGTCGGATCGTGCCCAGCCAGAAGCTCCGCGTCCGCCGCGTCCCCGTGGCCATGCCGGAGGGCGGCACGCCCGACCAGCCGTGGTACCGCTCGATCCGGTTCTCCGGCTTCAGCCTGCTCATGCTCGTGATCATCGTGCTGTTCGTCGTGGTCCTCGCCCCGTCGCTCCGGACGCTCATCCAGCAGCAGGAGCAGATCGCCCAGCAGCAGCGCGAGGTCGCGAGCCAGAAGGCCGACGTCGCGCAGAAGAAGAAGGACGTCGCCCGCTGGGACGACCCGGCGTACATCGAGGCGCAGGCGCGCGACCGGCTGCTCTACGTGTACCCGGGTGAGGAGAGTTACCTCGTCATGGGTGCGGAGAACCCGAAGGCCGACGGGCAGCCGACCACCGACTCCGGAACGCCGGTCAGCTCGACGGTGCAGACGCCGAAGGTCGACTGGGTGCAGGCAATGCTGTCGTCCGTGCTGACGTCGGGCCTCACCGACGAGACCACCCAGGACCTCGTCGCGCCGGACGTCTCCGGCACCGGTGACACCAAGTAGGACCTGACGCGGGACTCCGGTAGGCTCACGTTCCCGTGACGACCCCTCCCTTCGACCCGCCCTCCGACCGCGACGTCCAGGTCGTGTCGGCGCAGCTCGGCCGACCGGCGCGCGACGTCATCGGGATCGCGGCACGCTGCGTCTGTGGCAACCCCACGGTCGTCTCCACGAAGCCCCGTCTGTCGAACGGCACCCCGTTCCCGACGTTCTACTACCTGTGCCACCCCGCGGCCACCGCCGCGGTCAGCACCCTCGAGGCGAACCAGGTGATGCCGGAGCTGGCAGCACTGCTCGAGGACGACACCACCGCGGCTGCGTACCTCGCGGCCCACGAGTCCTACCTGGCCGATCGCGAGTCGATCGAGCACGTCGACGAGATCGACGGCATCAGCGCCGGTGGCATGCCCACCCGCGTGAAGTGCCTGCACGCCCTCGTCGGTCACGCCCTCGCCGCCGGTCCCGGCGTCAACCCCATCGGCGACCTCGCGCTCGAGCGCGCGGACTGGTCGCCCTCCCGGTGTGAGTGCCGGGCGTATGATGACGGTGCAGACGCTGGAGTCGGGGCGGGTGGCGGCGAAGTCTGACTCGACTCCGAAACCCCCATCCAAGGAGATCATTCCCCGTGCCCAAGATCCTCGTCGTCGGCGGCGGTTACGCCGGTTTCTACACCGCCTGGAAGCTCGAGAAGCACCTTCGCCAGGGCGAAGCCGAGGTCGTGATGGTGGACCCGCTGCCGTACATGACGTACCAGCCGTTCCTCCCCGAGGTCGCCGCCGGTTCCATCGAGCCGCGCCACGCGATCGTGTCGCACCGTCGCCACCTCAAGAAGACGCGCGTCGTCACCGCGAAGGTCACGAAGGTCGACCACGCCACCAAGACGGCGACCATCACCCCGGCCGAGGGTGAGGCGTGGGAGGAGTCCTACGACCAGATCGTCATGACCGCGGGTGCGGTCTCGCGCACCTTCCCGATCCCGGGCGTCGCGGACGAGGCCATCGGCCTCAAGACCATCGAAGAGGCCGCGGCGATCCGCGACAAGATCCTCACGAACTTCCACAAGGCCGCGAACCTGCCGGCCGGTCCCGAGCGCGACCGCCTGCTGACCGTCGTGGTCGTCGGCGGTGGCTTCGCCGGCATCGAGGTGTTCGCCGAGCTCCGCTCCTTCGTCACCGACCTGCTGAAGAGCTACCCGCAGCTGTCCTTCGACGACACGCACTTCCACCTCGTCGAGGCGATGGGCCGCATCATGCCCGAGGTCTCGCTCGAGACGTCGCACTGGGTGCTGAAGAACCTCGCGCAGCGCGGTGCCACGGTGCACCTCGAGACCCAGCTGGCCTCCGCGGTCGGTGGCGTCTGCGAGCTCAAGACCACCGACGGCGCGATCGAGAAGATCGAGTCCGACCTCATCATCTGGACCGCCGGCGTCATGGCGAACCCGATGGTCAAGGGCACCGACTTCCCGCTCGAGCAGCGTGGACGCATCCGCGTGCAGCCCGACCTCCGCGTCGTCGACGACAACGGCGTGATCGCCGATGCGTGGGCCTGCGGTGACGTCGCGGCCGTCCCGGACCTCACGGGTGGTGGCGTCGGCGGCTTCTGCGTGCCGAACGCCCAGCACGCGGTCCGTCAGGCGAAGCAGCTCGCGAAGAACCTCGTCGGCACCCTCCGCGGCGAGGCGACGAACGACTACAAGCACGAGAACCTCGGCGCCGTCGCGGGCCTCGGTCTCGGCATCGGCGTCTTCCAGTCGGGCAAGTTCGCGATGAAGGGCTTCCTCGCGTGGGGCGCCCACCGCGGCTACCACGGCATGGCGATGCCGTCGTGGGAGCGCAAGTGGCGCGTCATCGGCGACTGGGTCGGTGGCTTCTTCCTCGGCCGCGACATCGCGTCGCTCGACGACCGCGAGACCCCGCGCGCCGCGTTCGAGGCGTTCGCGTCCCGTCCGAAGCCCGCTGCCGAGGCGCCTGCCGCTCCGGCAGCCGCGCAGGCTCCTGCCGAGGGCCAGCCCGCCGGGACCGCTGGTCCGGCGTACGGCGAGCCCGCGAAGGACGTCTCCAACGACGCCGAGCCCGTGAAGGCCGAGGCCTCGGCCGACGCCAAGTAGCAACACGCTCCACACGAGGCGGTCACCCCCGACGGGGTGGCCGCCTCGCTGCGTCCCGGCTGTCGGTAGGCTGTTGCGGCCCGCCCCCGTGGCCCAATCGGTAGAGGCATGCGACTTAAAATCGCCGAGTTGTGGGTTCGAGTCCCACCGGGGGTACCGGGCGCGCAGGGTGCCGGGCGTGCGTGGGGCGCCGCACGTGCCGAGACTCGGCCTGAGCGACAGTTCCCGCGCTCCGACGCGCGAGAACTGTCGCCTGGCGCGAGACTCGGCCTCGGGCCGCGCGCGCACTACGATCGACTCTCGTGGTCGGAATCGGAAGCGCACTCGCGAACCTGCGGAACGCCATCAACCGACCCGAGGCGCACGTCGAGGTCGTCGACGGCGAGACGGTCCCGGTCGGGATGCTGCTCGGCACGCTCGGCGCCCTGCTCCTCGACGCCGGCAGCTCCGTCACCGACGTCCGGTCGGCGCTCGAGAAGGCACGTGACGCCGCCGGGGTGGGACCGACGCTCGCGGTCGGGGTCCTGCCCGCCCTGGTGATGGTGAGCGAGGTCGCCACCGGCGCCGCCACGATCGTGAACGCCGAGGGCGTGGAACTGTCGTCGCGGCAGGCCGCCCGGGCGAACCGGCTCGTCCTCGGCCTCGAGAGCGGCTCCATCGCCCTCGCTGAGATCCCCGCACGCGTCCGGGCCATCCGCGCCGGCACCGTGCCGCCACCCGCGCTGCCGTGGATCCTCGGCAACGCCCTGACCTCCGCCGGCCTCGCGGTCGTGTTCCGCTGCCCGTGGTGGGCGATCCTCGTCGCCCTCGGTGTCGGTGCGCTCGTCGGGGTGATCGGTCTGGTCCTGCGGCGCTTCCGCGAGGCCGTCGCGATCATCCCCTTCCTCGCGGCGTTCGCGTCGACGACGATCGTCGGGCTCGTCGCTGCCGGCACCGGGTTCGACCACGTCCCGCTCTTCGCGGTGTGCGCCCCCGTCGCGGTGTTCGTGCCGGGGGCGCTCATCACCAACGCCCTGCTCGAACTCACCGCCGCGGACATCGTCACCGGGTCGTCGAGGCTCGTCCAGGGGCTCATCATGCTGGGCTTCATGGCGGCGGGGATCGCCGCTGGCAGCGCCCTGACCGGGCTGCACGTCGACCCGTCCTCGGCGGCGCTCGTCGGCGAGGTCGCCGGCGTCGGCACGGACCGCGGCGGGTGGGAGGCGGTGCCGTCCTACTGGGTGTCGTGGGTCGCCGTCGTGGGTCTCGCCGTCGGCCTCGGCCTGGTGTTCCGCTCGGGATGGCGCCTGACGCTCGTGTCCGTCGCGGTCATGGTCACCGCCTACGCGCTCGTGAGCGGGACCTCTCCGCTGTGGGGGAGCGTCGTCGCGACCGGGGCGACCGCCGCACTCCTCTTCGTGGCGACGCGCCTGCTGGAACGGCTCGTGCCGGCGATCCCGGCGACGGTGTCGTTCTTCCCCGCGTTCCTGCTGCTCGTACCCGGGACGGTGGGACTCGTCGCCGTCGCGACCTTCGACCCGGTGGCGTTGGCGACCCCGCTCGCCACGTTCGTCAGCCTGTGCATCGGCACGAAGATCGGCGGGCTGCTGCCCGGCCTGTTCGCGCGGAACGCGCCGCACCGCGGGGTGGACGCGACCGGGTGACGGACTGGAGGCACGGGGCGGCGCCGTCACGTGCCTCCAGTCCGCTACGGCTCGAGCAGCAGGCCCGCGGCCTGGTCGTCCGCGGCCGTCGCCTTGGCGACGTAGTGCACCTTCTTGCCCGTCGCGTTGTAGGGCAGCTCGGTGACGAACCGGTACCTGCGCGGCCGCTTGTAGCGGGCGAGCCCGGGGTGCGTGCCGGTCCACTCCTCGAGGGCGGCTGCAGCGGTCGCGTCGTCCTCGGGCAGCCGGCCGGGCGCGCGCACGACGTACGCGGTCACGACCTCGCCCCAGCGCTCGTCGGGGACGCCGACCACGATCGAGTCCGCGACGCCCGGGTGCTCCTGCAGGGCGGCCTCGACCTGCACCGGGTGGACGTTCTCGCCGCCGGAGATGATCATGTCGTCCTTGCGGCCCACGATGGTGACGCGCTCGTGCTCGTCCCACGTCGCGAGGTCGCCCGGGTAGAACCAGCCGTTCGCGAACTTCTCGGCCTCGAGGCCCGGGTTCCGGTAGGAGTAGCCCGACTTCACCGTGCGGACCGCGAACTCGCCGATCTCCGTGCCGTCCTTCGGCACCGTGTCACTCGGATCGGCCAGACGGTCCTCGTACACGCGGACCACGGCGACGTCGTCGTCGGTGCTCGCCCGGCCCGTGGAGCCGGCACCGTCGGGGAAGTCCTCGGGGCGGAGGAACGTGTTCCAGAAGGTCTCCGTCGTGCCGTAGCCGTTGAAGATCCTCGGCGACAGGAGCTCCTGGTAGCGCAGGGCGGCGGCACGGTCGAGCGGGGCGCCCATCGTCACGATGCCGTGCAGGGACGACAGGTCGCGCGGCTTCGACTCCTGGGCGTTCGCGAGCTGCACGAGGTTCGGCGGGGCACCGATGAGGAAGGTGAGGCGCTCGGTCTCGACGAGGTCCAGCACCCGGTCGGCGTCGAAGTGCCGGAGCGTCGTGAGCTCCGCGCCCACGTAGAACACCGGGTTCGGGCCGCCGGAGTAGAGCCCGCCGCGGTGGAACAACGGGGACATGTTGAGGGTCTTGTCGAACGGGCTGAGCGGGAAGTGCATGATGACGTCGTGGGCGCTGAGCACCTCGACGAGGCTCGGGAGCGGCACCGGCTTCGGACGCCCGGTGGTGCCGCTCGTGTAGAGCCGGGTCGTCTCGTCGTAGGTGCTGCGCGGTTCGGTGGCGGCGAGCTCGTCGGCGGTGACGGGGTCGGCACCGAGGACCTCGGCGAAGGGGACGGCGCCGTCGTCCGTCGCGTCGCCGACCACGACCACGTGCTCGGGGGCGTGCGGGGCACTGGCGAGTGCGGCCCGGATGTCGTCCGCGCGGGCGGCGTCGTACACGAGGACGACGGGTGCGGAGTCCTCGATGATGAACCCGACCTCGTCCGGAGCCAGGCGGAAGTTGGTGGGGGAGAACACCGCGCCGATGCGGTGGCACGCCAGGTACAGGATCGCGAACTCGGGGGAGTTGAACAGCTCCGCCATGACGACGGAGCCGCGGCCGACGCCGTGCCGGAGGAGCCAGCCGCCCACCCGGTCGACGTCCGCGCCGAGCTCGGCGTAGGTCCACGTCCGGCCGCTGTCCGGTTCCCGAAGGGCAGGGCGGCCGGCGAAGCGGTGGGTGTTCCGGGCGAAGCCGTTCGCGTACGTGTAGCTGGTCTCGAAGACGTCGCGGAACCGCGTCGGGTCGTAGTCGGATCGGGTCTCGGTCATCGTCGCTCCCTGAAGCGGTCGTGCTGGTGCACCGCGCACCGTTCGTCAGCGTATCCGCCGGACCGGCTCGGGGAAGCGCCTCGCTCGGATGAGTCGTGCCGGCGTGTCAGGCGCGGCTGTCCGCTCGTGCACCGCGCGTCCACAGGGTGCTCGCGACGGCCGCCGCGGTGCAGGACGCGGCGATGACCGCGAGCGCGACGGGGGAGACGTGCGTACCGGCGGTCCCGGAGTACACCGCCGCGGCCAGGGCGACGGCGACCGCGGCGATCGCGACGTAGCGACCGCGGGACTGCTTGAGCAGGGCGTGACCGGCCGACCCGGTCAGCGGCAGCAGCGTGGCCACCACCGCTCCGAGGCCGCCGACGCACAGGGTGATGGCGAACTCGGACACGAACGAGATCCAGAAGCCGGACCCCGGCGTCAACGAGTGCAGGACCCACCCAGCGGCCGCGACGACGAGCAGGGCGACCGACCGCCAGGTCGCGCTCCGAGCGCCCGCGACGATCGACGATCCGAGGCGGAGGGCCGCGGTGTCGAGGTCGGGTCGACCGACCGGGACCAGGACGACTCCGACGATCACCGCCGGCGACAGCTCGAACGACCGGGTCACGGCGCAGGCGACGAGTGCCGCGAGGACCAGCCACGGCGACACCCGGAAGCCGATCGCGCGGCGGTCCGAACCGGCCGCCCACCGCGCGGCGAGCACGACCGTGGTCGTGAGGACCGCGGCTCCGAGCAGGACGGCGATCGCCAGGCGGACGTAGCGGGCCTCGAGCGAGACCCCCACACCGAGGACGGTGCAGAGCGCGACGACGGCGACCGCGATTGCGATGGAGACCCAGGTCGGCAGGACGTCGCCGCGTCGCCGCTCGTCCCGGGAGCGGTTCCGCCCCAGCACACCGGCGAAGGGGTTGCGGACCCGACCCCGGACGGCGCCGGCGACGAGGGCGAGCGGGCCGGCGATGAGCACGAGGAACCCGGCCGCGACCGCAGTGGCCACGAGGACGGTCCGCCACGAGAACGCGGCCTGGATCGTCGGCACCGTGGTGTCGTACGTGGTGGACGCGGTCCAGTCGCCGGCCGGTCCGGACCAGTCGAGGCCGCCGTGCGCGGAACCCGCTCCGGTGCCGCCGACGCCACCGGCGCCGCCGGCGGTGCCGTTCGACGTGCCACCGGCGCCGGAGCCGTTGCCGCCGGAAGCGCCGGTCGAGGTCGGATCGCCGTCAGGCGAGCCCGGTCCGGTGCCGTTCCCGGACGCCGTGCCGGTGGCGCTCGTCGGCCCGGAGGCGCTCCCCGTCCCGGGTGCCCCCGGCGTACCGGGACCGCTCGACGAGCCGGTCGGCTGGGAGACCCGCACCCGCACGGCAGCCGACGACGTCGAGAAGTTGCCGGCGGCGTCCTGCTGCGTCGCGGTGATGCTCCGTGTGCCGCCGAGCAGCGTCGACCCCGCGGTCGAGCAGGACCACCGGCCCGAGGCCGGGACGTCCGTCCGGCACACCGGCGCACGGTCGACGTACACGGTCAGGACCGCGCTCGGCTCGCCGGTGCCGGACACCCTGGTGGGCTGGGACCCGATCCGCTCCCCGGTCGCGGGAGCGGTGATGCGCGGGGCGGCCGGGGCGGTGCGGTCGAGCGTGATCGTCACGGGTGCGGAGGCCGCACTGCGCAGGTCGGACCGGTACCCGGCGGCGGTGCTCGCGGTCTGCGTCGCGGTGACGACGGGCCGGGCGTCCCCACCGGCGCCGGGCGTGGCGCCGCCGAGCGAGATCGTCCACCGACCATCGCGGCCCACGGTCGCGGTGCGGTCGGTCGTCGAGCCGGACACCGAGAGGATCACCGTGGCGCCGGCGTACCCGGTGCCGGACACCGGTCCGTTGGTGGGGCGGGAGGTCGTGACGGCCGGCGGGACGATGACGTCCGACGCCGGGGCCGACGCGGATCCGACCTCGGCGGTCGTGCGGTCCTGGACGGTGAAGACCTGCTGCGGCCCGGACCGGACGGCCGCGACGCACGACCACGAGCCGTCGTCGCGCACGGTCGCCGGACACCCGGCAGAACCCGTCGCGACGGGCCCGGTGACCCGGAGGGCATGACCGGGCGTCCCGGTGCCGTGGAACCGGGCGGTGCTGCTCGTGATGTCACCCGGGTCCGCGATCGTCGGTCGGACGGGCCGTCCGGTCGGCGGCGAGGTGGGTGTACCCGGTGCGGGCGTGAGCTGGTTCTGCGGCACCGGGGTCGACGTCGGCGCGGTCGTCTCCGCGACAGCGACGGACGGCGCCGAGGTCTCCGCGACCGCGACGGACGGCGCCGGGGCCGCGATCACGACCGCCGGGATCGCGACCGCCGCGAGCAGGCCGGCGACCAGGGCGGCCGCGGACATCGCGAGCACGGTGAACCGGGATCGCCGAACACGGCCGTCGCCCCCGACTGCCTGTCCGTCCACGTTCTCCCGCAGCGTGTTCATCCGCCTCCATCCCACGTGATCGAACGGCTGCGGTCAATACGCCGAACGGATGATGTCCGCCGACCGAGCGACACGCCGGTGAGCCCGAACGCCTGGTGTGTGCGACTCGGGAATCGGCCGTGAACCGACGTCCCGGGCGGGAGCACCGGTGCCCGCTCGGTACAATCGATCCCGGCCGTTCTGCGGTCCCCGAACCACCGCGGATCCCGACGCGCAAAGGAGTACGACCTCATGGACACCGGACTCATCACGACGCTGATCGTCGTCGGAGTGGTGGTGGTCCTCCTCGTGATCATCGGGATCTACCTCTGGGTCACGTACAACTCGCTCGTCACGCTGAAGGTGCGCGTCGACGAGGCGTGGAGCGACATCTCCGTCCAGCTGAAGCGCCGCGCCGACCTCATCCCGACCATCGTCGAGACGGTGAAGGGCTACGCCACGCACGAGAAGTCCGTCTTCGACGACGTCACGAAGGCACGCTCCGAGACCCTCAGTGCCGGAGACGCGTCCACGGCCTCCGCTGCCGAGGGGCACATGCAGAAGGCCCTGAAGAGCGTCTTCGCCGTGGCCGAGGGCTACCCGCAACTGCAGTCGAGCCAGAACTTCCTGCAGCTGCAGTCCGAGCTCGTCGACACCGAGGACAAGATCCAGTCGGCCCGGCGCTTCTACAACGGCGGCGTCCGCGAGCTCAACACGAAGATCCGCGTGTTCCCGAACTCCTCGTTCGCGAAGAGCCGGGGCTTCACCGAGGCATCGTTCTTCGAGACCGCCGAGCCCGCGGCCATCGCTGAACCGCCGCGCGTCCAGTTCTGATCCCTCCGGCGTCGTCCTGACGTGTACAGCGCCATCGCGCGGAACAAGCGCAACACCGTCCTGATCGTCCTCGTCTTCCTGCTCGTCATCGGGGCGCTCGGGTTCCTCGGCGGGTACCTCGCCGGCAACGTCTCGATCGGCGTGATCGTGCTCGTCGTCGCGCTCGGGTACGCGGTGCTGCAGTACTTCCTCGCGGGCCGGCAGGCCACGGCGATCGCGGGTGGCATCGAGATCGACCGGAACACCGAGCCGCGGCTCTGGCGGACGGTGGAGAACCTCGCGATCGCGACGGGCATGCCGATGCCGCGGGTCTTCGTCATCGAGGATCCGTCGCCGAACGCCTTCGCCACCGGCCGCGACCCGGACCACGCCATCGTCGCGGCCACCACCGGCCTGCTCGCGATCATGGACGACCAGGAGCTGCAGGGCGTCATGGCGCACGAGCTCGGCCACGTCCGGAACTACGACATCCGGGTCTCGACCATGGTGTTCGGGCTCGTCGTCGCGGTCGGCCTCATCGCCGACGTGCTCCTGCGCATCTCGATCTTCAGCGGCCTCGCCGGTGGGCGGAACCGCAACAACGACAACGGCGGCGGGAACAACCCGATCCTGCTCATCGCGGGCATCGTGGCCGTCATCGTCGCGCCGATCGCGGCCGCGGGCGTCCAGGCCGCGGTGTCGCGACAGCGCGAGTACCTCGCCGACGCGACCGGCGCGATGACGACCCGGCACCCCGAAGGACTGGCCCGCGCGCTCGAGAAGCTCGGCGCCTACGGGCGACCGATGCAGACCCAGAACTCGTCGATGGCGCACCTCTGGATCGCGGACCCGATGCGTCCGGGCGTGATGGACCGCCTGTTCTCCACACACCCGCCGCTGCAGGACCGCATCGCTCGGCTGCGCGGCAGCCTCGACCGCTTCTGAGCGGGGCGTCCCGTACGGGGCGGGGCGCGAGTGGGCGACGGCCTGGAGGCGCGGTGCGGGCCCGCCCCGCGCCTCCAGGATTCAGACGGCCGGTTCCAGGGCCGCGGTCGCCTCGGCGTCGTCCGCCGCGACGTGCGGGACGAGCGCGACGCCGAGCGCGCCGGCGACCGCTGCGGCGGCCGTGCCGCGGTCGGTGACCTCGACCCCGTCGAGCCCCTGCCACGCCGCGGTCCGACGCAGGGTGTCGGCAAGTCGGTCGGGATCGAGTCGTTCGCCCGGTTCCTGCCACGCCGTCCGGACGCGGAGCACCCCGCGCTGCCGATCGCTCTTCAGGTCGATGCGTCCGACCAGCCGGTCGTCCTGCAGCACCGGCAGCACGTAGTACCCGAACACCCGCTTCGGCGCGGGCGTGTAGATCTCGATCCGGTAGTGGAAGCCGTACATCCGCTCGGCCCGTCGCCGGAACCAGACGACGGGGTCGAACGGGCTGAGGACGGCGTCCGCGGTCAGGCGACGGGGGACCCGGGCGTCGGCGTGCATCCAGGCGCGCTCGCCCCATCCCTCGACGGTGACCGGGACGAGCTCCCCGGCGGCGACGAGTTCGGCGATCGCGGCAGCGGTGTCGTCGGAGCGCAGTCGGAAGTAGTCGGCGATGTCGGCGCGGGTGCCGATGCCGAGCGCCCGGGCGGACCGGCGGACGAGCTCCCGGATCGCGACGGGCCGTGCGGGTGCCGTCTCGAGGGTCCCCGCGGGCAGGACCTGCTCGGGCAGCGCGTACACGCGTTCGAACCCGGACCGGCCCGCGCTCACGACGTCGCCCCAGCGGAACATCTGCTCGAGTCCGAGCTTGACGTCGCTCCAGCCCCACCACGGCCCGCGACGGACGTTCGAGTCGTGCTCGACCGCGCTCGCCGGCATCGGTCCCTCGGCCCGGAGCAACGCCTGGAGTTCGCGGCGGACGCCCTCGGTCCGGGTGACGCTCTCGACCCGGGTGGGCCAGGAGTCCCGGTCGCGCAGCGCGTCCATCCGCCACCGGAAGAGCGGGAGGTCGGCGCGGTCGACGAACGCTGCCTCGTGTGCCCAGTACTCGGCGTAGGGACCGCGCTTCGCCATGGTCAGCCGGTCGAGCGTCGCCTTGTCGTACGCGCCGAGCCGGGCGAAGAGCGGGAGGTAGTGGCTGCGCTCGAACACGTTCACGGAGTCGATCTGGAGCAGGCCGAGCCGAGCGAAGCCGGCGTTCAGCGCCCGGGTCGAGACGGAGTCGGCCGGCGGCTGCCCGAACCCCTGGGCAGCAAGTGCGACACGGCGGGCCTCGGCAGCGGAGAGCGTGGTCCTGACCATGCGCACGACGCTACCGATCGCCGCCGACACCGCACGTACCCCGGCGTATGCCGCATCTGGTACCTGTCGGTCAGCACATCGATACACTCCAGGAATGGCATGGGGCAGAAAGCAGCAACCGACGCATCCCGACCCCGTGGTCGAGGACTCGGTCCCGATGGGCATGCGCATCGCGGGTGCCTGGTCGTGGCGGATCCTCGTCGTCATCGGCGTGATCGCGGTCTTCATCTGGCTGATGACGATCTTCAGCCAGATCCTCATCCCGTTCCTCGTCGGCATCGTCGTGTCCGCGCTGCTCGTGCCGATCTCGAACTGGATGCAGCGACACCACGTGCCGAAGTGGCTGGCGGTCGTGATCAGCCTGCTCGGCGGGCTGGCAGCGATCGGTGCGCTCGTGTGGCTCGTCGTCGACCAGATCATCGCGTCGTACCCGTCGCTCCGTGACCGCACCGTCGACCAGTACGCGAACATCAAGGACCTCGTCCTGAACTCCGGCCTCGGCATCACGCAGAGCGACGTCAACGGCTGGCTGGACGACGGCACGAAGTGGCTGCAGGACAACTCGGCGTCGATCCTGTCCGGCGTCGCGAGCGCGGGTTCCGGCGCCACGCACGTGTTCGAGGCGCTCTTCATCATCCTGTTCACCACGATCTTCCTGCTCATCGACGGCAAGAACGTCTGGCGCTGGGCCGTCCGGCTCTTCCCGAAGAAGGCCCGTGCGACCGTCGACGGCGCCGGTGTCGCCGGGTGGATCACCCTGACGAGCTTCATCCGCGTGCAGATCTTCGTCGCGTTCGTCGACGCGGTCGGCATCGGCCTCGGCGCCTTCATCGTCGGACTGTTCTTCGGCGGCATGCCGCTCGTCATCCCGATCGCGGCCTTCGTCTTCCTCGGTGCGTTCATCCCGGTGGTCGGTGCGATCGTCACCGGCTTCCTCGCCGTCTTCGTCGCGCTGATCTTCAACGGGCCGGTCGCCGCGGTGCTCGTGCTCGCCGTCGTCCTGCTCGTGCAGCAGATCGAGGGGCACATCCTCCAGCCGCTCGTGATGGGGAACGCCGTCAAGGTGCACCCGCTCGCCGTCGTCCTCGGCGTCACGGCGGCGTCCGGGCTCGCGGGCATCGCCGGGGCGTTCTTCGCCGTCCCGCTGATCGCCACCGTGAACACCATGGTCATGACGATCGCGAGCGGCCGGTGGCGCGGACTCGACTCCGAGCACGTGCTCGAAGCGACTCCGAAGCGTGGCCAGCACGGGCAACTCCAGCTCCGCCGGGGCCGTCGCCACAAGGTCGGCGACCCGGTCCCCGCGCCGGGCAGCAAGCCGGAACCCACCGCGGCTGAGGGCACTGCCAGCACCAACTGACGTCACGGGTTCGTCACGAGCGTCCGGACCGAGGATGATGGGACGGTGACCGACACGACTACGCCGCTGATCCCCACGCTCGACGACATCGAGAAGGCGCGCGAGACGATCGCCGGGGTCGCACGGGTCACGCCGATGGAGACGTCGCAGTTCCTCGCGGAGCTGCTCGGGTCCCCGGTGCACCTCAAGTGCGAGAACCTGCAGCGGACCGGTGCCTACAAGGTCCGCGGGGCGTACAACCGCCTGTCGACCCTCACGCCGGAGCAGCGCGCTGCGGGCGTCGTCGCCGCGAGCGCGGGCAACCACGCGCAGGGCGTCGCCCTCGCCGCCCGTGAGCTCGGCATCCCCGCCACGATCTTCACCCCGGTCGGTGTCGCGCTCCCGAAGCTGCAGGCCACACGGCACTACGGCGCCGAGGTCGTCCTCCGTGGCCACTCCGTCGAGGAAGCCCTGAGCGCCGCCAAGGACTTCGCGGCCCGGACCGGCGCGGTCTTCATCCCGCCGTTCGACCACCCCGCCGTGATCGCCGGCCAGGGCACCCTCGGCCTCGAGATCCTCGACCAGGTGCCCGACGCGGACACCGTCATCGTGCCGATCGGCGGCGGCGGAGTCATCGCCGGCATCGCCCTCGCCGTGAAGGGCGTCGCCGAGCGCCTCGGACGCCCGATCCGCGTGATCGGCGTCCAAGCCGAGAACGCCGCCGCCTACCCGAGCTCGCTCGAGGCGGGCGAGCCGGTCACGGTCACCACGAAGCCGACGATCGCGGACGGCATCGCCGTGGCGCGCCCCGGCGACCTGAACTTCCCGATCATCCGCGACCTCGTCGACGACATCGTCACGGTGTCCGACGACGACGTCGCCCGTGCGCTCCTGGTGCTCCTCGAGCGCGCCAAGCTCGTCGTCGAGCCGGCCGGTGCGGTGGGCGTCGCGGCGATCATGTCGGGCGCGGTGCGGGACACGGGCCGCACCGTCGTGCTGCTCAGTGGGGGCAACATCGACCCGCTCATGATGGAGCGTGTGATCACCCGCGGTCTCGTCGCGGCGTCGCGCTACATCGGCATCCGGATCATGCTGCCGGACCGCCCGGGGCAGCTCGCACGCGTCTCGCAGGTCATCTCCGACGCGGGCGCGAACGTCGTCGAGGTGCTGCACACCCGCCACGGCCAGGGCCTCGTGATCAACGAGGTCGCGCTCGACCTCTCGATCGAGGCGCGCGGCCCGGAGCACGCGCAGGAGGTCATCCACAGGCTGCGCGAGGTGGGCTTCCGTCCGGAGCTGCTGGAGCACTGAAACGAGACCCCAGAATGGACTGGAGGCGCGGTGCCAGCTGGCACCGCGCCTCCAGTCCGTCTTCCGGTCGCCCGCAGGGCACGCGACCTACGGGACGTAGCGCTCGACGTTCGTCACCTCGACGGCGATCTCCTTGCCGTTCGGCGCGGTGTACGTGGTCTTGGCACCGGGACGGAGGCCGACGATCGCGGCGCCGACCGGGCTGACGGGGCTGTAGACGGTGAGGTCCGAGCCCTCGCCGACGATCTCGCGGTTGCCGACGAGGAAGGTCGACTCGTCACCGGCGATGACCGCCGTGACGACGGTGCCGGGCTCGACGGTGCCGTCGAAGTCCGCCTCGCCCACGGTGGCGTTCTTCAGGAGCTCGGTGAGCTGACGGATGCGGGCCTCGATCTTGCCCTGCTCGTCCTTCGCAGCGTGGTAGCCGCCGTTCTCCTTCAGGTCGCCTTCCTCGCGAGCGGCCTCGATGCGGTCCGCGATCTCCTGACGACCAGCACCGGAGAGCGTCTCGAGCTCGGCCTTGAGTCGGTCGTGCGCCTCCTGGGTCAGCCAGGTGACCTGCGTGTCGTTGCTCATCGTGAATCCCTTCAGCAAAGAACAAGACCGGCCGGTGTGGCCGGTCTTGTCCGCGAATCACAGCAGTCTAGGGAACCCAGCAGTCGTGGATCAACCCGGTGACGCCGCGGGACACGGTCTGCACGGGCGTGCTGACGCTCCGGGTGCGCTGGTCCATCGCGGGGACCCGGATCTCCTTCCAGCCAACGATCGTGTACGACTTGTCGAGCACCTGCACGGCGCACTTCGCTGCCGTCCCGGGGTCGACCGAGATCTGCGAGTGCACGACGGTCTCGTGGTCGGAGACGACCTGGTACCCGATGTCGTCGGTGTCGAGGCCGTGGCTGGTCTGCCCCGGGCCCGCCCAGATCACCCAGACGACGAAGACGAGGGCGACCGCGGCTGCGGCGACGATCCCGATGAACCGTGTCCGGCGGGCGCGTCCGGGGGTGCGGCCGTAGCGGTCGTCCAGCGTCGCGGTGGTGGCGGCGGACGGCTGAGGTGCCGATGGGTGCTGCGGTTCGGACAGTTCGGGGCTCCCGGGGTGATTATCCTGATGACCAGGGTAGTTCACGTGACGCTGTGCGCTGCCCGCGTCCGCCGCACGACCGAGTGAGGATCCCCACGTGCCGTACCGCCTGATGGCCGTCCACGCCCACCCCGACGACGAGTCGAGCAAGGGAGCGGCGACCGCGGCGAAGTACGCGGCCGAGGGGAACGAGGTCCTGGTGGTCTCCTGCACGGGTGGTGAGGCGGGGGACATCCTCAACGACCAGCTCGGCGAGCCCGCCACGAGCCGCGCGCACCGCGACATGGCCGGGTACCGCCGCACCGAGATGGCGGCCGCGCAGGCCGCGCTCGGCATCGACCACGTCTGGCTCGGCTACCACGACTCCGGGCTGCCGGACGCCGAGAAGGGCGAGACGGTGCGTCCGGGCACGTTCTCCACGGTGCCGCTCGAGTACTCGACCGAGGCGCTCGTCCGCGTGATCCGGCGCTTCCGGCCGCACGTGCTCGTCACCTACGACGAGAACGGCGGCTACCCCCACCCCGACCACATCCGGACGCACGAGGTCTCCGTGGCGGCCTGGACCGCCGCCGCCGACCCGGAGGCCTACCCGTCCGCCGGGCCCGCGTGGTCGATCTCCAAGCTCTACTACGAGCGCACCATGAACCCGCGCCGGTTCCGGACGATCTTCGAGGCCCTGCAGGAACGCGACCCGGACAGCCCGGCCGTCGAGCAGCTCCGCGAGTGGGTCGAGCGGTTCGCCGACCGACCGGACCTCGCGACAACCCACGTCGACGTGCACGAGTACTTCGACGCCCGCGACGCCGCGCTCCGGGCGCACGCGAGTCAGGTGCCGCCGGACAGCGCCTTCTTCTACTGGCCGAACGACCTCCTCGCGACGGTGTGGCCGACCGAGGACTACCAGCTCGTCGAGGCACGCGTGCCCACGTCGACGCCGGAGTCCGACCTGTTCGCGGGGATCCCTGCCGACAAGGACACCACTGCGTGAGCACCATCACGGCGGTACTCGCCGCCACCCCCAGCCCGAGCCCGACCTCGACCGTCCCCGACGTCGACGTGACGCCGGGCGTCGCGGGTTTCATCGCGATCGCGCTCGTCGCCGTCGTGACGATCCTGCTCGTCATCGACATGACCCGGCGCATCCGTCGGACCCGCTACCGGTCCGAGATCCGGGAGCGGCTCGAGGCCGAGGCAGGCGGGGCCGACGGTGTCGCGACGGACGAGCCGGAGCGTCGCGCGGCCGAGGACGGCCGGGCCGACGTCGGCGACGACACCGAGCGCGGGTAGCCGCGACCCGTTCCGAGCGTCCCTGTTCGTTTCGGGCGTACCTTGTCGGACGAAACGACCGGGTACGCCCGAACACGCTTGGTATCGCGACCGTTCTGGGAAGGAACGGGCGGGATCAGCGGACCGGGTGCAGGGCCACCAGGAGCACGCCGACCCACTGCGCGCCGAAGGCGACGACGGTGAGGGCGTGGAAGACCTCGTGGAAGCCGAACACCGTCGGTGACGGGTTCGGACGCTTGAAGCCGTACACGAGCGCGCCGAGGATGTACGCGACACCGCCGGACAGGATCAGCACGGTCATCGGGACGCTGGCGGCGAAGAACTGCGGCAGGAGCCCGAGCGCCGCACAGCCGAGCACGAGGTAGATCGGCACGTACAGCCACCGCGGCGCCCCGATCCAGAGCACCCGGAACGCGATGCCGAGCGCCGCACCGGACCACATCACCCAGAGCACGACGACCATCAGCGTGTGCGGCAGGGCGCAGATCGCCACCGGGGTGTACGTGCCGGCGATCAGCAGCAGGATGTTGGTGTGGTCGATGCGCTTCAGGACGGCCTTGACCGTCGGCCCCCACGGGAAGCGGTGGTAGGTCGCCGAGACGCCGAACATCGCGAGCGAGGTGGCCATGAACACGGCACTGCCGACCTTCGCGGCGGGGGACCCGGCGAGGGCGATGAGCACGATGCCCATCGCGATGGCGAACGGGAACGCACCGAGGTGGATCCACCCGCGCCAGGCCGGTCGGGGCTCGGGGGTGCGGGCGTCCGCGGTGCTCGCGGCCTCCTCGGTGAAGGGGACGTGGGGGAGCGTCCCGGTGTCGTTCTCGGCCTGCATGGTCCGACCGTAGGGGCCGTTGCCGAACGAACGCCGAACACGCCCTTCCGAGGTGCGGTGCACTATGTTCGTTCCGTGACCGGCACGGTGGGATGGGCAGGACGGGGGATCCTCTACCGCGCCTACCAGAGCCGCATCCGTCGGCAGATCGACGATGCGGCGAAGCCGAAGCACGTCGCCATGATCGTGGACGGCAACCGACGGTGGGCGAAGCAGCTCGGGCTCGAGTCCGCCGCGCACGGTCACCGGGCCGGCGCCGCGAAGATCCCCGAGTTCCTGACCTGGTGCGACGACCTCGGGATCGAGGTCGTGACGCTCTACCTGCTGTCGTCCGACAACCTCACGGGTCGCGGGGGCGACGAACTCGAGCAGCTCGTCGGCATCATCGCGGACCTGGCCGGCACGCTCGCCGACCACCGGGACTGGCGGGTGCAGCACGTCGGGTCGAACGAGGGGCTGCCCGCGGCGCTCGTCGACGCCCTCGCTGCGGCCGAGACCCGGTCCGCGGACCACACCGGGCTGCACGTCAACCTCGCGGTCGGGTACGGCGGACGCCGGGAGATCGCGGACGCCATGCGCAGCATCGTGCGGGCGCACGGCGAGGGCGGCGGCACACTCGACACCCTGGCCGAGGTGCTCACCCCGGAGCTCATCGGCGACCACCTCTACACGCAGGGACAGCCCGACCCCGACCTGGTCATCCGGACCTCGGGGGAGCAGCGGCTGTCCGACTTCATGCTGTGGCAGAGCGCGCACAGCGAGTTCTACTTCGTCGAGGCGTTCTACCCGGACCTGCGCGAGGTCGACTTCCTCCGAGCGGTCCGCGACTTCGGGCTGCGTTCCCGGCGCTTCGGCGGCTGACGTCCGCCGATCCCCGCGCTGCGACGAACGACGGGCTTCGATCCCAGTAGACTCACAGGGTTTTTCGCCCCATGGAAGGTTGCCCCTGTGAACATCGACGAGTACGCCGCAGGCTTCGCTGAGGAGCCCGGCTACCTCGACCACGCCGCGTTCGGTCCCGTGCAGACCGCGGTCCTCGAGGAGCAGCGCGTGCTCGGCACGATCCAGGAGCACATGCGTTTCGGCGCCATGGAGACCCTCGACGAGCAGGACGCCCGGGTCCGCACGGTCGCCGCGCGACTCGTCGGCCGCCGCGAGGACCAGGTCGTCTCGCAGACCGCCACCACCCCCGGGCTCCTGCACACCGCGTTCGGGCTCACCGGTGGTGTCCTCGTCGCCGCGGACGAGTACCCGTCGCTGCCGCTCGCCCTCGCCAGCGCCGCCTCGGCCACCGGCGGTCGCGTGCAGCCCGTCGTCGTCGAGTCCGGTGCCGGGTGGATGACGCCGTCGCTCATCGAGTCGCGGCTGTCGGACGACGTCACCGCCGTCGCGGTCTCGCTCGTCGACTGGCAGACCGGGTACCTCGCCGACCTCGCCGCCATCCGCGAGGTCATCGGCGAACGCCTGCTCATCGTCGACGCGATACAGGGCTTCGGCGTCGTGGACGCCCCGTACGAGCTCGCCGACGTCGTCGCGACCGGCGGCCAGAAGTGGTTGCACGCCGGGTGGGGGACCGGGTTCACGGCGTTCAGCGACCGGGCCCTGAACCGTCTGCGTCCGGCACTGTCCGGCCCGCACGGCACGACCGGCTGGCCGACCGAGGTCCCCTCCGTCCGCCCGGGTGCCGCCGGCTTCCAGATGACGCGCATCGACCCCGTGGCGCAGGCCCGTATGGCCGTGTCGCTCGACCGGCTGACGGCCGTCGGGGTCGCCGCCGTCCAGGAGCGCGTCGCCGACCGGGTCGAGCGGGTGTTCGACATCGCCGACGAGTTCGGGCTGTCCGTGGAGTCCAGCCGCGACCCGCGCGAGCGCGCCGGCATCGTGGTGCTCCGGCCGCCGCAGGGGCGCCTCACGGCGCTGTCCGCCGCGTTCCACAACCACGGGGTCACCGCGACGACGCGGCTCGGCGTCGCGCGCGTGTCGGTGTTCGCGTCCACGACGGACGAGACGCTCGACATGTTCCGCGACGCCTGCCTGTCGTACGCCACGATGCAGTAGCGGCTGCGTCGCACCCGACGCGAGCCGTCCTTGTCGCGAAAGCGACACTTCTGCGCCGACGGTTCGCGGGACTCTGTCGCTTTGGCGAGTGGGGCGGTGCGGCCGGCTGCGCCGCTTCGGACTGGAGGCGCGGTGCGGGCTGGCACCGCGCCTCCAGTCCGACAGGCGGCTGCGTTGTTCACGTGACCGTAACTCGGGAAACCGCGTGTCGCTGGTGTCGTGTCGGGGGTCGGACGTAGCTTGTCCCCATCGGGCACCGCGCCCGATCGAAGCGGCCACAGTCGGTGCTTCGGGACCCGCTCCACGGCCGCGTTCGAGGACATGGACCGGGCCGAGCGCGGCCCGGGGATGGAGTGGTCGTGACCTCTCAGAACGTCTCTCGCGGAACACAGCAGCAGCACACCGCGGACTCGTCCACATCGGTCGCCCAGCGCACGTACGTGCTCGACACCTCGGTGCTCCTCAGCGATCCGCGGGCACTGTTCCGCTTCGCGGAGCACGCGGTCGTCCTGCCCGTCGTGGTCGTCAGTGAACTGGAGTCCAAGCGCAACGACCCGGAGATCGGGTACTTCGCCCGACAGGCGCTCCGGCTCCTCGACGAGCTGCGCATCGAACACGAACGGCTCGACTTCCCGATCGCGATCGGCGAGGGCGGCTCGTTCCGGGTCGAGCTGAACCACTCCAACCAGTCCGTGCTGCCGTCCGGGCTGCAGCTCGGCGACAACGACTCGCGGATCCTCGCGGTCGCCTCGAACCTCAAGAACGACGGGCTCGACGTCGTCGTCGTGTCGAAGGACCTGCCGCTGCGCGTCAAGGCGTCCTCGATCGGCATGGCGGCGGAGGAGTACCGCGCCGAACTCGCGGTCGACTCCGGCTACACCGGCATCACCGACCTGCAGGTGTCCGGCGAGCAGATGTCCGACCTGTACGAGAAGGAAGAGATCCGCTCGTCGCAGCTCGACGGGGTCCCGGTCAACACCGGCGTCGTCATCCACTCCGAGCGCGGGTCGGCCCTCGGTCGCGTGCACACCGCCGGTGCGGTGGCGCTCGTCCGCGGCGACCGCGAGGTCTTCGGCCTCCGCGGCCGGTCCGCGGAACAGCGACTCGCCATCGACGCGTTGCTCGACCCGGAGATCGGCATCGTGTCCCTCGGTGGCAGCGCAGGCACCGGCAAGTCGGCGCTCGCGCTCTGCGCCGGACTCGAGGCCGTGCTCGAACGGCAGCAGCACAAGAAGATCATGGTGTTCCGCCCGCTGTACGCCGTGGGCGGTCAGGAGCTCGGCTACCTGCCCGGGGACGCCTCCGAGAAGATGAACCCGTGGGCCCAGGCGGTGTACGACACGCTCGGTGCCCTGGTGTCGGACAACGTGCTCGACGAGGTCGTCGAGCGGGGCATGCTCGAGGTGCTCCCGCTGACGCACATCCGTGGGCGCTCCCTGCACGACGCGTTCGTGATCGTCGACGAGGCGCAGTCCCTCGAGCGCAACGTCCTGCTCACCATGCTGTCCCGGATCGGTCAGAACTCCCGGGTCGTCCTCACGCACGACGTCGCCCAGCGCGACAACCTGCGGGTCGGTCGGCACGACGGGGTCGCCTCGGTGATCGAGCGGCTGAAGGGGCACCCGCTGTTCGCCCACGTGACGCTGACACGTTCGGAGCGGTCGGCGATCGCGGCGCTCGTGACGGAGATGCTCGACTCGCCGGACCTGGTGTAGCGAGCGGCGGGCGGCCCGGCGTCGGCCCGGCGTCGGCCTGGCGTCGGCGAGTCTCGGCCTGAGCGACAGTTCTCGCGCTGATGGGCGCGAGAACTGTCGCTGGGCGCGAGAACTGTCGCTGGGCGCGAGTCTCGGGGCAGCGTCAGTTCGGGTGCGTCATGGACAGGACGTCCAGTGCACTGTCGAGCTGCTCCTCGGTGACCTCGCCGCGCTCGACGTGCCCGAGGGCGATGACCGCCTCGCGCACGGTGATGCCCTCGGCGACGGCGAACTTCGCGACCTTCGCGGCGGCCTCGTACCCGATCACGCGGTTGAGCGGCGTGACGATGGACGGCGAGGACTCGGCGAACGAGCGGGCACGCTCGAGGTTCGCCTGCAGCCCGTCGATCGTCTTGTCGGCGAGGACCCGGGAGCTGTTCGCCAGCAGGCGGATCGACTCGAGGAGCGCCGTGCCCATCACCGGGATGGCGACGTTCAGCTCGAACGCACCGGAGGCCCCGGCCCAGGCGATCGTGGCGTCGTTGCCGATCACGCGCGCGGCGACCATGAGGGTGGCCTCGGGGATGACCGGGTTGACCTTGCCGGGCATGATCGACGACCCCGGCTGGAGGTCCGGGATGTGGAGTTCGCCGAGGCCGGTGTTCGGCCCCGAGCCCATCCAACGGAGGTCGTTGTTGATCTTGGTCAGGCTGACCGCGATGACCTTGAGCGCGCCGGAGGCCTCGACGAGGGCGTCACGCGCGCCCTGCGCCTCGAAGTGGTCGAGCGCTTCGGTGATCGGCAGACCGGTGTCGCTCGCGAGCTGGGCGATCACCCGCTGCGGGAAGCCCTTCGGGGTGTTGATGCCGGTGCCGACCGCGGTGCCGCCGAGCGGGACCTCGGCCACGCGGGGGAGCGTGGCGTTCACGCGCTCGATGCCGAGGCGGACCTGGCGCGCGTAGCCGCCGAACTCCTGCCCGAGGGTGACCGGGGTGGCGTCCATCAGGTGCGTGCGGCCGGACTTCACGGCGTCGGCCCAGAGCGTCGCCTTCGCCTCGAGCGACTCGGCGAGGTGCTCGAGTGCGGGGACGAGCGTGCGGAGGAGGGCTTCGGTCACCGCGACGTGCACCGAGGTCGGGAAGACGTCGTTCGAGGACTGGGAGGCGTTCACGTGGTCGTTCGGGTGCACGGCCGAACCGGCGATCTCGGACGCCAGGGTCGCCAGGACCTCGTTCATGTTCATGTTCGACGAGGTGCCGCTGCCGGTCTGGTAGACGTCCACCGGGAACTGGTCGTGGTGGGCGCCGCCGATGATCGCGTCGGCGGCCTCGGCCACGGCGTCGGCCACGGCGGGGTCGACGATGCCGAGCTCCCCGTTGACGATCGCCGCGGCACGCTTGATCCGGGCGAGGGCGACGATCTGCGCCGACTCGAGACCACTGCCCGAGATCGGGAAGTTCTCGACCGCGCGCTGCGTCTGCGCCCGGTAGAGCGCCGACTTCGGCACCCGTACCTCGCCCATGGTGTCGTGCTCGATGCGGTAGTCGCCGTCGCTGTCGGTCACGGTGGTCGCGGTGGTGTCGGTCACGTCGTCGTGGTCCTTCCTGGAGTGCTCGCCGGCCGCGGTCGCGCCGGCTGGTGTGGTGTCCGGGTGGCGGGGTCTCCGCCGGTGCCCGGGACGGTCGTCGTGGCGGTCGGTCAGGCCTGGCCCACGACGGTGTCGATGGTGACCTCGCCCGTGGTGAGGTCGTAGGTCGCCCCGACGACGGCCAATCTACCCTCGGCGATCGCGTCGGAGACCGCGCCGGAGCGTTCGAGCACCTGGCGCAGGGTGGCCTCGAGGTGCGCGGCGCCGACGGATTCCTGGGGGACGTCGGCGTCGGTGGCGCGCACGCGCTCGACGCTCGGGGCGATGGCGTCGACGAGGGCCTGCAGGTGGGGCGCCGGGACGGGCTCGCCGGAGCGGGCGGCCGCGACGGCGCCGCACTTGGTGTGCCGGAGCACGACCACGAGCGGGGTGCCGAGCGCGACGACCGCGAACTCGATCGAGCCGAGCACGACGTCGTCGACGATCTGTCCGGCGTTGCGGATGGCGAACAGGTCACCGATGCCGGCGTCGAACACGTGCTCGAACGGCACGCGGGAGTCCGAGCAGCCGAGGACGGTGGCGAACGGCGCCTGCGATCCCGCGAGCTCCGAGCGGCGGTCCGGGTCGATCCGGCCGGTGCGGCGCTTGTCCGCGGCGAAGCGGGCGTTGCCGTCGACGAGGAGACGCAGGGCGTCGGACGGAGTGGCGGCGGCGCGGTCGGGCATGGGGCTCCTCGGGTACTGGTCTTCGGGGGACGTGCTGCGGGTGGGTCCGGTCGCCGGTCAGTCCGCGAACTGCTTGCTGACGGCGGTGGCGACGGTACGGAACGAGGACTGGTCGGCGGTACCGGACAGGACGATGGTGTTCGAGCCGAACGTCGACACGAGCGAGTACGCCTGGTTGGCGGCGTCCTTGCCCTCGGACCGTCGGTCGTACACAGTCCACTTCGTGCCCGCGATCGTGCGGGAGCCGGTGGCCGCGTGCTGGTCGAGCTGGTTCGACACCCACGTGTCGTTCGCCCTGATGCCCTGCTGCAGCCCGATGTACTGCTTGTCGGGCGTGATCAGTCCGACGGTCCAGACGCTGACACCGTCGGTGGTCTTGTCCTTGTAGTCGGCGCGGTTGGACGAGAACGTGTCGGGCAGGGCCGGTGCCGCCAGGGTCACGCCGGGGACCTTCGCCTGCGCCGCGACCTTCTGGTAGTCGACGTCCCGGTCGACGACGGTGGTGTTCGGTCGGACCACGACGGCGACGAGGAACAGCACGATCCCGAGCGACGCGATGAGCGCGATCACGAGGTTGAACGCCGTCTGGTGCTGTCGGCGCGCGGTGCGTGCGGCGTCCTTCCGGGCCCAGGTCTCCTCCGCCGTCTCGGGGCGACCGAGCTCGGCGACGATCGGGCGGCCGTCGGGGTCGGTCATCGGGCGGCGCCGTCCTCGGTCTCGGAGGCGGCACGGGCGGCGTCGAGGCGTGCACGTGCACCGACGAGCCATTCCTCGCACCTGGCAGCGAGGGACTCGCCCCGCTCCCACAGCGACAGCGACCGTTCGAGCGTGGCGGAACCCTGCTCGAGCTCGGCGACGACGCGCACGAGTTCGTCGCGCGCGGCTTCGTAGCTCAGCGACTGGACGTCGGCCTGCTCGGGTTCCTGCTGGGATGACACACCTCGATCCTACCGAGGCTCCACCGACGTGCGGTCCGTCCGCGCAACCTGTGGACAGCCGGGCGGCGAGTAGGTTCGCGTGCATGACGGACCTCCCCGACGGCGCGACCTGGTACCCGGCCCCGACCATCCCGGACCCCGCGAACGCGAACGCGACCGCCGACACGCGACCCGCTCTCGCCCTCGTCCTGCCCGGCGGCGGCTACCACGGGCACGCCGCCCACGAGGGCGAGGGCTACGCCCGGTGGCTCAACGCCATCGGCGTCTCCGCCGTCGTCTTCGAGTACCCGGTCGCTCCGCACCGGTACCCCGACGCCGTGGTCGCGACCCGCGCGCTCGTCCGCAGCCTGCGCGCCGGGGCCCACCCGGGCCTCCCGTCCGATCCCCGGATCCTGCTGGTCGGTTCGTCCGCAGGCGGCCACCTCGCCGCCCTCGTCTCGAGCGCGCCGACGCCCGGGGAAGCCGCCGTCTCGGACGTCGACGACCGGCCCGACCTCGCGCTGCTCTGCTACCCGGTGATCTCGATGACCGACCACCAGCACCGCGGGAGCGCCGACAACCTGCTCGGGAAGGGAGCGACGGTGTGGGCGCAGGGGGCGCTCGACACCGAGCTCATGGTCGACGCCGCGACCCCGCCGACGTTCCTCTGGCACACCGCCGAGGACCCGGCGGTGCACGTCACGCACTCGCTGCTCTACGGACAGGCGCTCGCGCGGCGGGCGGTGCCGTTCGAGCTGCACGTCTTCGAGCGCGGGGCGCACGGGATCGGGCTCGCCGAGGGGACCGGGACCGCAGCGGCGTGGCCGGGTGTCGCCGAGGCCTGGCTGCGCGACCGCGGGTGGTGACGGCCGCCGGAGCCGCACACGCGAGCCCGCACGCGCGCGACGACGCCCGCGGGCACGCGCGCGGCGGCGTCCGTGTGCGCCGGTCCGGTCAGACCCCGTCGGGGCCGGGCCCGTCCGGCGCGAGCGTCCCCGTGGCCGTCCCGGCACCGAGTGTCACGTGCACCGGCGTCGCGCCGACGAGGTCCTCCGAACCGCGCACCACCCCGCCGTCCGAGGTCTGCACGATCGCGTAGCCGCGGCGCAGGGTGTCCCGCGGCGACAGCGCCCGCAGCCGCGCCGTGAGGTGCCCGACCTCGGAGTGCGACCGTTCGAGCCGTCGGTCCAGGAGCTCCCGGGCGCGGGAGAGGTCGCGTGCCACCTCTTCGGCGCGGGTGTCGACGAGCCACGCGGTCGACGCGAGGGCCGGCCGGGAGCGCAGCGACGCGATGCGGTCCGCCTCGACCGAGAGCGTGTGCGACAGCCGCAGCCCGAGCCGTGCACGCGCCGCGCGGACGTTCGCGAGTTCCTCGGCCACGTCCGGCACGACGCGCTTCGCGGCGTCCGTCGGGGTGGAGGCACGGAGGTCGGCGACCTCGTCGAGGATCGGCCGGTCTGCCTCGTGCCCGATCGCCGAGACGATCGGCGTGCTCGCCGCCGCTGCGGTCCGGACGAGTCCCTCGTCGCTGAAGCCGAGCAGGTTCTGGAAGTCGCCGCCACCACGGGCGACGATGATGACGTCGACCTCGGGGTCGGCGTCGAGTTCGAGGATCGCCGCGGTGACCTCGCTGACGGCGCGCTCGCCCTGCACGGCGGTGTGGACCGTGCGGAACTCGACCTGGGGCCACCGGAGCTGCGCGTTGCGCTTGACGTCCTTCTCGGCGTCGGAGTCCTTGCCCGTGATCAGGCCGATGCGGTGCGGCAGGAACGGCAGGCGCTTCTTGCGCGCGGGGTCGAACAGCCA
>Ga0153924_1000400_pt1 | contig 27645 bp, 33 predicted proteins | sample TSNJ008MetaG_FD_104709 | JGI IMG/M metagenome (GOLD analysis project Ga0153924, IMG submission 104709) | Attine ant fungus gardens microbial communities from New Jersey, USA - TSNJ008 MetaG | ecosystem: Host-associated > Fungi > Mycelium > Unclassified | place: USA: New Jersey, Wharton State...
CTTCTGACGGTCCAACATGAATTGAGGTGCGGCTTGAGGTAGCAAAGCTTTGCGCCCCATAGGATGCGGTTGGTGAGTCTTCAGAAGCCTTAATCCTATCCATGTTACAGCGAGTAAAAACATGGTGTACCATTTGAGTGAGGCCACCCTGCGCGACCATTTGATTCACGGGATCGGAGCTCAAAAGGAAAACATTATAGACAGTACGAACAGTCTTGAGAAGAGAAGAGTGATGGACGAATACTGATGGCGAAAGCACTAAAGCGAGAAGGGCCTTTACAACCTGTAGCGAAACTGCCTCCGATGTAGTTTCCGTATGACAGGCAGTGATAGTATGAACAACAAGGTCAACGATGGACGGCTGGGGAACGCTGTTTTGTGATGCTCGACCGATAGAAGTGCGACCGTTAGAATGGGGTGAAGGGGGTGGTGACTGGATTTCATGAGTGACATAGATATCATCCTCAGTAAAGAATGAGTAGGATATTAATTTGGATATACAATCCAGGCTGGCGATCATAAGCTTCTCGTTACGGGTTTCACAAGCGAGTCGGAGTGGTTCCAGAATATCTCTAGGGCGATCACCTGCAATATTGGACCGAATGAGTTGCAGAGCACATTGGGTGCTCTCTCGTAAAGGAGCAGAACGTTTTGCCTCCTTGGAGGCTGCGATTGTTTCCAGTGCCGACACAATGAGTACAACAGAAACATTGTTGCCGCTGGACACTGTCAAAGACTGTCGGTGGCTCGGAACTGTCGTGGTGCTCGACCTTGAAGAAATATGTCGCCCCTCATGTTCTTCCGAAGTTGGAGACAGGACGACAGGTATTGTTGATAAGGTAGCAGGTGTCTCTGATACATCCTCATTTGCAGGTGTCGAGGTATCTTGAGATGCATTGACTTCAGTTTCTTGAGTTGGTTCCTGAAAGCTGGACTCTTGGGAACCTTGAGCGGTTGGAAGGGCTCTGTCCAGGACACCCACGGTACTCAACGAATCAGGCTCTTGTTTTTGTGGTGCATTATCCAGCCCAATGAGGTGGACATTTCCTGGCTCTAGCCTGTTTGCGGACGAAGCACCAGCTTCTGTAATATTGGCCTGCAAAGGGGTAGGTGTGCTGCCATCCAGAATTTCCACATGGTCGGTGTCCTGATTCTGCAGAGTTATTTGTACATCTTCCTCCTCCATTGCAGCAACAAGACAGCCCTGCAAAGTTATAAACCTTGGTCAGCGTTGAATTCTTGTATACGACGAGGATACCAGGTTCTGCGTCATCACGTGCCTAAAATCATATTGAGCCCTCTTGTCATTTGTGTGCTACTCAAGATGTCAACCTCCATTTTCTATGGCGACTCATACACAGGTTCCCCCTGAAGCTTCAGCTGCTATATTGAAGCCTTCAGAAGCCGTGTCGGAGTCTTCTATATCAGTCCGAGGTCCCCAATTTGACAAGCAATATAACCTTCAGGACTTTCTAGCATCTTATCAACAGATCGGCTTCCAAGCTACCAGTCTGTCAAGGGCTATTGAAATTGTCAATCACATGGTACGTCCTAAGGATATACCAATCGGTCATCAATGGATTTAAGCTTCATTACAGCGTACTTGGCGCCTTTCAGATGATGAACCTACCGAGAACAGTCTGGATGAACACCTTGACCCAGAGGTTCGCAAGAATACTAAATGCCAAATCTTTCTTGGATATACTTCAAATCTCATTTCTTCGGGATTACGGGAAGTGATTCTCTATCTAGTCAAACACCGACATGTTTCCGTGCTAGTCACTACGGCTGGGGGTATCGAGGAGGACTTGATCAAATGCCTCGGAAACACTTACCTTGCGGACTTCAACCTAGACGGAGCCGACCTACGAAGACGTGGAATGAACCGTATAGGTAACCTTGTTGTTCCGAATGATAATTATTGCGCTTTTGAGGATTGGTTGACACCCATCCTCGATACCATGTTATCCGAACAGGAGGAATCAGGGAAGGTTTGGACGCCAAGTAGTTTCATTCACCGACTGGGAAAAGAGATTGACAATGAAGAATCTGTTTACTACTGGGCTTACAAAGTGAACGCAACTCCTCTTGAAGTTTTGTACTCATCTGAGACATAACCAATTAGAATGACATTCCCGTGTTTTGCCCTGCTTTAACGGACGGCTCCATTGGGGACATACTTTACTTTCATTCATTCAAGAATCCCGGATTCATTCTTGACATAGTCCAGGATATCCGGCTTCTGAACGATCTGTCAAGAAAATCACAGAAAGCGGGCATGATTGTACTAGGAGGAGGAGTTTGCAAACACCAGATTGCAAATGCAATGTTGATTGTAAGTGGCTTTTTTTCACTTAGTCGAAGGTATCTCATCGGTGCTCTAGCGGAACGGTGCAGATTACTCAGTATTCATCGTAAGTGACATCCACATTTACTGTTTCATTGATTTGTTATACCTCTTTGCAGAACACGGGTCAAGAATTTGATGGCTCAGATTCTGGCGCCCGTCCGGATGAGGCAGTCTCCTGGGGCAAAATTCGTGCAGATGCTGAAGCTGTGAAGGTGAATGAATGTAGCTCCACTTTAACTTACCCTAGTCTAATCTTGACACCACTCAGGTCTTCGCTGACGCCACATTGGTATTCCCGATGCTCGTGGCAGCTACCTTTGCAAAGGCGGATTGGGAACAATGTAATAAGATTCACTCCGGCCAAGATAGCAATGCATGAACAAATCTACCAATGTCTAAGAAAAAAAAACAGTTCTTGCACACTGCATGAAATTTATCATCATAGGACTTCTGGAATTAAAAAGACATCGGGTTCGCATAATCATATCCTTTAGTTCCGCAGCTCTGCAGCCCATAGGGTTAGATCATCTCGCAACAATTGGAGGATTGTCAATGAGTCACGCATGGTTTGGTCCATCTGTACGTTCGCCTGATCCAATGACTGGATAGCATCGTCGAAGGCATTCTTAGCCAAATGACAAGCCCTTTCTGGGCTCTTCCGTACATCTTAAATCAACCTTCGTTCAAATTTATTACCTTCCAGCTGATCTGTGTGCTCACCATGATAGAATACGGAGAAGTTCAGGGCCAAACCCAGCCGCGTGGGGTGCAGCGGTACAAGAGTGACTTGTGCATGTTTGTACGCAACCTTGTACGCATTGAGAGACTGTTCTCCGTAGCGTTCATGGTCCTTTTTGCGTGCGGATTCGGCAAGGTAGCGGAAATAATCACCCTTCCTGAGCTCTCGTAAGCTTTACGTCCTGGTGTCCGATGATGCTAATGATCTTACATCTTGGAGTAGAAAACCGTCTCTTCCCCTATGTTAGCCGATGGGAGAAGTTGACGATCCAGTAGGCCTACGATGTCCTGACAGACATCTGCTAGCTCCCTTTCTATTTTCTGTCGCTGATGTAGAGCGAGATTCGTCTCACGCTTCAGTCGAGGAGAAGCTTCATTTTTCATGTGCTGGATCTTCTCAACGTTATCCAGGATGCGCCAGCTGTTCCGAAGGGAGTTAGTCAGGTTCTTGTATGCGATGGAGAGGAGATTTCGTTCGTCGATTGTCAGCCGAGCTCCATACTGACTGACAATGAACTTGATCTGTGAAACGACATCTAGATCAAGTGTTGCACGCGTGAACAATGTATCCGCGATGATGGCATATCAGATGGGCTCACCCTGGTAGCGTTCGGCTTCCGAGGCTAGTTTCGCGATGAAGAGGCATTCCTCGCGGGATGGGAAAAATTGATCTTGAACCTAGCACGCGGAAGAGGGATACATTGTCAATGGCATGTTGATAGCCCGGGCCTCGTCTTACTGGCATTGTCGAGGTTGGAACTAGCTATGGAAGAACCACAGATCTCATCATCTGTCCGTTGTGTTTAAGTATCTGTTTGGTAAGAACACATGTTTGACCAGTTCATATGCTACTTGTACCACAAACGTGTTGAAATGGGGTCAACCAGATCTGGTAATTCAAGCATTTCTCTGTCATGATGGGTAGAGCGTTCTCGACGAACACGCAAGAACCGTCCTGAAAACATTCTGCTCTTTGATGACAACAAGTTAAGACAAAGGTAGAAATTGTCACACCCAAACGGACGTTTACTGGTGTGTTTCTGATCGCCAGAGAGAAGAACTCGTCAAGTTCGGGTATTATTAAGCTGGAGAAGATAGAATCCTGCAGTTGCATTGATATCTACTTTGTTGGGCTGAGTATGACCGTCGTCGTCGGTCTTCGCTTAGGACAGGTCCCAGGCTGAGAGAAACTAAACAAAAACTCGTTCTCAAGACCTGCCAGGCCTAGTAGGTTGTAGGCGATTGGAAATCTGTGTCAAAACTGGTCTAGATTGTCCTCCAGCTAAACGAATCATAGATGCTGTTGATGCTGCGAAGCTTGATGAATTCTAAGGGTTCCACGATCTCAGAACATGGATGCATACCCGAGATCAGAGACATAGAGCTTGGCTGCTTGACCCGATGATACTTAATGACCGCCACACATAACCTGCAGATTTTTTTTGCTCCCAATTGTGCCTTCGACTTCGGCAAACGAATGAGTATTACAGGAGATTCTTTGGAGATCTACTTCCGCTCAAGGGCAGCGTTTCGTGATAACCCTCAGATGCCATGTATATCAGCATCTCATTTCCCGACCTGCGAATAAGGTATGTGTGCTATGCTCTTCGCTATGCTCTTCTTTGTACAAAGGATTAGCTGCTGGAGGTCCTGCTATGCTGGATAGCTTTGGAAACGAAGTCTTCTTGCCTACCCCGTCGGTTCGGCTGGTTTTCATGCAATTATCTTTTTGTAGGAAGACCAGTGTCGTTCCCTACACACATCCTCCGGTAATGAGGGTGGTCTTGCGAAGCGCATTTGAAACCTCTGCACATACAATGTTGCTAACTTACGAGAAACACGGGAAACATTCAGTGTATTATGCAGTCATATCCTCAAATGCCAGAGATGCAGGACTAAGATCTAGACGAAGTGGCTATGATTGAGCGTCCGTAACTGATACTGCTGTAAAAACGGAGTCGAACGTCGGATTGGCTTGGAATAAAATGTATTCCTTTGCAAGCCAGTGAGTACATACAACGAACTATGATATATATTAATAAAACATTCTAGAAGGTTCTTGGACCTTCAGCCGGATCACGACTTCAGCTTGACATTCCAACAGATACGACAGTAAGTATACGCACCTCAGATCCAGACGAAGTGACTGGGTCTTACTTGGGTCTACAAGCGTGCCTCCTAAAAATGTACATGTTTACAATATAATGGAGATTGTTGGAGCCCTCTGCATACGTCGCTGGGTGAACTGAAATAAAATAATAATGAAAGCGGAATATCGAGGGTAGAACGTAGACGGAATATGGACTGAAGAATATAGGCGGAATAGATGACGAAAATGAAATGGAATGGAAAGAATTACTTCGATAAACATCTCTTTTGGCGTTATAAACTGATCAGGCATCATCCATTCTCTACAAATTTGCGGCTCTAATTTGTTTTACATTGATCAAAATATCGGACTCGCATTATCAGAGAAGTTTCGACCTATTGGAATGCAGAATATCCATCGAGCGGTCTTCAGAGCATCACACAATTCCTCGCCCTATACCGCTGAGACTCAGTGTCAGTGAGGTTCTTCCGGATTATCAGCTTATTAGTAGATCGCTCTGAAGCATTCGGGCCAAATTGATATTGAAACGCGGCGAGCTATTTTGCGAGAAGCAGGCAATTCATGGCAACGCGAGAAATACTCGGGGAAAGTGTGTCCTGGAGGTATACACACTGGCTCATGATATTCTTTTGGCAATGAAAACATGCAATCACCTCCTGGGAGACCCACCATTATGACAGACATCCAAGACCTTGCAAGAACAATGTCATTCAAGCAACCGACTAGAGTCATAAGACTTATCGATACAACTGAGCACATCACACACAGCACAAATACAGTTGGGTTTGAAATTGTAATGAAATTGGATAAGAAGACTGAGCTCTTGATGATAATTACACAACTGGAGTAAACCAGGTATTTTAATTCTGGCGAGAAGCCAAGGAAAGAGTGACCAGGGAGAGTATATTTAAATCATATTACAAGCCAGGGGCTCTTCTGTCCAAACAAGCGCTTGTCTTAACGACTTCCCTGCCATGCGTGGAGCCATACTGCGGTCGTTCGTTACGTAGCTTCTGGGTTGGATGTGAAACGGCGTCGCAACCGAAGGAACATTCTGGAAACAAAATCAGAGTCAAAAATGAGCTACGCTGGAGTAAAGCACGTACCGGAAGGGAGGTCCCTTTGCATCCAAACAAGAAGCGCGATGGATGCGAACGAGCGAAGGTCGCCTCGACGCTGTGACAAACAAGCCTGAGGTAGAACCATGAGTTATATAGTAAGTGTATGATACATAGACAGTTACCGTAATTGGGTCGCTGAATTGGATGGGATGGAGGAGACGAAGAAACCTGCCTGGGGTAGTTGAGCCTCAAAGCCATTTAAATACCTTGAAAGAGCCCCTGTCCTGCCCAGATTTGATCTGCATAGTTAACCATAAGGAAGTTCGATAATCGATGAGCGATAAAGGCCGCGATATAGGGTGCGTTTTAAAATTCACTCTCATCGGTAATTGCGGTAAGTCCGTCTGTGGGTTCACGGGAGAAGAAAGGTGAAATCAGAAGAAAAGAAAATTAGTTCTGTAGCCAAGTATTTGAATCACTGCCCGATATGGTGCTTTCTTGACTTAGGGCCGGTCAAGATTGTTAGCCTCGAAAATAGTCTGGCAAACCGGTGACATTGCCATTCACAAACCCTCATTCTCTTTTTCGGCAGAGGCAGAGTCGTTCAGCGGTTAGTTGGAAGTGGGTTAGGCGAGGTGTGCTCTGTCTAAGATTATCTGACAAGTACTGCAAAATCGTTCAGATCAGAAGTTTTCGAGTATGGCATATCAATTTTCCAGGAAAGGTTGTTTCAAGTGCGGGAATCGTGCGTGCCTTCCAATTAACCGTTTGATCATAAGGTCCTGATGTATTGCTTGTCTGGACAGTCGGACACATTGCTGAAAGTTGTTCCTCTGAACAGCGTTTGTGCTACAACTGTCGTCAGCCTGGGCATGAGTCTTCTGCTTGCCCCTCCCCTCGTACTGTCGCAACCAAACAGTGTTACTCGTGTGGTGGAGTTGGGCACATTCAAGGTGTGATGTCTCTTTCTTGTCTGACAAGCATCTGATTATGACCTTGTTTTTCAGCGGAGTGTCCCAGTTTGAGGGTTCAGCAGAATGGGAGTCAGAAGTGCTATGTGAGATGTGATACAAATGACAATTTCTTTGTTTTCCTGATCCCCAACGCAGAATTGCGGTCGTGTTGGCCACATTGCCCGCACCTGCCCCAGTGGTTCTGGTGGTGGCTTTGCGTCCCGAGCCCCTCCTCCTGGCAGGGCGTTGAATACATCTACTTTGCCTCCCGTCAAGTGCTATCGTTGCGGCGGTCCCAATCATGTAGCGAAGTATGCGCTCGCCATCATTCTTTTCAAGTTTCTCATCTGGCTATAGGGATTGCCTCGCTCCTCCTGGGATAACAACTGAATCAGTTCCCACGGGACCTGCTGCAAAGTTCAGGACATGCTATAAATGCCAGCAGGAGGGTCATGTAAGATTTCCATTTATCCTTTGGCATGTCTATTCATTTAGTTATTGCAGATTGCCAGGGAATGTCCCAACGATAATTCTGAGCTTGTTGGTTGAAAAATCAGTAGAGTCTTGCAACATTATACCGTTCCTTCGTTGTTTGTAGTTGCTTATGCTGTGATTCATCGAGAAATCAGTTCTTGACAAAGGAAAGCTGTTTGCTGCTATCTATCTTGAGCTGCCTTGAAGGTGGTAGGACTGGTCCATTAACATTGTTGTCTGTATCGCTAGGGTCTGATCTAATCACAAAGCGAAAATTTTCACCATCGATGCAAACACTAGTAAACATCACAACGCCTGTCTCGAACCAGTACTGGATAAATGCTGCCACGTCTGATTTCTCATACGAGAACCTCAAATTGGCATTTACACGAGTTTCAACGGTCTTTCTTTAATCTACCCTATCTATCTATATTCGGCAATCAGCCCATCGTACAGAAGTATCGTAAAATCTTCCCGTATGTAGGCTATTCTACCTGAGTTCAGTTTGTTGTGTTTATCTATTTGCCTTCCGAAATCAATCAGGTATTCACAAAAGCAAGTATATGCCGTGGTAGCCGATGTCTCGTCGTTCTCTCAATTCGTCCCGTTCTGTATTGAGTCAAAGACACTGAGCTCACCGACGCCTGAACCTGGTTCCTCAAAGAAATTCATTCTGAGTGCCGAACATGTTGTTGAATTGTTGTCCTACAAGGAAAGTTATATTAGCAAGGTAACATGCGTGCCAGACGTGTCCGTCGAGGTGAGCTAGTTTATCTTGTGCTGTCATGACTTGACCAACAATGCCTCATAGGCAACTACTTCTTCCTCTCTTTTTACCAGTTTATTAGCTTTATGGAAGTTTCAACCAGCATCTCCACAGTCATCCCACTCTCCCGATACCCCTTATCAGATGCATCCTGAATCAACTTATGTAACTCTAGATCTGGTCTGCGGATTTGCGAATCCGCTTCATGCTGCCATCTGCGGTATGGTCTCTGACCAGTTGTTGCCTTCCCTGAACAAGGCTTTTGAACAACGGTGTCGGCTCCTTTATGGACCTCCGGGCAGTGATAATTAGCGTCGTCAGAGCTTGTAATCATGTTACTTATCAATCTACCTAGGCTTTTTTGGTATTCAAAGCGTTTGATCACTTATCGTGCTCAGAATTCGAAATAGGTATATGAGATCTCGCATTTTCGATGTATTACAAAACATTGGCTTTTGCAAGCCAATGTCCAACATTCTCTCATGCGGAGCCGAGTCAAATTTGTTTTCGAACTTCTTTGAGTACATGTTGCAACATGTCAATCAGAGTTTCTCCTTCACAGTTCGTTGGATGGTGAAACCTAAGCGAGGGAAATGAACGTGCACTATGCCCTCTTGCCCTTGGACCTGGAGAACTACCTCTTCCCTGTTGAGCGCAATTAACCTTCCAAGAGTAGGGAAAGAACGACCTGTGCAGATTTTTTCATGTTCAGCTGATATGACAACAAACTTTCAATAGAAGAATTTACCTGTGTCTTCAGGTGCGACTTGGACCTCATCCCCTTGCTTAAGGCGCAAGCGCTCGGCTTCAATGCTGTTGAAACCAATGATGGATGGCGACTCATGGCCTGATCGGATAATTCGGTTTGCTGCATCCTGACCTTCTAATAGAATAGGAGGCGGCTGAGCCTTCTTGTTCTCAAGGTATGCTAAGACACGAGACATCCACTAGGTGGTCGAATGGTATCAAGAGTGTCAGGGTAATAATTAGTCCTTACCTTAATGGTCATGGGAATCTGAGTTGCATCATAGAGGCTTTCTACTCCTCGGAAACTGGCAATCCAGGCAAGAACGAAATGCACCGATATATCGGCCAGACTCGGAAGTTCCGTATCAAAAAGCCACTCGCGATTATCGCTGAGTTGTTCCTCAACCAATGTCTGGGTTATGCGATCATGCCTTCATCACGACCAACAGCAACGCAGTACATACATAGTAAGAGGCCAGTTTGCTAATGGTCTGGGGCCTTGCAGCTTGAATTGCTTTGATGTCGAGTGGAGCATCAAGGAACTGTGTGTTGTATCTGAAGAGTGATTTGGGGTGACAGGATAGCTGACTCACTGTACTTCTGTCCTTGATGAAATCAGGATTAAATTTGTCCCAGGGTAAAAGGAGTGGCCCAAGACTGAAGATCTTGTCGACGTAATACTTTGAGAAAGCTTTTATCAAACCGGTGTCTGAACTTCTTCCATGTTTACCACGAGGGAACAGGGTACCATACCCTGCGGAGGAAGGGAAGCGACGCTCCAGAACAGAGATAATCAGGCTGGAACAAGGAACCACAGGTCAGGAGTATAACCTTGAACTTGGACTGCCAGGGCTTGCCTCGTGTCACAATATATATCATTACCAATTGCAAGAATTGGAATCCGGCGATACGTAATTCCTAATAAGTCGGTGATCTCAGGACGAGGCAGAGCAGGAGATACCTAGTTGATGAGTGAGTGCCTGCGGAGATCTACACATGTAGACACCTACATTCACTCGAGAATGACTAATATTCTTTAGAAGCAGAGCATTGTCTATCTTGTGCGAGTACGGCGAAGCGTTGTAGCTTTTGTAGTTCGGATTTTCAACTTGTCTCGAACATTCAAGCTGGGAGATAAACGCACCGATAGAGAATGACTGAAGGAACTGCGGACATGATGAGGGGGATAACCGCAGCGAGCAACTAATATATCAACGGATCCGGTTTCCAAGAAAGCGAGAATTAACATGTGCATGTGAACGGATGCATGAGAATTATTTGACCAAGCTCTCGGACAGCAAATCTGGACGTAAGTTATCCTTGGTAGTCGCTGAAAAAACACCATTGCTATTGAACTATCGAGCACCGGACTGGGCGTGACTACAGCCACGTGTAGATCATCATCACCGTTTCTATTTGGTCCCAAAAACGTTGTGCATTCGTAACGACAACCTTGCCTTTTTCCCTTTACTGAGTCAACTGTTCATCATGGCTGATCAACGACCCCAGTTGCCCTCTGCCGGCTCCAGTCCAAGACCTGACATATATGGTGACCCGTTCGCCGACCGCCCTCGTCAGACAACTTTCGCTGAGCCTGAGCGCCCATTCCATGGCTCTGCGTCGCCTCAGCCACGGCCTTTTGAGAGCACGTCCACACTTCCCCAAGACCTTGGTGGTCAAGACAACTATGATGACGATGATTACATCGAGAAGCAGCCCCTGAACGCAGGTGGTTCGTTCACTGGTGGATTTTATCCTCCACAGTATGTGCCATTTGACGAGCACTTCCCCTTTTCTAGCTGATGTGTCTGCCCTTAGACCTCTCGATTCTAGTGGTTACGGTGATTTTGATCCTGGTAGACCTGGGTCGAGCATGTCGATGTCGACCAACGGCGTTGAGAGTGCCTGGCGACGACGTCAAACCATCAAGCGTGGCGTCACTCGCAAGGTCAAGCTCACTCACGGTAATTTTATTGCTGAGTATCCAGTCCCAACGCCCATTTTCAATGCTGCGGAGGCAAAGTGGAAGAATGTTAACACAACTGAGTTCTCGTAAGTGTCACTTTCTCAAATTCTCGAGTATTACTGATATGCAACGACTCGATAGCTATATGAGGTATACTGCGGCGACAGTTGACCCTGATGAGTTCACTGAGGCGAACGGGTGGTCCCTCCGCACTAAATTATATAATCGTGACACGGAGATGCTTATTGCTGTCACATCCTACAACGAGGATAAGACGCTTTATGCCCGGACACTCCATGGCGTAATGCTTAATATTCGTGATATCTGCAAGACAAAGCAATCGAAATACTGGAGGAGACATGCTGAGGAAGGGACACCTGGCTGGCAAAAGATCACCGTGGCCCTTATCGTTGATGGCCTTGAGGCCATGGATAAGACCGTTCTCGATATTCTCGCCACAGTTGGAGTTTATCAGGACGGTGTCATGAAGAAACAGGTTGATGGAAAAGATACTGTTGCCCACATCTTTGAAGTGAGCATTTCGAAGCCACGATCCAAAACATACACTAATGAATATGGATAGTATACTACGCAGTTGTCAGTTGATCCTGCACCGCAGCTCGTTCTCCCTCAGGAAAATGACCCAAACAATTTGGTACCGGTGCAAATCATTTTCGTTCTCAAAGCGAAAAACCAGAAGAAAATTAACTCCCATCGTTGGCTTTTCAACGCTATTGGCAAAATCTTAAATGTAAGCAGGGCATTGGGTATCTTGAATTTTACCTGATGATATTTCAATAGCCTGAAATCTGTGTTCTCATTGATGCTGGAACCAAACCTGGGCACAAGTCGATATATTATCTCTGGGAGGCCTTTTACAATGATCCTCACCTTGGAGGATGCTGCGGTGAAATCCATGCCATGATTAAAGGTGGAAAGAAGCTCTTGAATCCTTTAATCGCCGCCCAAAACTTTGAGTATAAGATGTCCAATATCCTTGGTATGTGTTATTTCGAGTGTCTATCATCAAAATTTGATTTTTTGTAGATAAACCGTTGGAAAGTAGTTTCGGCTATGTCTCCGTGCTTCCTGGTGCCTTTTCGGCATATCGGTTCCGCGCGATTCTTGGCCGACCTCTCGAACAGTATTTTCATGGTGATCACTCTCTGGCTGATCGTCTTGGACCGAAGGGTATCTATGGCATGAATATTTTCACTAAAAACATGTTTTTAGGTATGTATCTCGAGTATCTTACGCTTGAATTCCTTTGATTCATTTTTCAATAGCCGAGGATCGTATTCTGTGCTTCGAACTCGTTGCTAAAGCTGGTGATCGTTGGACCCTCACTTATGTCAAACCCAGCAAGGCGGAGACTGACGTGCCAGAGTCTGCTCCAGAACTTATCGGCCAACGTAGGCGTTGGTTGAACGGCTCATTCGCTGCTTCTATAGTACGTCGTCGCATGATCAAGGTCGTCGGACTCGGCTCATCATCCTGCACACTAGTATGCCCTTGTCAATTTTTTCCAGATCTACAGGTCCGATCATGGTATCATTCGCATGTTTTTCTTCCATCTCCAAGGTCTCGTAAGTGATCGATGAGAGCAATGTATGGGTCGCTAATGCGATAGCTAGTATAACATCTTTTCTCTCATCTTCACCTGGTTTTCTCTTGCCAACATGTGGCTCACCTTCAGCATAATCATTGATCTTCTTCCATCTTCAAATCAAACCCATCCAGTCTATATATTCGGTACCCAGACAATTGTCGGTAGTCTGCTACCTATCTCTTTGCCATCACTGAGTTTGTTCCTCCCAGACACATTGGGTCAACTTGGCTTTGAAATGGGTTTATTTGTCGTTTCTTGCCCTACAATTCATCCTTGCCCTGGGTAATCGACCGAAGGGTGAACGAGTAGCCTACGTCGCTACGCTTTGGTAAATATTCTTACGATAATCCTCATGCGTGGAGGTAACTTCTTTGCCAGGGTTTTCGGCATTCTTGCGGTTTATCTATTGGTCTGTTCATTCTGGCTCACTATATTGGCCTTCCAGGTCAGTCTATACAGTTTAATGACATCAGCATTCATTTTCATTTCATTTTTGTTTTAGGGAATCCCGGAGGTATTAAAGCAATCGAAAGACAGCGTGATAGCCACCTTCTTCAAGCCTCCAATTGGTGCTCTGGTAGTTGCTATGATTTCGACCTTCGGTATATACTTCACCGCCTCCTTCCTTTACGTAAGTGTGGTTTATCATTCTAGAGATGCCAAGAAACCTCATGGTTGTCTAGCGAGATCCCTGGCATATGTTCTCAAGTTTCTTGCAATACCTTTGCCTTGCTCCTAGTTTCACCAACGTGCTCAACGTATATGCATTCTGCAATCTACATGATGTTTCTTGGGGTACCAAGGGTAGCGACAAGGCTGAAGCACTCCCATCCATTTCATCTTCCAAAAGCAAGGATGCTGAGGTTGCTGTAGTTGAAGATACAACAAAAATACAAGAAGATGTTGATGCCGCATTCAAGGAGACTGCCATTCGTGCCGTCACCAAGGTTGAAACTACGGAGCAGGTTGAGAAACCGACGATGGATGATCAAAATAAGACGTTCCGCACTCGTTTGGTCGCCATGTGGATGCTCACAAATGCTGGTCTCGCAATTGCTATTGAAAATATGAATGGTCTTCCGAGTGACGACACCAAAGCAGACGAAGCTTCACTGGCGAAGAAGCAGAATTTCTACTTCGCTGTTATCTTGTACTCTACCTTCGCTCTTTCATTTGTGCGCTTCCTTGGGGTGAGTGCGAGCGCTTCATGTGATTAAAAATTGAATACTCATTGGAACCTCTCAGTGCTTGTTCTACTTCTTCAAGCGCAACCTCTTCAGGTGTTGTCGCAGGAACTAGAATCTTTCTTGTGATGATGACAACTTCCTTGGTATTCCTTTCCCTTACATTCGGACATCTGATTTGTCTTCTATCTCAACTTTGAGGGTGCTTTGTTGGTGGTATTTCTTTTAGGTATACAATCCTCCCTCTCTTTTATTTTTGACTTCGGTTGTCATTGCCTGATGCAGTGATCGATTTATGACTCTTCCCTACTGAATCTTGAAAAGTTAGTTAATCTATGAGGCCTTCTGATACCCTAGTGATGATTTGAGAGCCTGGTTCGGGGAACGTTTCTCAATAGATATTTTGTTCATGGATGGAAAATATTCGTTGTACGCCCTACCGACAATGTCTGACGAAAGAATCTACGAGATTGAGTACCTGAGGGATGAAACCTCAGGAATACATCCCAGAATATTCGTGTCGTACACTATCACCACCATTGTCATCTCTTCTCCCAGTGCTTTGGTGGATAGAGTGCAAGTCAGAGAGAAAGCGATTGAGGTCTACGCTGTCGTCGGTAACAAACATGTGCATTCCGACATTTGGATCTGACTCTTGCCAGGATTGGGGGTCATGTTCGTTTCCAGGTTCTATGAGACTTTGACGACACATCGGGCAGGTGAGTTTCTGAAAATCAATCATGTGAGAAGGGAGAATTAGGTAAGAACACTGGTAAAACTTACTCCTGTCTTTATCCACTTGGTTATGCTAACCAGAGAACGAATCAGTCAAGTTTCGCTGAGTTTGATAGAGAAGAAACGCAACTCGCGTCTGCAGAATAGGTGACCGCATTGCCAAGGTTGGTTCAATTGAGTTACGCCAAGCTCTCCGGAGAAGAAAGCAGGAGACACCATGACGCTCGCAGACTCTTCTTCAGCGAGAATAGCGAGGAAAGATTGCATGCAGACGCTACATACAGAGTCTATATTGAAAAGTGAGATGGCAGAAATTTCATGGAAGGATAACACGATATTACCTCTATGTCCTAGCTTCTCAAGTTCCTTTTCGGTGATAGAAGGTAGGGTTTCCAGGAGTCTATTGGTCCTCTCTCCATTAAAGGGAGCACTATATAGAGTAGGCGTAAGCCGGTTTCGGTTCAAAATCAGTGATATACTCACTCTCCAGTTGTTAGAAACTGTTGTAATGATTCTATGATCACGCTCTGAAATATTTCGAGTTCATCTCGACTCTCGTCCATGGTTTATCAAAAAGAGCGTATTCATGACGTGATCGCTGGATCGCGTGATTTCAGTATATAGACGTGGGAATTTGATTGAAGTGTTGATACATATTACATAGTAAGTACAAAATAAATCAACAAGAGGAAGGATAACACAGCAGGTCCATCCAGAAAACATTAAACACAGAAAGGAGAGGACTAGTGGTATAGCTTGCGATGGAGCTCGTCTAGAAGGGGTTTTCATCATCTGCTTCCATCTTGGGATGCTGGCTCGTGCTATTGACAAGGGGGTTGGATGATTCTTCCTTGTCACTTTCATCAGTGCCGGATTGTTGTTTATTCTGGCATGTAAAGAGCTGAGTTGGTTTGGGTCCCCTACCACTATAGTTCAGCAATAGGTTATGGGATGAGCAAAAGGCTAGTGTACTTAGTGAACTGTTTCTTCTTGGCCTCGTTCAGCTTTTGGGTTACCGGTGTCATGAGGTTGTCTGTGGGAGATATGAAGTTTGGGTTGCTGTATAATGGTCAGGTACTCATTCTCTGGTTCAGCTACAAATAGGCGCACTGTGCTTTTGTAAATTTTTTTGCAAACAAGGCCTTGGCACCCATGCCTGGAGCCTGGTTTACGACGTTACCGAGTGGCGCCTGAGGTATAACAACTTGTGCTGCCTGAGATGGGTTGTGCAAAGGCTGTATTGTGCTAGGCGAGGCGTCATTGGGGGTGATGCTGGCAGACATTGTGAACAAGGACCATGGACGCTGAGCTGCAGTAAACCGAACATAGTCAGGTGATCCCTCAGTTATGTAATGCATTGGACCAGTCTCGGGACAGTCTCGGCTATTGAATGCTAGTGTCTGTTCATGCACCTCTAACTCCTCCCTGCGTCTTTCTAAACATCGCGCGTGCACTAGTTTTCTCAACACTTGCTGCGGTACCCCAATGCCTATCCTCAAGAGAAAACGTATTGTGGTGCTCGGTTCGCGCTCAGTTGGTCCGTCAATTCACTCTTCTTCATCAACTCTCAATAGCATGATACTTGACAGGCAAATCCTCTCTCATCCTACAATACCTAGAGAATGAATTTTGCGAGAACTACTATCCCACCATAGAAGGTTCCTTCCAACGCTCTATAATACATAATGGTAATGAATATAACTGCGAGATAATCGATACCGCTGGCCATGTAAGCTGCTGTATCGCTCCCTCGCTCCTCCAGTGCCTCGACTTAACTATGACAACACATAGGATGAATTCTCCCTCGTCAATGCCAACCATACTATAGGAACGCATGGCTACATCATAGTCTACTCAGTGGCGTCTCGCAGCTCTCTTGATACGGCCAAAATCCTTCATGAGCGCGTGCTCGATTTCTGCGGGGTGCAACAGGTTCCATGTGTAATTGTCGGTTCCAAGTCGGACCTACAGCAGTAGTATGAACTTCCCTAACTGGGTTGGATGTTGTAATAACGGATTGTATCGCCAGTCGTCAAATAGATCCGACCGAGGCACAGGAATTTGCAAAGCTAAACAATGCTGCTTGGGTAGAAACTAGTGCGAAGGAAAACATCAACGTCGGTGAGCATAAAGGCTTCCTCCCAATTTCCAGCGATCCTAATTCTGCTTTAGCCCAGGTATTTGAACTTTGCATAGGCGAAATCGAGAAAGGCTCGACACAGAATGCTGCTTACAAACCCCCGCCTCCCGGACCATTCCTCAAGTGTATCATCATGTAACCGCCTGATGGTTATCTTTCTCCTCGCCACCCTGTCTCACTGATCGTCCTGCCTGCGTGTATCTCTTGATTCTTGTGCCAATCACCATGAGTTTCGTCTCTTGAGTAAATACTACATATATTTTTGTAATCTTGGACATTTCACGTAATTGCGAAGAACAGTTAATCACGCATAATAAATCATTTCTGCCAATTTGTCCCAATCTTCTGCTTCGTTTACGCAGTGCCATCACCTAAAAACCTGGTCTTTAATCCCCTTCCATCTAACCCAACAGCGCGGATAGTTTGTGGATCCCCAGGCACTAAGTCGATTGCCTGATCAGACCATTTCACATCATCGCCGTCAACATCCAAGACGATGCCCTTGAGAGGCTTTTGGCATTCGAGGGTAATAGTCTCTCCATCTTGACCAACAATGACCTTGAGGTCGAATTCTGACTTCGGCGGGAACTTGATGAACTTAAAGGGCTCAGGCCTATTCCCGAGACGACCTGATTAACGCGAACTCAAATCATTAGAAGAGTTCACAGCCCTACCAATTTGAATATCGACCCAAAACCTCGTCGTTGTCTCCTAGGAGCCTTGAAGAGAGAATTATGGTTCTTGGAACCTCGCTTCTCTTTGTACGTACAGGAAGACCAGGAGCTTCGCCTCTGAAAAGTTCAGTGCTTACATTTGGAGCTAATACAACATCTTTGGACCAGCTCTCTATCCAGTCAGAGTGAAGATCAAATGCAGTGAGCTCAAGCTTGGCTCGTTTCTCCTCGAGAGTGCTATTCGTTCCCCAAATCTCCAACACGGTTTCAATCTTGAAATTAGCGGCAGTCTCATCGGAATCAAAGGTTTGTTTCTCCTTCCGAGTCATTCCAACAGTATAGGGCTTCAGTTCACGAGCAATGCTGAAATAAGCGGGTTTAGGTCGAAGGAAGTGATCAACTATTGCCCATGACGTTACAGGCCAGCAATCGTTGATCTTACAAAAAGTAGGTTGACAGGACGAGAATAAGCACTCGAAGATACCTCGAGTAAAATCAACCTTACCTGCCAGACAAGAGCACCTGCTGTAGTTTGTCGGCCAGGCCCACGCCAGTTGCGTCTCCATAAACGGTAGGCAGAAGCCAAAGTTTCCGCTTGCATCACCTGAGTGTAGTAAACATAACTTCAAGACTTACAATAAGCTCGGATATTGACGCATGCATGATTGTTACCTTTCCATATCAAAGGCGTGCTTGAAGTTTTCCATAAGATAAAGCTGATCAAATACGTTTCTCAGCTAATATTCTGGAACAACTGGCTTTCTTACCTCCAGCCTACGCTCGAATCCATCAGCTTTGTTGTGGTTGTTGCAAATCCTGATCACTTTGAATAGGGGTCCCAAAGTTCCAGAATAAGAATGCACACCGGGATTGGGGATAACGTTCAGACAGGTCTCCTCCGAGCCAATAATCTACTGTTCGAATATTCGGATAGCCTTCCCTGTGAGAAGGATTAAAATGAGGAGTTCCATACTATCCTTCAGACCTACATTCCAAACTCAGATACAAAGCGTCCAGAAAGAATGTCCCAATTATGCCATGGTTCTTGTGAACCATGCCACACATTCCCTACCATAATTTTAGCGTGTAGCATGAGTAATAAGTGATATGACATACATTGATGAATATCTCCAAATGTTTTGTCTGTTGTCGGTTTGCCGTGTCCGCTGTATGGGGAACCACGGTGGTAGAAGATATCGGAATGGGTTCCAACAATCTCCGGAAGTACATTTTCGTATATATACCGGGCAGGGAAGTTGGTCTTGCGGAAATCGCTTGTTTTATCGTTGTAATCCAGGTCAAGGTTCAGGGATTCTGCGATCTGATAATCTGAGAAGATAGATGTGATGAGTAGAACCAGACAAGGGGAAAAGTAAATACCCTCATTATTTCCTGCTGCGTAGATTTTGAGTTACACACAATTCTGCTACTGAAAAATATAACGAACCGAATATCACAACGGAAGGATGTCGTCGCAACCGTTTAACATTTTGGACAGCTTCCTCCTTTACTGACTGGACAAAGGTGTCGTAGGCTGGATATTGCCCACAACCAAACATGAAATCCTGCCAGACAAGGACTAGCAGAAAACGTCAACTTGTAATTGACAGGGATGCAAGGGTCTTTTATGCTTACTACCGAGCTCTGCAATAGCAATCAGTTCCGATTTCTTGGAAGGGAGGAATAAATTGACCATCACAGGTGTCATAAAATGTGTCATGTTCATAGATGCCCCCGCCCCACACGCGAATCATGTTTTGATTGCCCTCCACTAGAAGTTCGAGCCAATTTTTGTAGCGCTCCGGAGTGATACTATTCACTGTGAGCCGGAACCGCAATGGGATTAGTATATTTCTACATACGTAGTCAGGAAGGAATCGGCAGGGATCCAATTGGAACCTTGTTCAAGAACATAAACCAATGGTAGTGGAGGAAAGACTGAGACATGAGCCTACCACCGCAGAAAATTCTGATGTTATTGATTTCAAACAGGAATGTAAGCCCGTCTTCGTCGATAAGTTTCTCTTGCACGACGCGAGCGCGGCGGAAGGCGAGCCGCTCCGTTCTTACATCCAGGAGTTTTCCATGCTGAATATCATTCACACCTTCCGTATCTATAGGATAGTATTCACCCACCTCGTCTCTTAACTCAACAGTTCCTGTGTAAAGAGGTTGCTCGCCATATCCAACAGGGTACCACATCTTCAGGTCTCCGGGGTTAAACTAGAGTGAAACCTTGGCCTGGCCAGACCCCGCAGCAATATTATAAGTTGCAGCCTTGAAAGTTCCATTGGCTTCCTTCAGAATGAAGGTTGCGAAACAACGTTTCTTGTCGGAAAAGGTGAGACCGACTGTGAGGTTCACCCCGAATGACTCGGATACTTCGCTCCGAATGTCGACATCAACAATCTTGTTATCATATGTTTGAAGTTCAATGGGTTTCCAAGGGCCAACCGTCATTAGAGTCGGGCCTGTGATCAGTAGTGAGGATATGAGCTAGAAGATTAATCGTACCACTCGCCCCAGTCCCAACCATAACTGTTGCTCAAAGAATTAAGTGATTTCTTGATCCCGAGGATGTATACCTACTTGTATTGGGCTTTACGAACGTGCAGACGACTCGAGTCACCGTTCCAGAGGCCAAATTTCCCGTGTTGTTTTTCGATTTGACGGCCCTTTAAATTGTAAGCCATCCACTGACAGTCAAATATTATCTTCAGAGAAAAGCAACATACTTTCAAGAAAGCACTTTCAAAATATAAAATGAGCTCGTTACTTCCAACTTTGAGGTTTTCTTTTACCGCAGCACGATACTCTATAAATTGGTTCGAGGATCTTTTTTTTCAAATTATCATGGCACGATCTACCCAAGGAAGGAAAGAACAAACTTGAGAATTTCCTTCCCGTTCTAGAATTGGATGAGGATAAGAAGAGGGAGGAATACGAAGGGGAATACGAACCAGAACCACAGAAGCAAAAGTATCAAGTCCCTCAAATACGAGATCGGCGTGCGATACTGATAGATCACTGTGTGTCACAGGGAAACTGGTCTTGAACTCCCAATTGGCTTCCCCAACCCCTGCAGACGATTTAGCACCTTCAATTTTGTTAAATTTTGCTGACTGACATTGTACATCCCACTCATGCAACCCGATAAACTATATAGTCAGACCAATCGGTGAGTGAGCAGGCACTGACTCGGCATCAACCCACTGGATCAGGAATTTTCCCAGTTTTCAGAAGTTCAACGTGCACAGTAGTTGGAAAGCTTGAGACTTTGATGTTCTGGAAAGTTGGATCAGCACCATCACTTTGGCTAAGCACCCAGTCTGTCAAGCTTCTTTTTTGGAACGATTCCATCTCGGTCCACAATGGTAGTGAACAGGAGGTTTTAGAAAGTGCAACTGCAGAATGTTATCGATATCTTGATAGAATCTGATAAAGTAGCCCAAAGCCTAATAAGGTCATTTTTCCACTTCATTCCTGGGGTGGCCTGAGAGAAACATCAGGTGAAAGGGAACCATACTGTTCTCGTACCGAGGTTTCCCCGGAACACATGATCATTGCTAGTGCACAGAGATTATTGAATCACCGGCACAGTGAATAGAGTCATCTCCACAGAGGGAACATTAACAGAACTTTAAGTATACTTTGTCAGTGAACAAAACATTTCAGCAGGTTCACACATGATTATTGATGAAATATATATATCTTCTATCTTATATGTCCGTGAGTCAGTAACAAGGTAGCCAAGTAGAGAAGATTATTCATTCATATGAGAGCTCTCACTAGCAACCATGTCGAACACGTGTTTGAAATGGACATCTTGTTCAAGTATGGTATCTCCATTTTCGATTCTCTCTATGATCCTCGTCCATTTTTGAGTTCAATCGCTTAAGCTTGCCCCTCAGCCCGAGAGAAACCAGGACACAGCCCACTGCAGCAGCAATGCAGATAGCATATGACTTGTTGTACGTTGGTCCCCACTCTGTAACCCAAATATAGGAACCGACAATGTTACCGCTCTGAGAGATGGTATTAATGAGAGCGAGGGCAGCGGCACGTTTGACTGGGGGGATTGAAACGGTTGACGATGCCCATGCGAGATAACAGATGAATCCCGCAAACATCTGGGCCATCAAGAACCTACGGTAGGCATGAGTCCAACTTACTGAAAAGGGCAGAGAAAGATATCCTACATGGAGAAGTAACGGACTGCAAGATTCATAGTTGACATAGAAAGTAAGAAACCGAATATCCCGATTACTAAAGAAGAAACGATGTGCATACATCGGTCTTCCGTTTTGTCTGAGTGGCCGGAGAGCCATAGAGCATAAACAGTGGCAACCATCCATGGCGGGATGCAAAGTAAAAGAGAAATGATTGGATCATATCCCATGGTTGCGGTGAGGGTTGGAAAATAAAGATGAAAGGATAGGCTCAGAGCGTAGAGAGACAACCCAGCGGCCAGATAATAGACATTCCGGTCCATGATTGTTAGCCTGAAGCCCGTCATGACACCACTACGTTTACCCTGTCCAGACTCAGTGTTAAGTCTGGCTGATGAAACGCCTCCGTTGTCTTCAAGCATCCTCCATTTTGCTAGTGCGTGTTCGGCAGGGGTAAGCCAGGTAATGTCTTTGGTTTCTGGATAGTCTGGGAGGATGAAAAAAGCAATTATGGAAACTAGAATTGTTGCTCCACCCTCCATGAAGAAGAGCCACCGCCATGCTGCAAATCCGAGAACATCCTCCATCATACCGAGAATTCCTGATGCAATAAGTGAACCAAAAGCATTGCTGATAATACTTCCACAAGTCAAGTAGGCTGTTCTGCGTGACAATTCGTTTCGTTTGTACCACCTTGCAATGAGATAGAGGGCACCAGGGAAAAAGGCAGCTTCCACAAAGCCTAGAACAAAACGTGCGACAAGGACACCATAATAGCTGAACATGTTCTGGGATAAGGCAGCATCTCTATGGAAGGTGCTGTCACATGCCTTGTTGTAAAGCCTCAAAGAAGTTTAGCTGGGAGAACAAGGGAAGTTCTAGAAACTGAGCGAACCTGTACAGAATGAGACACCTCCCCAAACCATCACACAAAACGGCAAGTATATGGATGGTCTGCCGATCTGACTGAGGAACATATTGCTGGTATCATGCTCATTAGCGTAGCCAAAATGTGTGCTAGATTAAGCTCACGAGGGTGTCTGCATGAGTAGATATCCAACATAGAGTATTGAGAGGATAAACGCAAATTGTGAATCCTCTAGCCCCAAATCCTCTTCGAACCCGCGAAGACGAGCAGCGCTAGAGAGGCATAAAGAGGTATAATAAGTGGGGAGAGTTGAGATATCAAGGGGGCATGGTGTACGCGGCGTTGTTCCGGTCGATGTCTTGAGGATGGTTGTCATTCAATCGACCATCAATGCGAGAGCGGGAGTCATGTACTTACAATTCAAAATATAAATCAAGACAAGAATGCCCATTCGTGTGTCCAGTTTACTAATGAGACTTTTCTCCAGCTTTTCGCGAGCTTCAGATCCTCCAAACTGCGGATCTTCATAAGAGGTGATGTGTAAGGCCAAGTTCAACAAAAGCTTGTGATTTACCAGAATCTGGGAGGGGCACAACAAGAAGACGGTCTTCCTCGCTAAGTCTCATCTTCGGCGAGTAGGAGGGCAATTGCAAAGTGTGACAGTCATCAATAGAATTGATCATAAATGACTACCACATTCGCCTTGACAGACATCTCTCCAGATTACCACAGGATCATCTCTTCTACTCTCAAAGTTCCAGATGTTCAAAGTATCCCGATCCCGGTTGGAATTCTTGCCTGCCAACGTGGGTTTTGAGCCTCCTCTGATTAGGATCTCATCGTCTTTGTAGGGGACCCTCTTCGAAAAGCCATTGACACAACTATTGTGAGCGCCGAGATCTACCAGCAACCAGCTTCCGATACTGGAAAGAAAGGCAAAAAAGCCGTCGTCGCTCCCACTCTACCCAGTTGTCCGATTATTCTTGTGACTCTCCATGACACCGTCATTTTTCCCGAGGGCGGAGGTCAGCCGACAGATACAGGTCTGATTACTACTACGGATGGAAAACAATGGGAAGTCTTACAATGTAAGAGACACGGAGGTTGTGCTGTTCATTATGTTCCTGTCGAAGGCACCACAGTTGAATCTGCTCTTACATCCTTCGAACCTGGTGCCACTGTGGTTGCTGAACTCGGTGCAAAAGACTTCGAAAGACGGTATGACCATGTACGTGAGGAATCACATATCTCTCCAATAAAGTCTACTCAATGCGAGTGTAGATGTCAATGCACACTTCCCAACATTTGCTTTCGGCCCTCCTCGAAACTCGACTCAGTCTCCCTACCCTCTCCTGGTCTTTGACATCTTATCCGCAACCGTGTTACGTAGAGCTTTCTAGGGGCATGTCCCAGGAAGAGATAGCTTCTGTTCAGCTTGAGGCGAATAGATTAGTTTTTGAGGGCCGTCGAGTTTACGTGGAGGTACAAGAACTCGACCGACATGAGTCTCAGCCCGTATCAAAGCTTGAGAATGGTCGGTCTGTCGGCAAAGCGTTACCTGAGGACTATACTGGTGGAGTGAAAAGGATTGTCGTTATTGATGGCGTCGATCGCAACCCGTAAGTGACTTCTCCAAATTTTTACGGGGAAATACCGATTAAGTCTCTTCAGTTGTTGCGGTACGCACCTTCCTTCAATCCATAATTTACAACTGTTCCTCCTTCCACATACCGAAGCCCTGGCCCGCAAGGATGTCAACTCGGGTTCGATGACCACTGTCCGACTTTACTTTCTCTGTGGCCCTCGTTTAATTCATCATCTCACAAACGTGCACAACCTCCTTACATCCACGGCCTCGATTCTCAGCTCTGGACTTCCTGTAGTACCAGAACGAGTGCAACAAACCGTTGATGATCGCAGAAGGGCAGACAAGCGGGTCAATGATGTCGAGTCTGAATTAGCTGGCTGTATCGGTAAAGGACTCGTAGATGAAATGATCAAGGATACCCGAGATGGAGCAGGATCATGGAAGAAACATCTACACAGAACGGACGACTCTTCTAACCCCCTCGGTTTTCTCTCTTCTATTGTCTTTGCTATCTCTGACAACGTCAAAGCGAGGGGAATAGTTTCTTCCTATCTGATCGTACTATCCTCATCACCTTCAGCACAGACACCCAACTCGTTAAATACCATTCTTGTGACAGGGTCTGATGAGCAGAAGGTAAAAGAGCTTGGCAATGTGCTTAAGACCAAGCTGGGTATCAGAGGTGGAGGTAAAGGTTCTAGATGGAGTGGGAAATTGAGTGGTGTGTGGAAAGACACAAATGAAACTGTTGATAAGTACTTGGAGGGATTTGATAGTTAAGTGGGTAGTAAAATACAAGATCAGAAACGAATACAAGGCGTGAAAGACAAGAGGTCTTCTAGAGTACAGCTTGAGAATGGCGAAGTCACTTTAAGAATGACACGTCGTTGGTGTGATGAATAGTCGTTCCGGCGGTATCAACATTCTTGGCTGAGATTCGGATAACAGGTTGCAAAGACTGAGCTTTAATTGACGAGGTAAAGACAAGGAGAAACATACCGGATCTTTGAATTTCGTCCTCGCCGAATATGCATTTGATTCACCGTTCGTCAAACCCAGTTCAACTTCCGATTTCTCCTGTTCAGAGTCAGAAATCAACTCGCCAGCGGGATGATTATCTCCTGATTCACCAAGGACATCGTCTATGCAATTGAGATCATATTCAGCTTCATTTGCTAGATCAAAATCTGGCTCGTATCCAAGCGGTTCATCTTCGAACGTTTCTTCCACGGCTAACTCATCATCAAAATACGCGTCTTGAGCCTCATACCCCATTTCATCTGAAGGTTCGTAGGACCCGTACTCTTCTGCTGTAGTGAACTCTGGAGGATCCCAAGAGTCGTCTTGATATGCCGGATCAAATTCAGGTTCAGGTTCTATGACTTGATGGAACCCAAAGCGAAAAGGATCGATATCCGGATCTTCCCCTAAACATGAATCAAAAAACGAATCCTCGGCATCTTCTCCTTCTTCTATCACAGGGTCAAGTTCTGCATCTTCATATTCTTCTCCCATATATTCCAAATCCGAATTCCCTCCTTCAACACTAAGGTCATCATATTCCGGATCATGATTGTCCATCCATATTTCCTCTTCCTCTTCTCCCTCCTGATCTTCAAATGCGGAATGAACAATCAAACTCGACTCGATATCGTCCCAGTCAGGTACAAAAATATCGTCCCCAGGGAAATTTACAAATTCAGAGGCGTTGGTATCAACCTCGATATCTTCTTCCCCTTCAGAAGAAGGAAGATATTCGCCACCGTCGGATGAAGCATCGTCTTGATCTGTATGAATTTGGATGAACTGAAAGCGGCATGTTGGACAATTCAAATGCTAGAAGAAACAAGAGAATCAGTAAGCTTGACGGAACTTGAGATATATATATATACGACATACATGCATCTTGATCCATTCAATCAAGCTGGAAAAAAAAGCAATTAGCGAATTGAGTTATTGTAAAGATAAGATGAGGAGTTTCTCACTCTCTGCGACAAAAAAAATGTCCACATCCTTCAATTTTTGTAATACCATTCTCTTCACCATTTCCCTTGTCTTGTAGAATTTCCAAAAACGGAACAAGACAGATAGGGCAATTATCCTCCAGAGAGACCTGCTCTTTCGAAAGAACAGGTAGATCTTGAATAAATGTTCTAACTGCTTCAGAGTCGGTAGAGAATTGAAGAGCGCTCTGGACCAGTCGAAGCGCAGCGGCACTTGGTATAAAGCTGTCCATTTCGCATCCGTGATTTGGGTCACAATTACAGACAATCAAGGAGCCCGATGAGTAGGTGACCTCGAGATAGAAATAAAGAATAATTAGTTCAAAGTCTGGATGATCAATGTTTGACGTTGCAAGATTCAGTGTTACTTAAGAGACGTTGATCAACAAGGGGCTCATTGTAGGCGCGTCCCAGTCACATGATTTCATCTATCTATTTTTGGATTCAGCATTTCTATTCTGCAACAAGCTAGTAGCAAGGTGCAAAGGGCCTCAAATATCCAATGTCAGGACAACTAATACTTACATCTTTGAAAAATGGCATGTCTACACATGTTTTCATCACAGGTCAGTAGAGGGCCCTGGGCAATCCCTCACCCTCTTTCTTATAGAAAACATCAGGGTTAATATATGAGATGGATCTACTGCTCAGTGAAGATATTTTAGACGTAACCGTAAGGCAGATGACTGAGGGAGGGGAATCCTATATATGTGTACAATAATTCCCGGCTAACCGGGGTAAGGACAAAACAGAATTGTTTCATTGGAATGGATGGAAGGTGATGTAAGAAATTGTGTTAATCCATTGGTAGAATCTCACGGCGTCAAGGGTATCTACTGTCACTTGTCACACCCTCGACGTGTGACAAGACACCCCCGGGCTGAGCCGCTTATGTCCTGACAATAATGTCTGTCGTGTCTGTCTATCCATCTCAACAACCCTAGAAGATTACCATAGTAAAAGAACGATCGCACTTTCTGATTTTAAGACAATAATACCTGGCTGATATGATCCGCATATGATTCTCCGTCTCCTGTTGTTCTTATTATATATGGATAATGATTTGACAGTAATTCCAAACGTGCCGAGGCAGGGAGGGACAATAGAATTCACAAGCCGAAGAAAGATCGACTCTCAAGCTTCCTTTCATTGTAATCAGTAATCGATGACTGATTATGTCTACACATGATGACCAATTGTGATGGCGGTATATTGACCGACTGCCTTTCAGTAGCTCTCTCCCTACAACAATGGCACCTCGCGTCCTTTTCGTGTTTACATCTGCCAACAAGAAAATATCTCGTGCCCGCCGAACCGTGAGTTCAAGCGTTCAACGCCATGATTATATTCATATTGACGCATTACTTCAGGGTTATTGGCTCTCTGAGGCTGCACACCCGTGTTCCAGATTTCGATATCGATTTTGCGTCACCTAAAAAGACGTTTCCAGTTGATACTGATAGTGTCGCCGTAGGCTCTATCTTGTCCGTATTCTGATAAATGCTCATAC
>Ga0153924_1000401_pt1 | contig 27616 bp, 24 predicted proteins | sample TSNJ008MetaG_FD_104709 | JGI IMG/M metagenome (GOLD analysis project Ga0153924, IMG submission 104709) | Attine ant fungus gardens microbial communities from New Jersey, USA - TSNJ008 MetaG | ecosystem: Host-associated > Fungi > Mycelium > Unclassified | place: USA: New Jersey, Wharton State...
ACTGAGGACGAGGACTGGGACTTCTGAGCCTGGTGTGACTCGTGGGGGTCAGGGGATTTGACGTGATGCGCCGCCCACCTAGTTGGCTTTTTTGGTTGGCCGACGAGGCAGGGTTGATGGCCGTACGTGTCTGTAGTTGGCCGGTTTCGTTCTGGTGACGGGGACGGTGGCACGCGAGCCACGGGATGGACGCCCAGGGTCGTGAACGTGATGTGTGGTGGCCCCCGGGAACAAGCGCGCTTCGTCGCTGCGGGCGAAGGTGAACGTTTCCGCGTCGGTGGTGAAGCACCGTCGGCGCCGAACCGGAATGGGAAGCGGCTGCGTCGTCGTTGTGTTAGAAGTGCGGGACGAATATTGGGATGCGGTCGCTGGGATGGCAGAAGGGTGGCGTGCGTCGAGGACGGTGCAAGCGGTGACGGCTGCGCTACCCACTGACGACTTCGCTGCGACGGACCCGATCGGAGAGCTTCTTGCAGACGTACGGGCGGTCGGGGTGGCGACCCAGCCGTTGTGATTGGCGTCGTCTGTTCAGTACGCCCGACTGACCGGGGTCGTCGAGGAGCGCACCCCGGAGGGTTTTGACCGTTGGCTGAGGAACGCTGCACTCGTTGAGGAAGCGTTCCGGTTGCAAGAGTCCTGGATTCGTTCACGGATTCCGGGCTTTCCGATGCTGCGAGTCCCGCAGCTGGCGGACGGGACACCGTCGACGACGCAGGAGTACACCGACCGACTTGCGTGGCCGCGCGATCATTACTTGCTGCGGCTTCAGGAACGCGTTGACCCGCCGGTGGCGGATCTTGGCGATGAGCAACTCGATCTCGCCGCGCAGACGCACCGGTTCGTCGACGCGTTGCAACGTACCGCGGCGTGGGCGACCTTCGTGGATGCCCGCGAGCTGCTGACAGGTCCCGTAGCTGATCAGCTTCGGACGGTGAACACGCAGCTGCGGGCGGCGATGAAGCCGGACCGCGTTGACACGGTTGCCGGTGACGTCGTGGAGCGGCGGAACCGGTACCGGGTAAATCAGCTCCATGCGGCGATTGCGCGGTTGGACGGCGACGCTCGCGTCTACGTCGATGCTTTCAGCGTGTTGGAGGAGCTGCTACAGGTGACGTTGTCCGACGTTCTCGGCAACTTTGTCAGCTGGGGTGAACCGCGACCCGTGGAGGCGGGTGACGTGAACGCCGAAGCGGACGGGCGTGTGTCGTTCATCTACCCGGGACCGTTGGAGGTTGGTGAGCTGCGGCTTCTGGCGGCGTCCGGCGTCTGTGGTGCGGTCCTCGTTGAGGGCGCGTACATCACCGAACGGGACGGCGTCCCGGTGATGCGATATCGGGGGCGGCTCCTTCCGGGAACTGACGCGTTGTCGCGCTGACATCGAGCGGCGGTAGCGGCGGTTCGGCGGCGTGCGAGCGGGCAGGGGGCTGCCGGCTGCGACTGGACGTAGGGTCGCCGTGTGGACCGCAGTGAGACCTTTGACCCGTCGATGATCGCCGATGAGCTCGAGCATGCCCGTCGTTCCGGGCGGGCAATGCTCGACCCGCGGATGAAACACTTCTTCGTCAACGGCTTGTACGCGGATGACTTGACGTTCCTGCATTTCGTGGAACGGTGTCAGGCGTTTCATATCGGCGCTGTCGACCTCGTCGAGCGCGGCAACCCGTTGGGTGCGATGACGCTGCTACGGTCGTACATCGAGAACATCGCCTCAGTGTTCTGGCTTGCGAAACGGCCGGAGGACATTGACAAGCTTCGTCCGGGCGCGAAGCAGCGGCTGCCCATCGGGCAGATTGTCGCTCACGCGAACAAGTCGTTGCCGGGCCTGAAAGCGGTGTACGCGCACCTCAGCGATGCGGCGCATCCGTCTGGTGCCGGCGGTTTCCACACGATGCGTGTAGGCGACGACCGATCCTTCACATGGCAGTCGTTCCCGACGTTCAACGACGTGGCCGATTCGTTGCAGTTGCTGCAGTGGGCCGAGGAGCTGTGTGCGGTGTCGGCGCGGATCATCAAGGAGACCGTGGAAGGTCGGTTGCGGGTGGATGGCGAGGCGGCGGCGGAGGAGTGACGTTTCTGATGAAGCAGCGACTGCAGGATCTGTTCGCCGTCGAGGTCGCGACGTGTGGTGAGTAGGTGGGTGCTCATCAGCCGAAGGATCCGGTCCGGGTTGCCGAGGCGTTGACTTTCGGCAAGCACGTCGAGGATCTCTTGGTGGCGGTGCCGTTGGGTTGCAAGAACCATGGTGGGGGTGCGGGTCATACGGTTGACTACTGCTGTGACGACCGACAACACCATCTGGAATGATGACGCACTCGACGCCTCAGACATCCCAGGACGGGCAGAGTTCGCCGCCGCCGTTGCGCAGCGAATCGACCAAGTTCGGGTGGGTCAGAACTCGACGGTGTTCGGCCTAGTTGGCGCTTGGGGGACGGGCAAGAGCACACTCCTGACCGAGATCCGAACGCACCTCACGGGGAACGATTGGACGGCAGTTGACTTCAGCCCATGGTCGGCGGGGGATGTCAGTTCCATCACCGCGGAGTTCATCGCAACACTCGCCGGCGCGTTCCCCGGCGCCAACGGAAAGTCGTTGCGCAAATCGCTGCTGAAATATGCCCGGTTCGGCGTGCCGGCATTGAGCGCGATCCCCATCGCCGGGAACGCGGCGGCCAAGGTCGCGGAGAAGGTGCTCACGGAGTTCACCACGCAGCCGGCATGGCATGACACCTTTCGACTTCTCAGCGAGCAAATCGCACAGGAGGAGAAGCGTGTCCTCGTCGTCGTCGATGACGTAGACCGCCTCGACTACGACGAGCTCCGCGCAGTTCTGCGTGTTGTCCGCCTCCTCGGCCGGTTTCACAACGTGCACTATCTGCTTGCGTACGACCAGGTCACGATTGATCAGAATCTGCGTGCTGGGACTGCGGAGGGCAGCAGCTCGGAGTTCATGGAGAAGATCGTCCAGCATCCATTTGAGGTTCCGCCGGCACCGCTGGTGACCAGGAGGAGCTGGTGCCGCAGGATCGTTGAAGCTCACAGTGGCGCCGTTCAGGACGACGGCCTCGGCAACTCCTACGTCGATCAGAAAGAAGATTTGATTCGGATCCTCGCCGACGGCATCGAGACGCCAAGGTCCGCCCGGCGATTGCGGGAGCAGTTGGACGGACTTGCCGCGCTTGCCGCCGACGCGGAGATCGACGCGCTCGACTTCATCGCGTTGACGTGGTTGCGGCTGACGCAACATGCAGTGTGGGACGACATCCGCACCCGCTCCGACCGATACCTCGGATGGTCGGACGACGTCTCAGACGAGCTGCCGGACCCACGGTTGGCGCATCTGCCGAATCTGGTTGCACGCGGGCAAACCGTGGTCGTAAGCCGGGTGCTGCAATTCCTGTTCATCCGAGCGACGTCCGGGGTGCTCGCCGGACGCAAGTGGCGACTGCACACCGACCGGTACTTCCACCGCTACTTCGTCGTTGGACTCACCGACGCGGACGTCAGTGAGCGGCTCGTTGACAGCGCACTCGACGAGGTGCTCCTCGATGCGCCGACGACGGCTGCGATGGACGAACTGCGGGCGATCATGGTGGGAACTGATGGTGAACGTGGAGCGTTGGCAATCGACCTTGCCGCGGCTGCACGGAAAAACGCGGTGACCACCACACGCTCGTTTATGACGTTCCTCCGCGAGTTGCACGCGGAGGTGTCGGCCATCGGCGGCGATCGGTACGCGCGAGCGTCGACCCTGGACCGATGGGTTGGCACGGAAGCGGAACGGGCCATCATCTCGACGGCGCTGGACGCTGCGGAGTTCGTCGAGGACTTCGGGTACTGGCAGTTGGTGCGTGCCGGGTATGCGGCGCGGCGGCGCCACAAGGAGAACTTCGACGTCGTCCGCGCTCCCTTCGACGAAGCGATCGCGCGTTGGATCGCGAAGGTGCGCGCCGACGGGCTGCCTCCTGCCGGGGAGTCAAATGAAGTCGCGGTGATGACCGGATTCGCGGAGGCGTTCAACGACACCCTGCACCGGGGGTTCCTTGCCGATGCCATCGAGAACGTCGATGATCTCTTCGCAGTCGGGGAACGCTTCGTGGACTACAACCGGTGGGTCGGTTCGGACGTGCGCTACGAGGTGATATTCCGTAAGAATGAGTTCCGTTTCGCCGTCTGCGATGCGCTCAACCGCATCGATCTGGAGTTGTTGTCCCCCCCGAGTGAGTTGCCGGAGTATGAACTGCATGAGCGGGTGGCACCGGATCTGACCGCCGACGAACGACGCGATTACGCCATTCGAAGCGTCGCTGTGGTCCGCGATGACGCGTCATGACGCCATGTTGACCGGGTTTCCTTCAGAGGCGGCCGCTTAGAGGCATCGGATGCCAAGCAGTCCGCCGGTGGGCACGGTGAACTGTTCGATCGACGGTAGCGTCGCATGCTCTCGTGCGTGCAGCTCCGGCAGGAACGGTGTTTCTGACGAACTCGTCCTCGTTCCTCCCAAGCGAGCTTGCCGACGCAACGGGACGTCCGGACCGACTCCTTGCGCTGCACTTCGCGAATCAGGTTTGGAAGCACAACGTCGCAGAAATCATGGGGTCCGACCTCACGGACCCGGCAGTGACCGCCGCGACCGTGGGTTTTGCTCGGAGCATCGGCATGGTGCCCATCGAGGTGCGGAAGGAGCAGCGCGGCTACGTCCTGAATTCGCTGCTCAGCCCGCTGCTGCATGCAGCGGCGAACCTCCTTCTTCGTGGCGTTGCCGATCCAGCGACCATCGACACCACCTGGCGCGTCGCAACCGGCTCCCCGTACGGACCGTTCGAGACCTTCGACACCGTCGTGCTGCGCACCGCCCACGCGGTCGCCGACGCGTCATCGAACACCGCCGCTCAGGCTTGGGCTGCGTACCTGCAGGAGCACTACTTGACCCAGGGCAAGTTCGGCGTGGAATTTGGGGAGGGCTTCTACACGCACCCGCTCACTCCGTGACCGCTCCGCTGCCGACCCGCCCCGTCACGGGCGGCAGTTGACTCCACGCACAGCACGCGACTCGCTGGCCGCGATTTCCCGTTCCTCGTCTCCCGAAAGGCATCCAATGCGTCTTCTGTTCTCCGCGGTTCCCGCACTCGGACATCTGCTTCCCCTGGCACCGTTCATCCGCGCAGCCCAACCCGCTGGCCATGACGTCGCCGTCCTGACCCCCGGTTGCATGGCAACGATGCTCGACCGTGAGCTGCCCGGCGTCCCTGCGCTCGCGGCCGGTCCGATGCCGCCGGAACTGTTCGCCGAGGTCGCCCGCCGCATTCCTGGCAGCAACCCTGCTGCTGAACCGGAACCGGGAGCGGTCGCAGAGTTGTTCGCTGGCACCCGAGTCGACCTGTCCATCGACGCCGCCCTCGACGCTTCGACGCTGTGGCAGCCGGATGCGGTGATTGCGGACGCGGTTGATTTCGTCGGCCCGTTGATGGCAGCGGCGCTGCGCATCCCGCACGCGCTCGTCGCGTTCCGCCCCGCACTGCCGCCGGAATTCGTCACCCCGCTGTTTGCCGTGGCCGCTTCCCGGTACGCAGATCGTGGGTTGGAACTCGTCCCACCCGCTGCGATGTTCGACCCGTCACCACCCCTGCTGCAGCCGGACGGGTGGCAGGCGCCGGCGTTCATTATCCCCTTCCAACCAGCTCCACACCGCCGGGAGGGCCTTGCCAGCGGTTCTCTTTGCTGACTCCGGCGACCGGATCCCGCTGCTGCTTACACTCGGCACCGTATTCGGCAACGACACGCTCCTCGGCGCGCTCGTGCAGAACCTCGCTTCGGGGCAGACCGACGTCGTCGCAACCGTGCTGGAGGACCCCGATCGGCACGCCTTCGATGAGCATGTCCGGTACGAGGCGCTCCGACCACTCGCCGAACTCCTCCCTGGCGCTGAAGTTGTCGTCAGCGCCGGCGATGCAGGAACGGTGCTCGCAGCTCCACCTCACCCGGAAGGCGCGGCCAACGCTGCGGCGATACGCTCATGTGGTGGATGTTGAACCGCTCGAGGACCGGTGGGTGGGCCGCGACCTTCCAGTCCTCATCACTGTCGCTCGGCTCCTTGAAGCCGATGACATCGTCCAATCCTCCGACGTGGCCGCAGCGGTCAACCTGCCGGAACGGCAAGTCGTGCTCGCGCTGACGAACCTGAGCCAGCGCTACCTGAGCGTTGAAGACGCGAGCAGCTTCGACGGCCGCGACGTCTACGTGACCGGGATCCGTGCGGCCGGCCTGGAAGCAGCGGGCCGGTGGCCGACGCCGGAGACCGCAGCGGACCGGCTCCTTGCCGCCATCAGCCGTCTCGCGGACGCGGAACCGGCAGATTCACCCCGCCGTCCCCGCCTCATCGCAGTGCGTGACGGCCTGCTCGCGGCGGGGCGAGACGTGCTCGTCGAGGTCGCAGGGTCGGTGATCACTGGCAAGATCCCGCTGTAGGCGGCTGCTCCGGCTTCGGGCAGGCCCGGCAATAACTCCACGATCAACGCAGCGCCGCTGAAACGCGCGTGGTCAGTCATCTGCCGCGAGGAGTTCGTCAAAGTCGATCACATCGTCGTCTTCGAGATCCTGCAGTGACCGTTGCCGCGGTTCCGTCGGGTAGCCCAGTTCTCCTGCGACGCCGCGCGCTACGTCTGAGACGTGCAGGGAATCCTCCATGAGTCGGCGGGCGTTTCGGGCAAGCCAGTCCCAGGAGCGGATGCTTGTGCGACCTGCTTCCTCTGATCGCGCGCGCGCCGCTTGACGCACAGCACGCGGAGCGTCCCGCCCGATCACGACCATGCCTGGCACGCGGTTCGTCAGCCCGTACAACCCCAGCTCAAGCTGCGCGTGCGTGACGTTCTCGGTCAACCACTCACGCCAATCATTGATCTGATCGACGGCATGCCGGGTCGCTTGCGACAGCTTCCCCTTCGCTGTCGTGATGGGATGCCGCGCCGCTTCAAGTTCTACCGCCACCCACTGCGGGCCGAGACTGTTCAAACCGAGCACCAGAAAGTCAGTCACGTACTGGCCGCCGAGCGCCTGCTTCGGGATGACATAGGTCCGCCAATTGCCCAACACCAGACACGCCAGCAATGCTGGCTCCGCCGTCAACAGTTGCTGCAGCGGCTCCTCGTAATGCTCACCCGAGTCGAGCATCTCCTCAAGCGCACGCACCGCCTCCGGCGACGGCACCATGGACTTCACGACGTACTGCTGCAGCGGGGCGAACTTGGCGAAATTCGCTGCGGTCACGACGGTCGCGTTGCGCAGCGCAGCCTGCGTGCGCGCCAATTCAGCTTCGTGGCCGGGGGAGCCTGTTCTGGCGACAACGGTGACGTAGTTCGGCCAGGACCGGCCGCGTCCCTTGAAATGAATGCCGCCGTCGTCGCCGACGCTCGAGATGATCCGCTGCCCGAGGTGCGTCTGCACCACATCGCCCGGTTCTGGCTGCAGTGCCCGCAGCCCGCGCGCGGTCTTCAACAGGTACCTCGCCGCGTACCACGCTCGCAGCTCCGCTCTTGTCCCTGTTCGCAGGACCGCATGCTCAAGGTCAAGCTCATTTTCGAGCTCAACGAGCCGGTTCGGGATTCCATCGACGGTAGGACTGTATTCGAACACTTCGTCGCGGATCGTCTCCTGCAGGATCACTGACGCGACGGATGCCGGGATCTCGTCGCCGAGAGTGATCTGCAACCTCGCAGCGGTCTGCTGTTGCTTCGCTGTCGGGCCGGCCGTCAACGTCTCGAAACGTTCCGCGAGCTGCTCCCAGCGAGGTTTCACGGCAGAGGCAGGCACAACGGCAGCGTAGTCACACTGCCAGTATCCGTGGGGACCGCGTCCGCGCGTGTGCGCGGTGCCAGCTGGCACCGCGCCTCCAGTCTGACGAGTCGGGCAGCGCGGCCGTCACCGCCTGCCGGTCAGCGCGCCCCAGGCGCGGGCGAACGGGTTCTTCCGACGCTGCCAGCCGTGGTCGGCGAGGACCTGCTTCATCGGGTCGGCGACCCACGACGACTTGAACGTGAAGAACCCGCCGTCGTTCGGCCAGTTCCTCGAACTCATCGATGCCTTGTAGACCCCACCTTCGAGGAGGGTGACGTGCCAGTTCCAGGTGGCGTTGCCGAGGATGGTCATGCCGCCGTCCCCGGAGGGCTGGCCGGACAGGTTCGTGGACCACGTCCCGGTGACGCGGTCGCCGTCCGCCGTCACGACGATGGGGTGCTCGCCCCGCCCGGTGAGGTCGATGAGTGCGGCGGTGACGTCGGCCTTCGGCGTGGGCCGCATGGGACCCAGTCTGCCGACGGACCGACGAAGCCGCCCGCCTCCGTTCACTCCGGAGGCGTGGTCCCCGCACCCTCGGTGTCGTCCGCGCCTGCCGGACCCGTCCCGGCCTGGTCGAGGTTCTCGTCCGGGTCGCCCATGTCCCCGGTCGCTGCGCCGACGGCCGACAGCCCGAAGTGACCGCGAACGGCGTTCGCCTCGGCGAGGGACAGCGTGGGTGCGCCCTCGAGGCGCGGCGCGCCGTCGATGGCGTCCTTCGTGTACCCGACGCGCAGATCCGTGCCGTCGAAGGTGGCGTCCTCGACCGGGACGAGCGACTGGTGCCGCCCGAGCATCCCCGATGCGACGCTGACGTACGCAGCGCTCCCGTCCTCGTCGGAGGGGAACACCTGTGTCACCTTGCCGACCGTTGCGCCGTCGCGGTCACGGAGCGTCGCGCCCTCGACCTGGTTGATGAGGCTCTTGGGGATCATTGCCGTAGTCAACGCCCTGCACCTGACGCTTTGCGGGCAGGAGCCGCGCCTCCGGACCGAACTGAACGATCTGTCATGTCCGAATCGCAGCCGTCATCTCCGCCGTGCCCTACGGTCGGAGCGGGGGCCCGCCGCTCCCACGGATCACGAGGAGCATCGATGTCGACGACACCCCCTGGCTGGTACCCGGACCCGTCCGGACAGCACGGCACCCGGTGGTGGGACGGCGGACAGTGGACGCAGCACGTCGACGGGCCGACCGAGCAGGCGGACCGCCCGCGGATCCCCGACCACGTGCCCACCGACACGGTCTTCGTCTGGATCCTCGCGCTGCTCCCGCTCGTCGCGCTGCCGATCTCGCTCCTGTACACCCCGGAGTTCCGGTACGCCACGCTCGCGCCCGGCGGGGTCCGGACGGTGGACCCGAGTTCGATCTACACGCCCGGGTACTTCCTGTTGCAGGCCTTCAGCGTCCTGCTCTTCGCCGCCGAGGTCGTCCTCGCGTTCTTCGACCACCGCGAACTGCGACGTCGCGGTGTGGTGCGCCCGTTCTCGTGGGGCTGGTCGTTCCTCCTGTCTCCGGTCCTCTACCTCATCGGCCGGTACGTGGTCGTCCGGAAGGTGGCACCCGGCCGGCCGATGTGGCCGCTCTGGGTGGGCATCGCGGTCGCGGTCCTCGGGATCGTGCTGGGGATCGCGCGGGTCGTCACCACGTTCCAGCAGGTCTTCTCCTAGGAGTCCGCCCGACGCCGGGGCCCGGATCGACTCCGGGACGGTCGTCTGCTCCACTTGCGATCCGATGGATCTTCGAGCCCTGTCCTCATCCCCAGCCGATCAGGGGCATACTGCGGAGACAGGAGAACGTTCCCGCGTCGTCGACGTGCACTCAGGCCCTCTCCCGATCAGACAGGGGCCAGCATGGCCACGTCCGTTTCCTCCGTCCCACGATCATCGCGCTGACCGGCATCGGTCTTGCTGCCTCGCTGTCGGTGATGACGACCTCGGCAGCCTCTGCCGCGACCGTCATCGACGGCCCGGTGAACCTCGGCACCGCCGCGACCTACGGCGTCCTCGGTGCGAGTGCGGTCACGAACACCGGCCCGTCCGTCGTCAACGGGGACCTCGGGCTGTCGCCTGGCACGTCGATCAGGGGCTTCGGGGGTGCGCCGAACGGCTCGGTCAACGGCACCACGCACCAGACCGACGCCGACGCGGCACAGGCCCAGCGCGACACCACGACCGCGTACGACGTCGCGGCGTCGTTGTCCCCGACGCAGACCGGCCTCACCGAACTCAACGGGCTCTCGCTCTCGCCGGGGGTGTACTCCGGTGGCGCGTTGGCGCTGGCGGACAACGGCGCACTGACCCTGGCCGGCAGCGCGGACTCGGTCTGGGTGTTCCAGGCAGCCTCGACGCTGACCATCGGTTCCGCCAGCCGGATCACGATCACCGGCGGCGCGAGCTCGTGCAACGTCTTCTGGCAGGTCGGCAGCTCGGCCTCGGTCGGCACCGGCGCCCAGTTCCAGGGCACCGTCCTGGCACAGCAGTCCGTGACGGCCACGACCGGCGCGACCGTGCAGGGTCGCCTGCTCGCCCGTACCGGTGCCGTGACGCTCGACACGAACACCATCACGGCGTCCACCGGCTGCCCGGCTCCGGGAACACCCTCCGAGACGACCGCGCCGGTCATCACCTCGGGCGCACCCACCACGGCGACGGCCGGGACGCCGTACTCGTACGCGGTGACAGCGACGGGCACCCCCACCCCGACCTACACCGCGACCGGTCTGCCCGCCGGCCTGACGATCAACGGGACCACCGGCGTCATCTCCAGCACCCCCACAACGACGGGTTCCTCCACGGTCACGATCACCGCGTCCAACGGCACGACGCCGAACGACACCCAGACCGTGGTCATCACCGTCCAGCCGGCCGCCACCCAGTCGCCCACCCCGACACCGTCCGCCCCGGCGACGACGCCGGTCACCGGTGCGACACCGACTGCCGTGGCCGGTGGCGGCACCACCCCGACCGGTGAGCTCGCGTTCACCGGCAGCGACCCGACCGTACCCCTCGGCGTCGCGGGAGCGTTGCTCCTGGCCGGCACCGGCATGGCCGTCATCGCCCGCCGGCGCCGCCTGGCAGGTCGCGACTGACGAGCCCCTCGCCGCGCACGGTCTCGGCCGCCACTGACGACGGGGCCGTGCGCGCTGCACTTCGACACCGTTCCCTGCGACGACGCGCACGTGGAGGGGAGCAGCATCCCCCTCAGCACACACCCTCGTGTGCCTTCGACGAAGGACTGACCGTGAACCCCATCAAGTACCTCGCCAGCGTCGGCGTCAAGAGCGACTACGCCTACATCGGTGCGTTCGCCTCCATCGGCTTGTCGCTGCTCAGCTGGTCGGTCTCCCGTGGGAAGAAGGCCGACAGCAAGGCCCAGGCCGACCGCTGGGGCATCTTCATCGGCCACTGGGCGCCCACCTTCATGGCCCTCGGCGTCGCGCTCTCGCTGGAGGAGAAGCACTAGCCAGCCAGCCAGCAGACGGACGGGAGGCGCGGTGCCAGCTGGTACCGCGCCTCCCGTCCGACTGTGCGGAGCCCGTCAGCGTGTGCTGACGGTGGCCCGCTCCAGTGTGAACGCACCGTCCTGCGCGAAGAGCGCGAGCCGACCGCTGGGGCGGTCGTAGAGGCGCGTGCTCAGCGCGACGGCGCCGTCGACGACGGTGACGCAGAGCTCGCCGTCGAGGTGCACGTCGATGCGGTGCCGACCCGGGGTGAGCGGGACCGGGCGCTCGAGCTCGACCGCATGCGGCACGTCGCCGAGGATCTGCCACTGCTCACCACCGGTCGTCCCGCGCGGCCACCGATCGAGGACGAGTCGGTCGCGGTCCGGTTCCAGTCGGAGCACGTAGCCCGCTTCGCCGTCGTCGCTCGTGCGGAGCAGTACACCGTACGACCGGGTGTCCGGGGCGACGTCGAGCTCGACGGTCACGAGCGCCTCGACGGGCAGCTCGGGCCCGACCCAGCACGAGGAGCGGCTCGTGGCGCCACCGCCGACCGTTGCGGCTGCTCCGTTCCGAGGCGTGAAGTCGGCCGTGACGTCGACCTCGTCCGTGTACGCCGCCGTGACGGTCCGGGGGAGGTCGAAGCGCAACGACCCGTCCGGTCGCTGGTGGGCCTGGAGGGTCGCCATGGTGCCGGCCCACTGCCACGCGCCGGCGTCGCGCTGACCGTCCTTCGTGGCGATCCAGCCGACGAAGAACCGGTCCGCACCGAGCGCGACGGTCTTCGCGGCGTAGAACGCCCGACCGTCGACGGTGTCGTTCGCGGGAGCGAGCCACGGCCCGTCGGGCGACCTCGCGATGCGGTAGCGGGTGCAGAACGCGTCGGAGAACTCGGAGTACACCAGGTACCACCAGTCGCCCCACCGGAAGACGTCGGGGCACTCGTGGGCGATGAACCGGTGCGGCGCCCAGAGCGGTTCGGCGTCGCGCCAGGTGACGAGGTCGTCCGACTCGAGGCGCGCGACGACCCCGGAGCGGCGGTACGGCTCGTCCGGTCGTCGGGTGGCGAGCAGCATCTGCCACGGCCGGTCGTGGGACGGCCGGAACACGAACGGGTCCCGCCAGTCCTCGGGCGCGTAGCCCGGCAGAGCCGGCAGGTCCCACTCGGGGTGCTTCGTCCAGGCGGTGAGGTCGCCGTCGGAGGTCGCGTGGCAGACGACCTGGACGTCCTTCCGCCCGAGTGCGGTCTCCGTGGTGATGCGGGGGTTGTGACCGGTGCTGAACAGGTGCAGCAGGCCGGTGTCGTCGCGGACCACACTGCCGGTGTAGCAGTCGAAGTCGCCGGCGTCGGGACCGCCCGAGGGCAGCACGACGCCGTGGTCCTCGAAGGTGACGAAGTCCGTCGTCGACACCGCACCCCAGGGCATGCCGGTCGGTCGGTCGACGGGCGCCGCTTCCGGTCGTTCGTCGAGCAGGTAGTACAGCCACGCTCGGCCGTCCTGCTCGAACGGGATGACGTCGCCCACGAAGCCGTTCGGCGGGCGGAAGTGGGTGCTCGGTACGGCGGTCACGCGGACTCCTGCGGGTCGAGGGCGATTCGCGGTGCGGTGTCGGTCCGCGATGCGGTGTCGGTCCGCGGCGCGGCAAGGGAACTGCGTGGGACGTACTCGCACGGCACGAGGTGGCGGCCGGGCTCGTGCGTCTCGGCGAGCAGGAGCGAGCCGGCGTCGAAGCCCATCTGCTGGTGGGGGAGTGCGACCGTGGTCAGCGGCGGGTGCATCTGGTCGGCGAGGTCCGGCTGGTCGTCGAAGCCGACGATGCTGATGTCCTCCGGGCAGCGCAGCCCGAGCGACTGCGCGGCCATCAGGGCACCGACGGCCATGCGGTCGTTCCCGCAGACGAGGGCGGTCGGTGGGTCCTCCGCGAGGAACTCCATGGCGAGGTCGTAGCCGGAGCCGACCTGGTAGGTGCCGAACCGGACGGGGACCGCACCGGCCGGGATCCGCGCTGCGGCGGCTGCCTCGTCGAACCCGCGCTTGCGCTCACGACAGGCGTAGTCGTCCTCCGGACCGCCGAGGAACGCGACGTCGGTGTGCCCGGCGGCGAACACGGCAGCGGCGACGTCGTACCCGCCCTGGTACTCGTCGGCCAGCACGGTGACCGCCGGTGCGCCGTCCGGCGGGAAACAGTTCACGAAGACCGTCGGTACGTTGTCGACTCCCGAGACGGGTCTGACGTCCTCGGGGCCGGGCGCGGCGTAGATCAGTCCGGCGACACCCTGCTGCACGAGGTTCGCGACGGCGGCCTTCCCGCCGTCGGAGGTCTGCGCGGTCTCGACGACGAAGCAGACGTAGCCGGCTTCCTGCACCGCCTGCTGCACGCCGAGCACGATGTGGCCGGCGTACGGCTGGGAGACGAGCCGGTCCGCGATCACCCCGACCGTGTAAGACCGGTTCGACCGCAGGGACTGCGCGGCTCGGTTCGGTTGGAAGTTGAGCTCCTTGGCCGACTCCAGCACGCGGGCGCGGGTGTCCGCCGCGATCGAGACGTCGCGCCGGTCGTTCAGGACGAACGACACCGTCGGCTGGGAGACGCCGGCATGCCGGGCGACGTCCTTCATCGTGACGCGGTGCGACGCTTCCGTCCGCTTTCGGCTCACCATCTGATCTCCTTCGACCCCCTCATCATGGCAGAAGCAAATACGTATTGCCTCACCGGGTCGACGTGTGTACGCTCGGCGAGCAAATACGTATTGGCTCCGGCGTGACGGGGCCACGATCGCTCAGAGAGGAGCGACCCATGGCGAACGGATTCAGCACTCCGATCGACCGACGCACGCTGTTCAGGTTCGGTGCGGCCGGGCTCGCGCTCGCCGGCGTCGGATCGCTGGCCGCGTGCTCGACCTCCGGCGGCGGCGGTGGCGCGACGGGCACGATCAAGATGCTCTACTTCGGCGAGCAGAGTGCGGCGACCGCGCTCCAGAAGGCCATCGAGCCGAAGATCCGGCAGCTCGACAAGAAGGCGAGCCTGCAGGTCACGGCCATCAACGGCACCGACTGGAACGACTTCCTCGCGAAGGTGCTCACGCAGATCGCTTCCGGTGACGTCCCCGACATCGTCAGCGTCGCGACCGAGGGGCAGCAGCTGCTCGCCTCGAAGGACCTGTTGACGCCGCTCGACGACCTCGTCACGAAGAACCTGTCCGGGCTCTCGACCTACTTCAAGGGCATCCACCCGTCGTTGGTCGAGTCGACGATGTACCAGGGGCACCTCTACACGCTGCCGGACAGCTTCAACGCGGGCAGCATGTTCTACTCGACCTCGCTGTTCGAGGAGGCCGGGCTCGCACGTCCGGCCGCGAACTGGTCGATGGACGACTTCCACTCCTCGGCGGAGCGCCTGGCGAAGGTCGGCGGCAGCACCTACGCGTTCGACTGGGTCGTGCGGCTCTGGGGCAGCTGGACCTCGTTCCTGTACGCGAACGACGGCAACCTCCTCGAGGAGGGGCGCTACTCCGGCGGCGACTGGCTCTGGGGGAGCAAGGCGTTCGACGGGAACGCCGTGGGGGTCAGCGGTCGCAAGGGCGGCTGGAAGTGGGGCGACCCGACCGCGAACTCCGATGCCGCGGTCGAGGCGCTGCAGTACGTGATCGACCTCCAGAAGTCCGGGGCGTCACCGTCGCCCGACGTCGGCGGCGGCAGCACGCTGCAGGGGCTGTTCTCGTCCGGTCGCATCGGCATGACGATCGGCGGCGGGTTCTGGGCCGGCGGACTCCACAACGCCGGCATGAAGAACGGCAGCTTCGACGTCGTGCAGTTTCCGACGTGGAAGAGCAACAAGTCGTTGTTCGGGGCCGGAGGCTACGGGATCTTCAACTCCTCGAAGCAGAAGGACCTCGCGTTCGAGGTCATCAAGCTGATGGTGCAGCCGGAGAGCTTCGACGCCCTCTGGCCCGGGAACGTCACCACCCCGGCGCAGAAGTCGTTGTTGACCGCGGACCGGTACGAGACGACCGGACCGGAGCACTGGTCGGTGTTCTACGACCAGCTGGACAACTCGGTGCCCATCTCCGCACCGCCGTACTACAACGCGCTCGCGACGGCCCTCAACCAGCGCACCACCCAAGCGATCTCGTCCGGCAACGCGAAGAAGGCGCTCGACGGCCTGCAAGCCGACATCGAGAAGGCCGCTGCGCAGGCGTCCTGATGACCACGACGACAGGAATCCGCTCCCGGCGGGCTGCCGAGGTCGCAGCCCACCGCCCGGCGGCCAAGCGCGTCCGGCGTCGCGAAGCCTCCTTCGGCTACGCGATGATCGGACTGGCGGTGGTCTTCGTCGCCGTCTTCACCTTCATCCCGATCCTCGCGTCGCTGGGGCTCTCGTTCACGTCGTGGGACGTGATCAGCAGTCCGAAGTTCGTCGGTCTGGACAACTACGTCCGACTGTTCACCGACGGCCCGGTCCTGGCGTCCTTCGGGGTCACGGTCGTCCTCGCCGTGTGCATCGTCGCCCTGCAGATCTCGCTCGGGATGATGCTGGCGGTCCTGGCGAACAACCGGAAGCGCAACGCCACGCGCGTGTTCTTCCGGACGTCGTTCTACCTGCCGCTGCTCGCGTCGTCCGCCGCGGTGTCGATCTTCATGGGCTACATCTTCGACACGAAGTTCGGGCTCATCAACTACTACCTGAACGAGATCGGGCTCCCCGGGGCGCACTGGCTGAACGACCCGTTCTGGGCCAAGGTCACGGTGGTGCTCGTGGTGGTCTGGCAGCAGGTCGGCTTCACGTTCGTCCTGTTCGTCGCCGCCCTGATGTCCGTCCCGGTCGACGTGCAGGAAGCCGCGGCCATCGACGGCGCCGGGCCGTGGCGCACGCTCTTCCGGATCAAGATCCCGCTGATCAGCCCGACGATCCTCTTCGCCACCGTCATCGCCATGATCAACGCCATGCAGTTGTTCGACCAACCCTTCATCATGACGAAGGGCGGGCCGGGCACCGCGACGACGACCGCGACCATCTCCCTGTACCAGGCCGGGTTCCAGAACCTGCAGTTCGGGTTCGCCTCCGCCATCGCGATCCTGCTGCTCGTCATCATCGGCATCATCACCGGGATCCAGTTCATCGCAGCACGAAAGCTGGTGTTCTACCAATGACGACAACCGACGTCATCGATCCGCTCCACGCGCCGGAGACCGTCGCGCAGCCGAGCGTCGCCCACATCGTCCGTCGCCGACGCCCCGTCGCGAAGATCGGCAGCGTCATCGGGCTGGTCATCCTGATCATCGCCGCGGTGTTCGCGCTCGGCCCGCTGCTCTGGACGTTGACCACGTCGCTCCGCACGCCGGCGGAATCGTTCGAGAACCCACCGCAGTGGATCCCGCTCTCGTGGGACTTCAGCAACTACGCGGCGGTGTTCAACCAGATCCCGATCGGGCAGTTCTTCGTGAACAGCGTGGTCGTCACGTTGCTCATCGTCGTCGGGCAGACCATCACCTGCACGCTCTCCGGCTACGCGTTCGCGATGATCAGCTTCCCCGGGAAGAACACGATCTTCGGCGTCTTCCTCGCCACGATGATGGTGCCCATCCAGACGATCATCATCCCGGTCTTCGTCATCCTGAAGGACATGGGGTTGACCGGCTCCATCGCGTCCCTGATCGTGCCCGCCCTCGGCAGCGCGTTCGGTACCTTCCTCATGCGGCAGTACTTCATGCAGATGCCGAAGGAGCTCGGTGAGGCCGCCCGCATCGACGGAGCGACCCAGTTCGGCGTCTTCTGGCACGTCTACTCGCGGATGGCCAGCCCGGCGATCGCGACGCTCGCGATCCTGAACTTCTCCGGGTTCTGGGCCGAGTACTACCGGCCGCTCATCTTCCTCAACCAGCAGGAGACGTTCACGCTGCCGCTCGGTCTGGTCGGCCTCCAGGGCAACCTCGGCACCGGCTCGATCTCGGTCGTGCTCGCCGGGGTGGTCCTGACGATGATCCCGAGCGTGCTGCTGTTCATCGTGGCCCAGCGGTACTTCATCGAGGGCGTCACCGCGGGGTCGTCCCGATGACCGGTACGCCCGTGACCGACGCCCGCGTCCCGACGCCGTTCCAGGAAGCAGCCCCGACCGTGATCGCACCCGTCGACCACCACCTCCCGCAGTTCCACGTCCGGCTGCCGCGCGGCTACGTCAACGACCCGAACGGTCCGATCGACATCGGTGGGCGAGCCCATCTGTACTTCCAGTCACGGCCGCGGGTCGACCTCGACGTCCCGGTGGAGTGGGGGCACGCGACGAGCGACGACCTCGTGCACTGGACCCTCCACCGTCCTGCGATCGTGCCGGTGCCCGGCGGTGCCGACTCCGGCGGTGCCTGGTCGGGCAACACGGTCCTGCACGACGGGGTCGTCCGGGCGTACTACTCCGGCAAGGTCGACCACAGCCCGTTCCAGTCGGTGCTGCTCGCCGAGTCGACCGACGGCGGCAACACCTTCGGCGCGCCGGTGCAGGTGGTCACGGACCCCTCCGCGGACGAAACAATCACCATGTTCCGCGATCCGTTCGTCTGGCAGGACGATGACGGCTGGTCGATGGCGGTCGGCGCCGCGGGGGCCGACCAGATGGCGTCCGTCCGGCACTACCGCTCGTCCGACGGCGTCGACTGGACCTTCGTCGGCGACCTCGTCGCGATGCCCCGCGAGACGGTGCACGGCGTCGACACGGGCGAGGGGTGGGAATGCCCCCAGGTCATCACGGTCGACGGCTCCGACGTGGCGATCGTCGCGTCGTGGTCCCATGCCGACGGGCCGGGCGACGTGCTCGCGGTCCCCCTTGCCGGCGAACCTCGGCCGTACCGGATCGACGACGGCGGGCACTTCTACGCGGCATCGGTGATGCGGACGGGCTCGTGGGGGCCGGTGCTGTTCGGGTGGGTCACCGAGGGACGGACCGAGCAGTGGACCGAGCAGGCGGGCTGGTCCGGCGCGATCTCGCTTCCTCGGCGCACCTGGCTGGAGGACGGCCGCCTCTGCACCGAGCCGCACCCGGCCGTCGACGTGCTCCGTTCGGGCGTACCGACGAGCGCGGCGGGGGCGACGATCGGAGCCCAGGCCGAGGTCGTGCTCCCGGTCCCCGTCACCGGACGCATCCGCTTCCGGTTCTCCGACGCCGAATTCCTCGACGTCGTCGTGGACACCGAGGCGGACACGCTCACCGTCGACCGGGCCTCCGCCAGCGTCGACCGGCGTGCTGACCGGAGCCCTTCGGTGATCCGGCGCCCGTTCGACGAGGCGTCCGACCGACCGGCAGTTCGGGTGCTCCTCGACGGCTCCGTGGTCGAGGTCTTCACCAGTGCCGGTCGCTCCGTCACGACGCGGGTGTACCCGGTGCAGGCGCCGCCGTGGACGCTCGAGGCTCCGGCCGAAGCGATCTGGTGGTCGCTGGGAGATTGACGGACTGACTGACTGACTGACTGACGGACTGGAGGCACGGTGCCGGCTGGCACGGCGCCTCCAGTCCGTCACCGGGGTGCGTCGAGTGCGCTCTCGTCGGCGGCGACGTTCTTCTGCACCGCGAACTGGGTCCGGTGCAGTTCCTCGTAGCGTCCGCCCGCTGCGAGGAGCTCGTCGTGCGTGCCGCGCTGCACGATCGACCCGTCCTCGACGACGAGGATGAGGTCCGCGCTCCGGATGGTGGAGAGGCGGTGGGCGATCACCATCGCGGTGCGGCCCTCCAACGCCTCGCTCAGGGCGGCCTGGACGGCGGCCTCCGACGTCGAGTCGAGTGCTGCGGTCGCCTCGTCGAGGATGACGACGCGCGGCTCGGCGAGCAGGAGCCGGGCGATGGTCATGCGCTGGCGCTCGCCGCCGGACAGCCGGTAGCCGCGCTCACCGACCATGGTGTCCAGCTGGTCCGGCAGGGATCGGATGAGGGGCTCGAGCCGCGCACGGCGGACGGCGTCCCACACCTCGTCGTCGGTCGCCTCGGGCCGCGCGAGCCGGAGGTTGGAGCCGATGGTCTCGTGGAACAGGTGGCCGTCCTGGGTCACCATGCCGAGGGTGTGCCGCATGGAGGCGAAGGTCACGTCGCGGACGTCGGCGCCGGCCAGTCGGACGGCGCCGCTGTCGACGTCGTACAGGCGCGAGAGGAGCTGCGCGATCGTGGACTTGCCGGCGCCGGACGTGCCGACGAGGGCGACGGTCTGCCCTGGTTCGATCCGGAAGGAGACGCCGTGCAGCACCTCCTCGCCACCACGGGTGTCCAGCGTGGCGACCTCCTCGAGGGAGGCGAGTGACACCTTGTCGGCGGCCGGGTACGCGAAGCGGACGTCGTCGAACTCGACGGACACCGGCCCCTCGGGGACGGCGGACGCGTCGGGCTTCTCCTGGATGAGCGGCTCGAGGTCAAGCACCTCGAAGACGCGCTCGAAGCTCACCACCGCGCTCATGATCTCGACCCGAGCGTTGGCGAGGCTCGTGAGCGGCGCGTACAGGCGGGTGAGGAGAAGCGCCAGGGTGACGACGTCGCCGGTGTTCAGCGAGCCGCCCAGCGCGAGCGAGCCGCCGAGGCCGTACACGAGCGCGAGGGCCAGGGCGGAGACGAGCATCAACGCGGTGACGAAGACGAACTGCAGCATCGCGGTGCGGACCCCGATGTCCCGGACCCGGGCGGCGCGGACGCGGAACTCCTCGGCCTCCTCGTCGGGCCGGCCGAACAGCTTGACCAGGGTGGCGCCTGGCGCGGAGAACCGCTCGGTCATCTGCGTGCTCATCGCGGAGTTGTGGTCGGCGGCCTCGCGACGGAGCGCGGCCAGGCGGCTGCCCATCCGGCGGGCCGGGATCAGGAAGACCGGGAGCATGACCACCGCGATGACGGTCACGAGCCAGGACGTGCTGAGCATCACGGCGAGGGTGAGGACGAGCGCCACCAGGTTCGTGACGACGCCGGACAGCGTGCCGCTGAAGGCCTGCTGCGCGCCGATCACGTCGTTGTTCAGGCGGCTCACGAGGGCGCCCGTGCGCGTCCGGGTGAAGAAGGCGATCGGCATTTTCTGCACGTGGTTGAACACCGCGGTGCGGAGGTCCAGGATCACGCCCTCGCCGATGCGTGCGGAGTACCAGCGCGTCAGCAGCGACGAGGCAGCGTCGGCCACCGCCACGATCGCGATCACGACCGCCAACCAGACGATCGTGGAGACCGCGCCCCGGGCGGCGATGACGTCGACCACCTGGCCGGCGAGCACCGGCGTCGCGACGGCGAGGAAGGCTCCGACGACGGACAGCGCGATGAAGACCACCAGCTTGGCCCGGTAGGGGACCGCGAACGTCATGATCCGTCGGAGGGACTCACGGGAGAACCCGTGCCCGCCGTCCCGGGCGGAGGAGATCTTGTACAGCGAGCTCCAGGCCGCGCCTTCCATGCTCATCGCAGGTGCCTCTCGTGGGATCGGACCCGGCTGGGCTGTGGGCGCGTCGGGTGGACCTGGGGAGCCTAACCCGCCTGGAGGCGTCCACCACGACGGGCAACGACTCTGACATGCTCGTGCCATGACGGACACGGGCCCCTCCGCCGCCGAGACCGCTCGACCGTGGTTGCACGCCCTGCTGGCCGCGGTGGTCGGTGTGGGGACGGCGCACTTCGCCCACGTCTCCGCGTTCCTGGTGTTCTTCACCGGACTGCCCGGGCTCGTGGCACCCCTGGTCGTGCTCGCCGTCAGCGGTGTCGCGCTCGCCCTGGTCGCCGTCGTCGGGACCCGTCGGCGGGCGGCGGCGTGGATCGGACTGACCGCGCTGGTCCTCGTGCCGGCCGTCCTGGTCGCCGACTTCGCCCCCGGCATCGTGGGCGGACGGGGGACCGACGGTGCCTTCGACCTGTCGGCCGGGCCGCTCCCGTACGTCGTCGGGGTGGTGCTGACCGCGGCACCCGCCCTGCTGTTGCACGCCGGGCGAGCCCGATGGGTCGGCCTCGCCGTCTCCGGAGCCGGGGTCGTCGCGGTCGTCCTCGTCGCCGCAGTGGTCGGCCTCGGCGCGCACGACCGGGCCGTGCAGCGCGACGACGAGGCGATCGCCCGCGCCCAGGTCGCGATCGGTGCGGACTTCCGGCCGGTGACGATCGCTCCGTCCGGCTACGGTTCGGTCTTCGAGGCCAACATCGAGAAGCGCCTGCCGGGCTTCCTGCAGGTGTTCTCCTCGCCGGCGTCGAAGGGGCACGCGCCCGGGCAGACCAGCGGCGACGACCTGACAGTCGTCACGGTGGCCGCGGACACCACTGTCTGCGGTCGACCGGTCGAGGGGGTCGGGCCGGACGGCGCATCGGAGCCCGAGACCTCTTGCACCGTCGGCGACGGCTTCACCCACCGGGTGAGTGCCCACGGGCACGAGGTGTCCGCGGTCGTCGGGGACACCCTGGTCGCGGTCAGCGCCCGTACCGAGGTGGACGTCGCGGTCCTGCGTGAAGCTGTCCGCTCCGCCAAGCCCATCGGTGACGCGGCCTACCGGCACGTGCTGCTCGGCGACGGCGACGAGTACACGGACGAACTCGACGGCAACCGGTGCCCGATCACCGGAGTGGCCTGCGGCTGACGTGACCCGCGCTGCGGCTCACCGCAGCCATCGGTACTCGTACTCGGGTCGGCCAGGACCGCTGTGCCGGACGTCCTTGTCGGCCTGGCCGACCGTGACGAGGTGCTCGAGGTACCGGCGTGCGGTCACGCGGGAGATGCCCGTCGCGGCGCCGGCCTCGGTCGCGGACACGCCCTCCGTCGCGTGCCGGAGGACCTCCCGGATCGACTGCAGGGTCTCGGGCGCGATCCCCTTCTCGGTGTCGGGTGCCGTCGTCGGACGGAGCGCGCCGAGGTTCTGGTCGATGTCCGCCTGCGTCAGTGTCCGACGGTCCTCGAACCCGCGACGGAACTCGCGGTACGTGTCGAGGCGCTCGGCGAAGGTGCGGAAGCTGAAGGGCTTGACGAGGTACTGCACGACACCGAGGGCGATCGCGTTCCGGACGGCGCGCGCGTCGTGCGCGGCGGTCACCGCGATGACGTCGACCGCCGATCCCGCCGTGCGCAGGGCCCGGACGAGCTGGAGTCCGTGCGCGTCGGGCAGGTTGAGGTCGAGCAGGACGAGGTCCGGCGGATCGGACGCGACGGCCTCCAGCATCGCCCGTCCGGTGGAGGCCGAGCCGACGACGGCGAACCCGTCGAGGCGAGCCACGTAGGCGGCGTGTGCCTCCGCCGTGAGGGGCTCGTCCTCGACGATGAGGACACGGATCACGTCGGTCACGCGGGCACCTCCCCGGACGGGAGGTCGACCACGAACGTCGTGCCGTCCGGGCCCGTGGTGACGGTGATCCCGCCGCCGATCCGTGCCACGGTCGACCGCACGAGGTCCAGGCCGATCCCTCGACCCTCCGGGCCGGACGACTTCGACGACCAGCCCCGCCCGTACGCGGCGTCGACGTCGGGGATGCCGGCGCCGTCGTCCCGGACGACGAAGCGGGCGCCGCCGCCGACGGTCTCCACCGTGACGGTGACCCGGCGGTCACGGTCACGGTCCCGGGACCGGGCCTCGGTGACGGCGTCGACCGCGTTGTCGACGAGGTTGCCGAGGACGGTCACCACGTCCCCCGGTGTCGCCGGGAGGGAGCCACTGAGTCGTGCGGTGTCGACCGTCAGGGTGACCCCGTGCTCGCGCGCCTGCGCCTGCTTCCCGGCGAGCACGACGTCGACGACCTCGGCAGTGGCGCCGGGTCCCGGCGCCCCTCCGTCCGCGCGTGCGCGGGTGTGCCGGTCGATCTCGTCCGACGCGAAGAGGATCGCGTCGTCGACGCGACCGAGCTCCATGAGCGCGACCACGGTGTGCAGGCGGTTCGCGAACTCGTGCGTCTGCGACCGCAGCGCGTCGGTGAGGGTCCGGGTCGCCGCGAGCTCGCCGGACAGGTGCAGGAGCTCCGTCTGGTCGCGCATGGTCACCACGGTGCCGAGCGGCTTGCCGGTCGCCCGCGAGAACGCCATCTCCTGGTTCACGACGAGGACACGGTCCCGCGTCTCGTGGGTCTCGTCCACTGCGCGGTCGCCGGAGACGAGCAACGTCCGGAGTCCGTCGGGGAGGTCGATCGAGGCGAGGGGGACCGGGGCGTCGTGCTCCGCCCCGGCGGGGAGGTGCAGGAGTTCCGCGGCGCGGTCGTTGCGCAGCACCACGGCCCCCGCGCGGTCGATGACGACGAGTCCCTCGTGGACGGAGTGCAGCACGCCCTCGTAGGACGCGAAGACGCGCGCGAGCTCCTCCGGTCCACGACCGCCGGTGACCCTGCCGAGGTACCGGCTGAGCAGCAGCGAGAACAGTGCCGACACGGCGACGACGGCCAGGGCGAGCACGACGACGGACACGAGCTTCGGGACCAGTGCGGACGAGATGTTCGCGACCGTGACCCCGGCGGCGACGAGTCCGACGATCTTGCCGTCGCGATCGGTGATCGGAGTGACGGCACGCACCGAGGGCCCGAGCGTCCCGGCGAACGTCTCCGTGAAGATCGTCCCCCGGAGCGCCGGGGCGATCGTCCCGCGGAACGGCAGACCGATCTCCGAGCGGTCCGGGTGCGTCCAGCGGGTCCGGTCGGGCGCCATGATCGTGATGAAGTCCATGTGCGTGTGCCGCATCACGTCGAGTGCGTACGGTTCCAGCTCCGCCGAGGGGTCCTCGGTGCGGGTCTGCTCGAGCACGAACGGGTTGCGTGCGATCGCGACGGCGACGGCAGTGGACTCCGCTCCGGCGTCCGCTTCGAGGTCGGCTCGTGCCGAGGCCCAGCTCCAGGCGCCGCCCACAGCGACCCCGACGACGACGAACAGCAGTTGGAGCACGAAGAGCCTCCGAGCGATGCTCCAACGTCTCCCAGTCACCACCCGGCCTCCTCGCCTCGTTGCGGGAACACCATTCTCCGGCACCGTGAACGCAATGAACACAACCCGCCGTCGCGCGCCGCCCGGTACCAGTGTGGGCACGGTCCTCCGAGGAGAAGCCGACCGGCGCGACGACGCTCCGGTCCTGACGACAAGGAAGTCTCATGGCATCGACGCAGTCCTCCACGTCCCGCTCCCGGCGGCGCCGTCTCGATCGTTCGCACTGGTTGTACATCGCGGTCATCGTCGCGGTGGCCGCCGGCGTCGCCGTGGGACTCGCGGCGCCGTCCTTCGCGCAGGGCCTCAAGCCGATCGGCGACGGGTTCATCGCGCTGATCAAGATGATGATCGCGCCGGTGATCTTCTGCACGATCGTGCTCGGCGTCGGGTCGATCGCCAAGGCCGCGACGGTCGGCAAGGTCGGTGGGCTCGCACTCGGCTACTTCATCGCGATGTCCACGTTCGCGCTCGCGATCGGGCTCGTCGTCGGCAACCTCATCCACCCGGGTGACCACCTGGACATGTCGAAGGCCACCTACGAAGCGCCGGCGGCGACCGGCGAGGACACGTCGTCGACGTCGGGCTTCCTGCTGAGCATCATCCCCGCGACGCTCGTGTCGTCGCTCACGAGCGGCAGCATCCTGCAGACCCTCTTCGTCGCCCTGCTCGTCGGGTTCGCGCTGCAGGCGATGGGGCCGAAGGGTGCTCCGATCCTCACCGGGATCCGGCACCTCCAGGCACTCGTGTTCCGCATCCTGGCGATGGTGATGTGGGCCGCCCCCATCGGCGCGTTCGGTGCGATCGCCGCCGTGGTGGGCGCCACCGGGGTGTCGGCGCTCGTCGCCCTCGGCACCCTGATGGTCGCGTTCTACATCACCTGCATCGTCTTCGTGGTGGGGGTACTCGGCGTCCTGCTCCGCATCGTCACCGGAGTGAACATCTTCCGGCTCATGAAGTACCTCGGGCGGGAGTACCTGCTCATCGTGTCGACGTCGTCGAGCGAGGTCAGCCTGCCGCGGCTCATCGCCAAGATGGAGCACCTCGGTGTCTCGAAGCCCGTGGTCGGTGTGACCGTCCCGACCGGGTACTCGTTCAACCTCGACGGCACCGCGATCTACCTGACGATGTCGTCGTTGTTCATCGCCAACGCCCTGGGGACGCCGCTGAACATCCCCGAGCAGATCTCGCTGCTGGTGTTCATGATCATCGCCTCGAAGGGTGCTGCCGGGGTCACCGGCGCCGGACTGGCGACCCTCGCCGGTGGGCTGCAGGCGCATCGCCCCGACCTGGTGAACGGCGTGGGCCTCATCGTCGGGATCGACCGGTTCATGTCCGAGGCCCGCGCGCTGACGAACTTCACGGGGAACGCGGTCGCGACCGTCCTGGTCGGCACGTGGACGCGGCAGATCGACAAGGACCGGGTGGAGCGCGTGCTGTCCGGGGGCTCGCCGTTCGACGAGCGCACGATGTCCGCCGACGACCACGGCGGCTCGGCTGCGACGGAGCCCGGGACGGAGCGGATCTCCACCGAGGCGGTCCGCACCATCGTCGAACGCGAGAGCGAGTCCGAGCGCTCGTCGGCGGCGAACCGCCGCTGACGCGCCGGACCGACCACCGGACTGGAGGCGCGGGTCGGGCCCGCCCCGTGCCTCCAGTCTGGTGGTCCCTACGCCTGCACCGGTCCTGCCTGCAGGAGCCGCGCCGTCCAGTCGGCCAGCGCCGCCACGGCGACGCGCGAGAGCCGCGCGTCCGGCTGCATGCTCGTGAAGCCGTGGAAGGCGCCGGGCCAGACGTGCAGTTCCGCGTCGCAGCCGGAGGCCCAGAGTCGGCTGGCGAACGCGACGGTCTCGTCGCGGAACACCTCGGCGCTGCCGCAGTCGACGTAGGTCCTCGGCAGTCCGCTCAGGTCCACCGCGCGGGCCGGCGCGGCGTACGGCGAGACGGCGTCCGTCCCGCGCCGCTCGCCCAGGTACGCACTCCACCCGGTGCGGACGAAGTCGCGGTCGGCGACACCGACGCCGTCGAACTGCTGTGTCGAGACGGTGGCGTCCCGGTCGTCGAGCATCGGCGACACCAGGATCTGTGCGAACACCGCGGGGCCACGTCGGTCCCGGGCGAGCAGTGCCGTGCCGGCAGCGAGTCCACCGCCGGCGCTCTGGCCGACGAGCACGATCCGCTCCGGGTCGATCCCGAGCTCGTCCGCGTGCGCGGCGGTCCAGACGAGGGCCGCGTAGCAGTCCTCCACCGGGGTCGGGTCCGGGTGCTCGGGGGCGAGTCGGTAGTCGACGCTGATCAGGACGGCGTCGTGCTCGAGCAGGGGATCGTAGGACTCGAGGTTGCCGAGGTGGTGGCCGAACATCATCCCGCCGCCGTGCATCGCGAGGAAGATCGGCGCGGTGCCGGTCCGACCGGTCCGCTCGATGACGGCGATCGTGATCGGAGCGCCGAGGTGCCCCGGGATGGTCCGTGCGTGGCGTTCGAGGCCGCGCGCGGCGAGCCGGGCGTCGAGCTCGGTCTCGGTGCCGTCGAGCTGGCGCATCCGGGGCAGCATCGCCGGGTCGAACCGGAACGGTCCGCGGGCTTGCAGGGCGTCGAGGAAGCCGCTGAGTTCGGTGTCGAAGGGGGGACGGGACAGGGTGTCGTGCATCGCGCACTCCTGACTGCTCAGAAGTGGCGGACCGGACGGCCCACGTGTCGCCACGACCGGATCGGCCGCGTTTTTCCTTCGTCGGCAGCCTAGTCGATCGGCGGTGGGGTACGAACGAGCGCCCGGAGTCTCCGGACCGGACAGCCACCGCGGCCTAGCGTGGCATCGTCATGGCAGCTGAACACCGCAAACCCGTCGAGCCCGATGCGGCTCCGCTCGTCGAGCACCATGCCGCGCACCACGCGGCCACCACCGAAGCGCCCGACGCACCCGAGGCGCCTGCCGGGTCGGCCGACGCCGGCGACCAGCCCGACCCCAACCGCTGGAAGGCGCTCGTCATCTGCCTGCTCGGCGGTGGCATCGTGCTGCTCGACGTCTCGATCGTCAACGTCGCGCTGCAGTCCATCTCGACCGGGCTCCCCGGCGCGACCCCGGAAGCGGTCCAGTGGATCCTGTCCGGGTACGCGCTGTCGTTCGGCCTGCTGCTGGTCCCCGGTGGACGGCTCGGGGACGCCACGGGGCGCCGGCGGATGTTCATCGTGGGCGTCGGGCTGTTCACCCTGGCGAGCGCCCTCTGCGGCTTCGCCCCGAACGGCATCGTCCTGGTGATCGCCCGCCTCGTGCAGGGGCTCGCCGGCGGCCTGCTCACCCCGCAGGTCACCGCGCTCATCCAGCAGCTGTTCCGCGGCAAGGAACGCGGCACGGCCTTCGGCCTCTTCGGCGCCACGGTCGGCATCGCCACCGCGATCGGCCCGCTCGTCGGCGGCCTGCTCATCACGGCGTTCGGCACCGAGAACGGCTGGCGCTTCGTCTTCT
>Ga0153924_1000403_pt1 | contig 27511 bp, 28 predicted proteins | sample TSNJ008MetaG_FD_104709 | JGI IMG/M metagenome (GOLD analysis project Ga0153924, IMG submission 104709) | Attine ant fungus gardens microbial communities from New Jersey, USA - TSNJ008 MetaG | ecosystem: Host-associated > Fungi > Mycelium > Unclassified | place: USA: New Jersey, Wharton State...
ATCGATTGCCAAGCCGCGCCCTCGTGCAGGATGGCAAGCACGCTGGGGCCCGCGCCCGAAAGCGCAATGCCCACCAAGTCTCGCGCGCGCAATGCCAGCGCTGCCGCCAACCCTGGTACGCGCTCCGCCCGGTATGGCTGGTGTAAACGATCGTTCATCGCTGCGCGCAGGGCGCGCCAAGATCCCGATCCGAGCGCTGCTCCCAGCAGCGAAGCCCGCTGAGCCGTGTAGATCACGTCGCGGCGCTCGTAGCGCTCGGGAAGAAGGGCGCGCGCCTCGCTGGTCGCAAGATCGATTTCGGGAACGACGACGAGCGCACACAGATCGCGCGGCGCATTCAAACGCACGCAATCGCGCATGCTCGCCGAAATACTGACAACTGTTCCGCCGTAAACGGCCGCCAGCGCGTTATCGGGATGGCCCTCCAGATCGCAGGCAAGTTGTGCGAGGCGATCGCGGCCAAGGATCTCGCCGCGTGCACGCGATGCAACCACTAAACCCAATACGGACGCCGCAGCACTCGATCCCAAGCCTTTGCCTAGCGGAATGGCGTTTTCGACGTGCATGCGCACGCGCGGCAAGCGCTCGTCGATACGGCGCATGGCAGCGACGATTGCGTCGGCATACCCGTCGTGCGAGGGCACGTTCGAGCCACCGAAGTGCAGCGCGAAACGATCGTGTGATTCGACAACCGCACGCAAGCGCAGATCGAGTGCGATTCCGACCGCGTCGAAGCCCGGACCGAGATTTGCGCTGCTGGCCGGAACGCTCACGACGAAGCGCTCAGGCAGCATAAACGCCCGCGGAAATTCGCGCGTCATCTCGGGCTGCACGGACGGAATGTACATGAGCGTCTTTGAGCACGTGCCCCGTGAGGATTGCGACGACGTCGGCGTCTGCGTTGATGCGGCCGGAGGCGCGTAGAACGCGCACACCGGCCAGCGAGGCGGCCGAGGCGGGTTCGCACCCGATGCCTTCGCGCCCGATGCGTGCCTTTGCATCGAGAATTTCGTCGTCTTCGACCGCCACCTCGATACCGTTGAAGCGTTCCAGTTCGCGCGAGGCGCGCTTGCGCGATTTCGGCTCGCCCACGGCGATGGCGCTCGCCGTGGTTTCGATGCCTCGCGCCGCGCGCACGAGCGCCAGGCGCGGTAAGCGATCGATCAGACCAAGCTCTTGCGCTTCGCGCAAACCTTTGGCGATCGCCGAGATGTTTCCGAGGTTGCCACCGGGCAGCGCAATCCAATCCGGAACGGCCCAGCCGCGCGCTTCGAGGAGCGCGTACGCCGCGCATTTCTGACCTTCGATGCGATAGGCGTTGATCGAGTTAACGACGACCGCCCCGCCGATGCCGCGCAGTGCGTCAAACGCATCGTCGAACGATCCTTCCACCTCGAGCAGATGCACGCCGTACTCGCGCATTTGCGCGAGCTTCGCATCGCTGACGCGCCAACGCGGAACGATGGCGTACGCGCTCAGGCCGGCGCGCGACGCGTAAGCCGCCATCGACGAGGCGGTGTTGCCTGTGCTGGCGCAAACGACGGCTTCCGCTCCGCTCGCTTTGGCCGCCGAGATTGCGACCGTCATGCCCAAGTCCTTGAACGATCCGGTCGGATTCATGCCCAGATGTAAATAGGCGAGACGATCGACGCCGGCGTACCGCGCGCCCGCAGGGGAGTCGTAGAGCGGTGCGTTTCCTTCCGCCATCGAGACGACCGATTCGGCCGGGATCGCAGGCAGCAGCTCGAGCAATCGCCAGACGCCGCTGGCAAAAAGCGGCTCGTACGACGCCCGCCTTTCCCGCAGCAGGCGACGCAGGCCGGAGGGATCGAGCCTGGGGCGGTCGAGGACGAACTCTGGGAGGCCTCCGCAGGCGCAGAGCGAGAGGGGGTCGCCCGGCAATCCACAGTCGCTGCATCGTACGTTCATGACATCCGTTCTCCAAAACAAAAACCCCGCGCCATATCGGCGCGGGGATCGTAAGCTTGTGACCTTCTCTGCGTTTAGCCTACGAGCAACCTACACCGATACGGCATCGCCGTGGTGGTGGTGGTCGTGGTCGAGGTCGTCGCAAAGAACGTCATCGTGCGCGTAGGCTACCAGGCCCGCGCCCGGATTGTCAATCCCGGCCGGACCCTCTTGACCAAGGCGTTACGTTGGCGCGCTAGCAGCCACGGGCGCGCAGATTGACCGCAAGATCGTGGATGGCGCGACCGTCGATCACCTGTTGCTGGTAGTCGATATCGGAGTTGGCGAGCTCGTCTTGCAGATAGGCGATGGTCGCCTGGTCCCCGTCGCAGGATCCGTATTGCGGCACGCTCAGGGCGGGGGCATTGGTTCCGTTGATCGCGGTTTGAATCTGCTGCGCGCGTGACTGTATCGATGACGCAAGAGCGGCAGGGACGCCCGGCTGGTTCAATTGGTATTCGAGCTCCATGATTGCTTGACGTTGCGACGCGCTCTGGACGAGCGTTTCCGAGCGGGCGGCAAGCGGGACGGAGAGTGCTGCGGCGAGCAACCCGCATGCGGTAAGACGAGCTAGCTTCATGCCCGTAGTATACATGCAACATGTCACCTTTTCATGTGAACCCGCGTCTTGGCTTCGGAGGAGTTACCAAAGATGTCAGAACCGCTGGATTACAATACAATCGCCCCCGAAGCGATACGCCCGCTCTTTGCAGCCGCCCAAGCACTGCGCAATTCCGGATTACCGGCGAACTTGTTGGCGCTGGTTCAGATACGCGCCTCGCAGATCAACGGCTGCGCGTTCTGCCTGGCGCTGCACGTGCGTGAAGCGGAGGCTATGAACGAAGGAGGCGATCGGGTCGCGTGTCTTCCGGGATGGCGCGAAGCGTCGTTCTACGACCCTCGCGAGCGCGCAGCGCTCGAGTGGACGGAAGCGCTCACTCGCATCAGCGAGGCGCGTCCCGATGAATCGATTTTGGCGCGCGTTCGCGAACAATTCAACGACAAGGAGCTCGTGTACTTGACGCTTGCGATCGCCACTATCAATACTTGGAATCGCTTCAACGTGGGATTCCACACGCCGCCCGAACGAGCGCAGGAGGTATTCGATCAGGTCTATGCGCGAACGTAAGGCGCTCTCGGGGTGACACCGTTCGAGCTGGAGTTTCGCACGCCGTACGATTGGGACGCGCTCGTAACGTTTCTCGGCGCACGAGCGATCGCCGGTGTCGAGGAAATCAACGGCCCGACGTATCGGCGATGTCTACGCCTCGAACATAACGGAAAAACGCACGCCGGCTGGATCGCTGTCGCTCCGATTGCGGCCCGGCCGGCGCTGCGTGTCGAACTATCGCGTTCGCTACATGCTGCAGCTGAGCCGGTCCTCGAGAAGATCGCGTATGTGATGGATGTTGCGGCCGACCCTCGCGCAATTGCTGCAGTGCTCGGTCCGATCGCGCGCAAACGTCCGGGTCTGCGTGTTCCTGGTTCATTCGACGGGTTCGAAGTCGCGGTGCGTGCCATCGTGGGCCAGCAAATTTCGGTGAAAGCCGCTCGCACGATCGCAGGACGTTTTGCCGCTGCGTTCGGAACGCCTATCGATACGCCGTTTCCGGGGGTCGCGCGATTGTTTCCGGCTGCAAGCGACGTCGCCGGTATCGAGCCGGATCGCATCGGCGAACTCGGCATCACGCGATCGCGTTCACGCACCATTCTCGCGCTCGCGCAGGCGATTGCAAGCGGAGCGATCTCGCTCGTCCCAACGGCCGACGTCGAGCCAACCCTCGACCAGCTCCGCGCGCTTCCGGGCATTGCGGAATGGACGGCGCAGTATTTGGCGATGAGAGCGCTGGGATGGCCTGATGCGTTTCCACACACCGACCTCGGTGTAATGAGAGCGCTGCAGGAACGCAATGCCAAGCGGATTCTCGCAACGGCGGAAGCGTGGCGCCCGTGGCGTGCGTATGCCGTCATGCATCTCTGGCACGCGCACGCATAATCTGTAGCGATGGTTGATACTGTCACGCCTTGAGTGGTCATACTGTACCGTTTTGCATCGTCGTCACCGTCCCCCGATCGCCTGCACGCTCAGAAATCGACGACGTAGAGATACGACCCCGCGATGCGCCGGCAGCCCGCCAGTTCAGGCGTAAAACGGGTCAATCTGGCGGAGCGCATCGCGGCCTCGTCGAGCCATACGTTTCCGCTGCTCGAATAGATCTCTTCATGCGCGAGCAACCCGGTCGATGTGAGGTCGATTTCTACGTCGGTCGTGCCATGCGCGTTCATCTCGAATGCGATGGTGGGTGTCTCGACCCAAGGTTCGCCGTCGATGCCTGCCGGAGCGTCGCATCTGCTTGCGCCGCTGACCGCCACGACGCGGTCGCCCGAGAGCGGAAGGAGCGTGACTGAAGGTGATGCCTTCGAGTACGCCAGTGATGCGGCTTGGCTAAGGATCATGAGCGCTGCAAGCGCGACCGTAAACCTGTTTCTCATTGGGATTCCTCGTCTGTCCTCGTAAGCATAGCGAAACTTACCCGACTATAACAGTGACAGTGTTTCGATATTGTGATATAACAGATTGACATGAGGCAAAGTGTTATAACGGGCGTACGGGGCCGTCACCGATACGAAGAACTCGCGGCCTTCATCACGGCACTCGTCGACGCTGGAACGCTGCCGCCGGGAGCGCGTGTCCCGTCGCTTCGGGAGATAAGCCTAGAGCAAAACGTCAGCCTGGGAACGGCGCTGCAGGCGTACCGAACTCTAGAAGATCGAGGCATTATCGCGGCACGGCCGCAATCCGGCTATTTCGTAACAACGAACCGCGCGGCGCGAAATCTACAGGTACCGGGAATTTCGAAACCATCGAAACGGCCCGAGCGAATTGCGGTCTCGAGGATCATGCTCGAACTGCTCGAGCACGCTGCCGATCCGAACCTCGTGCCGCTCGGTTGCGCGATCCCAAGCCCCGACCTCTTGGCTACGACGCGGCTCGATCGTTGTCTCGCGCGCCTAGCGCGACGAGAGGGTATCAAGTACAACGCATACACGACCGTTCGGGGAAATCCACGCCTGCGTCAGGAGATCGCTCGGCGCGCTCTACATTGGGGACAAGCGATCTCACCCGATACAATCGCAATCACGTCGGGTTGCACCGAAGCACTTCTGCACGCTCTCAGGGTCGTCGCGCGCCCAAACGACACGATCGTTCTCGAATCACCGACGTATTTCGGTCTTCTGCATGTGCTCGAGACGCTCGGCTTGCGCGCCCTTGAAGTGCCGACCGATCCTTCTACCGGAGTCGAACTTCCGTCGCTGGCAAAGATACTCGCCGATCGTACGGTGGGCGCATGCCTGTTTTCGTCGAGTTTCAATAATCCGCTCGGATGCACGATGCCGGACGAAAAGAAGATCGAGTTACTTCGTCTGCTCGCCAAACACGGCACTCCGCTGATCGAAGACGACATTTACGGCGACATCTATTTCGGAAAAGAACGTCCGCGTCCGTTCATGTCGCTCGATCGCACGGGCAACACGATCTACTGCAGCTCGTTTTCGAAGACGGCTGCGCCGGGCTACCGGATCGGCTGGATAATCGCCGGCCGCCGCATGCAAGAAGTGCTCAAGCAAAAGTTCTCCACGACGCTGTGCGGACCGGCTCTCACGCAAGCGGCCTTTGCTGAATTCCTATCAACCGGCGGATACGATCATCACCTTCGCAGAATGAGAGGCCTATTCGCCGACAATATCGCGCAGATGGTATCCGCGATCGCGAGTGCCTTTCCAGAAGGCACCAAGGTAAGCCGCCCGGCCGGCGGTTTCGTCCTTTGGCTCGAACTACCCAAGTCCATTGATACACGCAAGCTTTTCCAAGATGCGCTAACCCAGGGAATCTGCTTTGCCCCCGGTGACGTGTTTTCCGCAACGAATCGCTTCTCCAATTGTCTTCGACTTAGCGCCGGATATCGCTGGGATCAGCGTCTGGAACGCGGGGTCTGGAAGCTTGGCGAGATGGCGCGCGCAGCGCTGCGCTGAGCGTTTCCGTCAGATAAGAGGGTGTGAAGCAACACTTCGAAGCGCTGCGCGCTGGCGACAGCGACAAGCATTCGCACTGTGCAAGGTGGTGCGGCCTCGATGCGCTGCCGTTGGCAGGGAGGCATACCGGCCGGTCAGCGGCTTCCTCTTGGCGGAGCGCACAATTGAGGTCAGGTGTGCTGCTTCTTCGAGAGGTCGGATGCTATGTCTCGGTATAACGTGCGGGTAGCCTGAGCCAATAATCCGAGCACGCGGAAGATGCCGTCCCCCGAGATCGTAATAGCCTGCCACTCGACGGCCGCATGGCGATGTACGAGCGCATAGGTATCGTTGCCCAAATCGAAAATCGCAAACTCATTGGATTCCGCGATAAGAGGCGCATTCTCGAGCGCGCCGGCGTCGATGGCGATTACAAGTTTCAATGGGGCCTCCCTGTACGAGTGGCTGCCGTCGGGCTCGGTATGCGAGGTTCAGCGCGACTAGATGTACGGCAATAGAGCGAAGAATTCTTGATCCTCGTTGGTTCCGCGTAACCGTCCGGATGGCCACAATAACGACCCTATTATGTACTTCCGGAGTAAGATGACGACTATTCGGCCATCAACCTCCAACCTCCGTCACTTCTTAATCCCATGCAATTACATCAAGCCTTGCTCGATGGTTTCCCGTTCGCGCTACCACTTATGCCTCGTAATTTACGGGGCTTTTTCTTTGTTCGCTGCGAGGTTTGGGTTCCCATTGGGTTCCCGCCCTGGTGCGCGGTAAGTCGAGGTCGAGCGATGGCCGCGTTGTTGACGCGTACGTCAACTTCTCTCGACGGGACTTGCGTTGTCTCTGAAGCGGATACGCTACATCGGCGGAATGTCAAGGAAGGTGATTGCCGAGGGCTCGTTCATTCCGCCGGAGTCCGTAACAAACGGGTCGGACGTTTTTGTCAACGGCAGGCTGAACTCTGCAACGCTATTGCCGGTGGTGTTCGGCACGAACAATTGGCTCGGAAAGTACGATCCCTGTCCCGGAATCAGTAGATTATTCGGGCCACTAATGCCGTTCGTCACTGTCAGCGACGGAGTGACGGACCCCGCCGGATAAACGACGATCGCGTTATTCCCTTTGTCGGCAACATACATCAGTCCGTTCGGGTCGAACGCAATTCCACTTGGAGATTTCAATCCGCTCGTAATGGTAACCGCAGGTGCCGAGCTAGACGTGAACGGCGGCGTGAATTCCACGACGCTCGACGTCTGTGCGACCCAGAGGTTGCCTTGCGCGTCGAACGCGAGCCCGTCAGGTGCACTCAGACCGGTGATCGTAATGGTGGGCGTACTAAAACTTAAATTTGCACCCTCGTAGATGGTGATGTCGTTTGCACTGCGATCTGCTACGAACAGCGCTTCGGATCCGTTGACCGTGCTCGCCGCTAGCGCCGCCGGGTCGCTTATCCCCGCGGTGACTGTGCCGTTAACCTCCGTGTAGGGATAGTCAATAACGGCAACGGCACTCGGATATTCACCCACGTAGAGAACCGGAATCCCGATACTCTCCCCGCCGTTGGGGTAAGTCATGATGTCCGCGGCAAGCGTAAACGATTCTGCGCCCGGCGCTGGAATCGTCGACGTTGGCGACAGCGAGCTGCTCGGAAATTTTTGAGGATAAATGGCAATTTCATTCGCGCCGCGTTCCGCCACCAACATATTGGGCGGCGGGGCGGGGCAACAAAAAAACGGATGCGTCGGAGTGGGGTTGGCCTCGCCGCCGCAACCGGCAAGGATCAGGCCCAATGCAGCTAGGCATGCGGTTACCGCAACGCGAGACTTCAAGGCGACCTCCTATCTCGGTCGGGGCCCCCATTAGACCCATGTGGGTCTAGTATAGCCTAAATTAGCTAGAAGTCCTGCCTTTGGGTCGACTTGACAATGAGCGCGGCACGCGAGTTGACGCCGTAGGCCTTGAAAAGCGCCTTGATGTGATTGCGCACGGTGAACTCGCTGCGCCCGAGTTTGCTTGTGATTTCTTCGGTGCTTCGGCCGTCGACCAGCAGTTCGAGGACGAGGCGCTGCGCCGGGGTCAAACGGTCCAACGCGCGGCTGGGCGCGACCGACGTCCGCGTCGGGAGATTGCCGCGCGCAAGCCAGCTCTGCGGGTAGGGCGCAAGCGCCTCCTCGGCACGGGATCGCCACATTACTGGATCAGAAATCTCGGCAAGCGCCAGCGCTGCACGGCCGGCGCGCCAGCGAATTCCGAGGCGTTCGTAGATCTCCCACGCCGCGGTCAACAATCGCCGTGCCTCGTCTCGCTCACCGAGTGCCAGCTGCACCCTTCCGAGCGCGTATTGCTCCAGCGCTTCGACACGCACATCGCGATTCGAAGAGAGCACTCGCGGATAGTTGTGACCTACACGTTGGAACGTTGCAATATACGCGATTGCAACCGATGGATCGCGCGGCGCAAAGAGTTCGGCTAGTACGGGCAGGGCGAGTTTCTCTTCTCCGGCGATAGCGCCCCAATCGATCGTTGCAGCAAGCTCGCGCGCATCGCGCAATTCTTGCGCCGCCCACTGGCGTTCTCCGAGGGCATCGGCTAGATACGCGCGATCCGTGAGCGCGGCAACGCGCCATGCGGGCGACAGCGTAACAGAAAGCGCTTGTTTCAGTCGTCGAAACGCGTTGAATCCGTCGCCTTCGAGCGCGCTGCGCCACGCCAGCGCTCGAAGTGCGTGAAAGTGCTGGTCGGCGATGTCCGCAGTCCAAGCTACGCGGTCGACATGGTGCAACGCTGCATCGCGCAATTCGGCGCTCGGAAGTTCGACGGCGAGCGCGGCAATGTTCGTCGTGAGAATCGCATAAAGATACACGTCGGGTACTTCGTCGCGTATTTCGCTTGATGCGCCCAGAAGCAGCGCACCTTGCTGCGCGAGGAAGCCCTGCGCCGAAGCAATTGCGCCGCGCAGGATTCCCGCGTGGAGCCGTATGTCAAGACCGAGATCGGCCGGCAGCGCATCGAGCGATGCCAACGCTTTGTTGATGTCGCGCTCCATCCAGTGCGCGGCGGCGATATGACAGAGAAGCTCGGCACGCAACGCGTCGTTGGAGTCCAGCTTTTCCGCAGTCTTGAAGTGTTGCATCGCGGATGCCGAATCGCCCAAGCGCGCAAACGCGGCGCCCTTGAGCATGGCAACCTCGGCTTTTTGCGCGTTTGCCGGTGATGACGGAGCGTAACGCGCCAATACGGAGAGTGCGTCCTGCGGATTCCCGGTACGAAGTTCTACGCGGGTGAGCAGCAGCGCGGCTTCGGCCGCATGTCCGCCGCGCTCGAGCATCATCTGGAGTTCGCGCCTCGCCAAGCCAAATTCGGCGTGTGCGAAGTGTGCCCGTGCGCTCGCGAGACGAGAGCCCCGAGGTAAAGCCCGCATGGGTAGAGTATAGCTCATATTAGCCATGATTGCCCTCCGCTCGCTGTTCTTGGCAATTTGCCTTACCGTGGGCATCGTTGCTTGCAACACGAACGGCAGCATCCCCTCGATGCCTCCAACGGCGCCGCAGTCTCCGAGTCCCAGCCCGACACCCACGCAAAAACCGGCCGCTACTGCAAGGCCTGCCTTTTCGAGATCACCGAAGCTCCGGGATTTCCGTTGGCGCTACCAAATAGAGCCAGAAATCATTGAGATTTCGGGCTCTTTGTTTTCCGGCCGTCAGCCAATCTTCGCGTCGCGACGCCTCACTCTGCCGGCGTGATGCCAATGCCGTCAATCAGATTGGTCGTCTTGTCGATTGTAATGAGAAACGTCAACGCGCTATACTCGCCGAATTCCACGCGGTACGGATAGCGCGTCACGGCCCATGATTCGCGAATCGGCGCGGCAGGCCGCGCGAAGTCGCCGAGCTTGGATTCGTATTGCTGTATTGCCATTGCGTGTCGGGGGTAAAATGCAAATTCCCGCGCGAGTTCCGCGACTTTATCCAGGCTTCCGTCGGTCGTGGAGGACATCATGGGTCAGCAGGCCGGAACATAGCGGTCCAGGTGTACATGGTCGGCAAAGGCGTGCACGAGGTCGCAGTTACGCACCACCTACACTAAACGCGAAACAACTGTTTCGGTTCAATCGTTCAATCGGATTGGACATTGCTGGAGCGTACCGTCCGGCGACGCCAGGGAAAGGGCGTCCGAGACGGGACGACCAGGGACGGGGAGGTCTCCAGACCGTCGGCGCTCGTAGACCGCGAGTTTTTCTCGAACTCTACAGTTGCTGCAGCGCTGTCGATGGTATGCGCTGTTTTTGAAAACAACAACGCTCGTGTGATACGCTGCCTGGGTGGAGCGCGCAATCGGTGCCGCCGCTATGGCACTGTTGGTCGGCGGTGCGTTTTTGCCGGCCGCCGCTTCCGTTTCGCACACGACCGTGATTGCGGCGGTGAAGGCCGAAAAGCCGGTAACACTCGACGCGGCGCTCGTCGACCCGGAGTGGCAGAGCGCTACCCGAGCCACCGGGTTCATGAATTTTACGGTGTTGCGCCCGGCGTCGCTGGAAACGGTTGCCTACGTTCTCTACGACGATCGAAATCTCTACGTTGCCTTCCATTGCGTTCAGCGCGGCATACCGATCCTCGCGACGCAAACGGTCGATCACGCCGGCGTTAGCACCGACGACCATGTAACGATCTGGATTGATACGTCGGGGAACGGGTCTCGCACGTACTCTTTTAGTGTCAACCCTCGCGGCGTGAGCAGCGAAACCTCGAGCGAGAATGCGCGCTATGCGCCGTCTTGGCGGGCAATCGCGCGAATTTCGGACGGCAGTTACAACGTGATGATGGAGATTCCCCTGGCTGTGCTGCGCGCGCAGAGCGGCGTCTCTGCGACCTGGCGCATCAACTTCGAGCGTTACATCGCCGAATCCAACGACGACTATACGTGGGCTTTCGAACCGGCGCAGACGGCCGTCTCAAATCCGCAGAACTGGCCACGCTTCACCGGCATTCGGATTTCCTCGGCGGCCACGCGCCCAAAACCACATGCGGATGCCTACGCGTTGGATAGCGCCGGTTCCCAGCACAATGTCTTTCAAAACGGAATCGGGCAGTTCGAACCGACCAGCCCTCGCGTAGTGGGTGTCGACGCGACGTATCCTTTTACCAATACGCTCGCGTTCGTCGGTACGATCGATCCCGATTTCTCGAATGTCGAAGAAGACCAAACCACGATACAGCCACAGGAATTTGCGAAGGTTTACACCGAGTATCGTCCATTCTTCGCACAGGGTGCGCAATACATCAACGCGGTGCCGCAGGTGAGTCTCCTGTCCGGCTCGGGCAACACCATGCTTTACACGCCTTCGATCGGCATTTTCAACAGTGGATTCAAAGTTGAAGGAACCAGCGGTCAAAACGCGATCGGCCTTCTAAACACTACGGGACCTGGATTCAACGACTCCGCCTACGGATACGCGTATACGCGACCGGACAATTCATTTTCCCTGAGCACCGAGGGCGTGCTGCTCAGTCAAAACGGCGTTCGAGACGATACATTCGGATTTGGCGTGACGCAAACCAATCCGCATTCAGGCCAGTTCACCGACGCGCTCCTTGCAACCGAGAGCGGGACGTTGATTTCGGCTAGCGGGACGTCGCAATCCGAAACTGTAGCTGAGGGTCTGCACGATCAACACTGGCTCTTGCAGGGGATCTACAACGACATTGGCCCGGAGTATGCACCGCTCGATGGCTACACCGCGATCAACGACATTCGCGGTCCCGGGGCAATTGCGGAATACTTTGGCTTTGGGTCGCCGAAAAGCGTCATACAATCGTATCAATTCTTCATCTTTGGGGACCACTATTTCGATCGCAGCGGAAACGTGCGCGAGGCTGACGCAAACGCATTCTACTCACTTACGTTTAAGAATCTCATTACGGTGAGTGGGTTCTTCGGGCCCAGCGAATTGCGTTCGTACACGCAAGGTTATCCGGTGTATTCCGGCGGCCAGACCGATTGGTACAATCGGCGGCAAATCGCGCTGGGCTACAAGGTCAACTCACCCTCGCCGGTCAACATCTCGTACACTTGGGGGCCGTTTGCCGGCTATTACGTTCAGCAGACGGCATCGTCGCTTTCCGAAGTCTTCGGAGCGTATGCATTTACGCTCGAATATGACGGCAATATCGAGCGCACCGGCCCGGGCGCACCGATCTTCAACTCACAGTGGTTGCGCCGCCTGTCATTCTCGCGATCGTTCGGGCGCAACGCCACGATCGCGCTCGCCTATCGCGATATCAATGGCACCGGCGGCCTTGCCCAACCCGGATCGAATCTCGCGCTGCTTTACGAGCAGCGATTTGTCAATCAGGACATGCTCTATCTGGAATATGGAACGCCCGCGGCGGTGCAGACGCTACACCGCTTCATCGTGAAATATGTCGTTCACGTTGGCGGCGGAACGGGGACGTAAGGTACGATGCCGACCGTGCGCTAGGTCGCTAGGGCGCCGGGCTTTGCTCGCAAATCACAACAGTATAAGCTGCCGGGAGATTCGATTCGTAGTGATATGCGACCATGACGTTCTCGTGCTGGGTGCGGGCCTTGCGGGGATGCGTGCTGCGCTCGAGGCCGCCCGAAACGGCGCGGACGTAGCAATCGTCACCAAGGTCCATCCCGTACGCAGTCATTCAAACGCTGCACAGGGCGGCATCAACGCCGCGCTCGGCGAGGGCGACACGTGGGAATCGCACGCCTTCGATACAGTCAAAGGCAGCGACTACTTGGCCGATCAGGATGCCGTCGAGATCATGTGCAGCGAAGCGCCGCGCGACATCGTCGAGTTCGAGCACATGGGTGTCATTTTCTATCGAGGTCCCGACGGAAAGCTCGGTACTCGTGCATTCGGCGGCGCGTCGCAAGCGCGCACGTATTTCGTCGGAGATATCACGGGTCAAGCATTACTCGTAACGCTCTACGACCAGATTCTCAAAGCCGGCGTGCGCGTCTACGAAGAATGGTTTGCAACCACGCTTCTCATTATGGACGGCTCATGCCGCGGTCTAGTTGCTCTCGAGATGCTGACCGGCGAATTGCACCTCTTGCGCTCGAAAGCCGTGATCGATGCGGCAGGTGGGCTCGGTCGCGTCTTTGAGCCGAGCACGAATGCGCTGATTTGCACCGGCGACGGATATGCGCTTGCTTATCGGGCGGGCGCTCCGCTCATGGACATGGAGATGGTCCAATATCATCCGACCACGCTCGCCGGCAGCGGATTTCTGATGACCGAAGCTGCGCGTGGCGAGGGCGCATATTTGCTCGACCGCGACGGCAAGCGTTTTCTCGAAAAATATGCTCCGTCGAAAATGGAGCTTGCCGCACGCGACGTGATTTCACGCGCGGAGACGACCGAGATCGCCGAAGGACACGGGATCGACGGAAACGTGCTGCTCGACTGCCGTCATCTCGGCGCCGAGAAGATCCTCAAGCGTCTTCCGCAGATCCACGAAATGGCGCTCGACTATCTCGGAATCGACATCATCAAAGAGCCGTGTCCGGTACGACCCGGAATGCATTATCAGATGGGCGGGGTGAAGACGGATTCAAACGGTGCGACATCGGTTCCGGGTCTCTACGCGGCCGGAGAAGTCGCGTGCGTGAGCGTCCACGGCGGAAATCGCCTTGGCGCCAACTCGCTGCTCGATACGATCGTCTTCGGCCGGCGCTCGGGAAAGGCATCGGTCGAGTACGCGCGGAACGTCGTCGCGCTGCAAGGCGGTGAAGAGTTACTCCGAGCGGAGCAACAGCGCATCAACGATCTCTTGGGTCGACCGTACACCGGAGAGACGCATGCACGCCTGCGTCTCGAGCTCGCGACGATGATGGACCAAAAATGCGGCGTCTATCGCGACGAGGCCGGCTTAGAGGAAGCGCTGCAAAAGGTGCTGGAGCTGCGCAAGCGTTACGAGCGCGTTGCAGTCGGAGACAAAGGCCGCGTGTTCAATCAGGCGCTCGAGTTCGTGCTCGAGCTCGATTACATGCTCGACTGCGCGGAAGCGATCGTGCGTAGCGCGATCGTCCGCAAAGAGAGCCGCGGAGCACAGGCTCGCACCGACTATCCCGACCGCAACGATGCGCAGTGGCTGAAACACGTTCTCGTAACGTATCGTCCCGGTGCCCAGCCCGTCATCTCGTACCTTCCCGTAACGATCACCCAATGGAAGCCCGAGGTACGCACGTACTGATGCAGTTTACGATCGAAGTTGGCCGCTATAATCCCGAAGGAACATACGCACCGCAAGCTGCTCGTGTCGAGTCGTACCCGCCGCCATGGAATGCCTCGCCGCCGCGGCATGTGCAAACCTATACCGTTGAGCTTCCCGAACACGCCGTGGTTCTTGATGCGCTCATCGCGATTCGTGAATACCAAGACGAGTCGCTCGCGGTGCGGTGCGCGTGCCGAAGCGCGATCTGCGGATCGTGCGCGATGTGGATCAACGGGCATGCGAATCTCGCGTGCAAGAGTAAACTCTCGGAATTTACGGAAAACGGAAAAACGCGCGTAGAGTGCCCGCCGTCGATGCCGGTGATTCGCGATCTGATTTGGGACATGGGCCCCTTTTTCGCTAAGCACCGGAACGTTCGTCCGTGGCTCGAGCAGAAGCAGCCTGTGCCGGGTCCGCTCGAAGAGTATCGCGTCGCGAACGAGTCGATGGAGGAGCTCATTCAAGAGGTAAGCTGCATTAGTTGCGGTGCGTGCCTCATGGACTGCGAATCCTACGCAGTGAACGCGAATTTCCTCGGACCGCAGGCGCTTGCGCAAGCGTACCGCTACGCTGCGGATCCACGTGACGAGATAACGAATGAGCGTCTGCGCTCGTACAGCGAATCGGGCGGTGTCTGGGACTGCACGCACTGCTACGAGTGCGTTGCGCAATGCCCGAAGAACGTCGCTCCGCTCGAGCAGATCCTGAAGCTCCGCAAGATGGCAGTCGACGCCGGATTTACGAATAACGCGGGAACGCGCCACGCGGACGCATTTGCGAATTCGGTCAAGCATAGCGGACGGCTCAACGAGCTCACCCTCATGCCGAAATCGCTTGGCTTCAACATCGTCGAGCAGTTGCGTTCGATTCCGTCGGCAATCAACATGATGCGCGCCGGAAAACTACCGCCGCTCATTCACCCGGTCATTCCCGGGATAGAGCGTATTCGGACGATATTTCAGCGAGTCGGAGGACGGTTCAAGTGAAGGTTGCGTTCTTTACGGGGTGCGTGTCGAAGGGAGCGTGCCCCGAACTCTATGCGTCGGCAAAGGCGATCGCGCAGCCGCTCGGACTCGAGCTCGAAGAACTCACCGAAGCGCCGTGTACGGGAGCGGGCGTGCTGAGCGAGCAGAATCCTGAGCTTGCCGATTCACTCAACGGCTTGACACTGGCGATGGCCGAGAGCAAGGGCGCCGACCTCATGACGATCTGCAGCACGTGTCAAGGCGTGCTCTCGAATCACAACTACCGATTGAAGACGGAAGCGCAGCGGCTGGGACGAGTCAACGCGACGATCGGCGACCAAGGCTATCGCTATAGCGGCTCAACGAACGTCAAACATCTGCTTTGGATGCTCTTCGAAGATATCGGTCTCGATCGCGTTCGTGCGGCGATCACGCGCAAACTCACGGGCCTGAAGATTGCGCCGTTCTATGGTTGTTACATTCTGCGCCCGGTCGAAGCGCTCGGCCTTCGGGAGCGTCCCGAACGCAAGACCTATCTCGAGCAGCTCATCGCGCTCCTCGGTGCGGAGCCGGTGGAGTACCGCGGCGCGACGAAGTGCTGTGGGTTTCCTATGCTCACGTTCAATCGGGAAGCATCGCTCGCGATGGGTGGCAAGCACATCATCGAAGCGAAGGAAAAGGGCGCCGATCTCCTTGTGACGCCGTGCCCGCTCTGCCATTTGAATCTCGACGGTCAGCAGCCCGATGCTGCGCGCGTGATGAAGCGAAAGATCGACGTTCCAATCTTCCATTTGCCGCAACTTCTGGGTCTTGCCTTCGGGCTCTCTCCGCAGGAACTGCGGCTCGATCGTCACGTAGTGCCGACGGCGGCTGCGCTCGAGAAAGTCGAGCTCAAAGTCTAGGGAGCATTCCTAGGCGTTATTCCGGTTTTCCGGCTGCGATCCAACCGGCAAACAATGCGACGCGTTCGCTTGGCCACGCCCCATCGCACGGCATCGAGCCGCCGCGGACGACCGCTAGAATCGCATCAGCGTGTTGGCTGACGTCCGCGTACGACCAAAGGTCGAGGGCAAATGCCATCGCGTCACGGTCGCTTTCGCGGAAGAGCGGCTTGATGTCGTTTGCAAAACCCATGGCTCACCTCGCTTCTTGGCGGTGCCGGACCGGCGCTCGGCGAATCCGCTGCTTCGTGAAGGATGTCGTCGTTCCATTGATTAGTTCCACTGTTTCGGGGCCGCTCGGCGTCATGCACCTCCCGAGGCTCTGGCTGAAGATTCTGCTGTTCTCAGCGGGCCGGCTGCCCGAAGGATATCGCCATGGCGTGGGCGGTTTCGACGAAATGCTGTGCGTCAATCTGGGTATAGACCGCGACGCATTCGTGGCATTTATCGAGACCGAGAAGCCGACGTATCTCGACCTGGAAGCGTGGGTGTGGGACAATGCATCGAATCTGAATGATGAAAGCATTGCGGCGCACAATCGTGCGATCCTCGCGCGTGAATTACCCGAGGATATTCGCGAGAAGCGCCGAGCGGACATCGGCCTCAAGGACCCGTCGATAACTAAAAGCGTGGCGTTGAACGATCTAGACGATTGGACAGCGGCCTACCGTCAGATCGTGCGCAGTACGAACTAAACAGATGATGAAGCATCGGAGTTTTCGAGACGGCTCTTCGTTTCCGGCCATTCGCTCGCGACGATCGAGTAGCGCGCCGAGTCGCGCGCAGTCAAGTCGATCGCTAGTCGATGAGAGCGCAGGATGCCTTCGAAACGGCCGCCGATCCGTTCGATCGCAGCGCGAGAGCGCGCGTTACGCGCATCGGCGTGGAAACAGATACAGCGCATGTTCCAGGCTTCGAAGGCGTGCGTGAGCATGAGTAACTTGGCTTCGGTATTTGCAGCGGTGCGTATGGCCGAGCTCGTCAGCCAGGTGTAGCCGATCTCGCCGATATCAAACGATGCGTCTGACGGCCGTTCTGCCGGCCACGCCCAGCGTTCGAGATTGAAGAAGCGCGTCGAACCGATCACCGAACCATCGGATTGGCGTACGGTCGCAAAGGGAACGGCGCTTCCTGCTTGCGCCCATGAAAGCGCGGTCTCGACGTAACGGCGCATGGCACTTTCGCCTTCCGGAACGAAGCTCCAGCCGTACGGCGTTCGATCCGCGTGCGCCGCGGCAACCAAACCGGCGACATGTTTGAGATGAAGCGGTTCGAGTCGAACGTGCCGGCCATCCAAGCTGAGACTATCGGCGCTCATGTGCTTGCTTGCTGGTAGCATCGCGACCGAGTTGGAATATAATGGACGTGCTCACGTTTGAAAGGAATTGCAATGCTCAAACCCGGCGATAGCGTGTTCATCGACGCAACAAACGAGAAGGGCGTCGTCAAAGACGTTCATCCGCACGAGATCCTCGTTCGGGTAAGCGTTTCGGGCGGGCATGAAGATCGCAAATATGCGCATGAAGATTTGCGTCTCGACCCGACGATGAAGGAGGTATCCAACTTCTACGATCACTGATCGTTGATACGTTCATTGCCACGAGCATAGCAAACCGGGACAATAGAGACGCGTCGGTCGGATCAGGAAATGATCGTGGCATTGCCGCCGTTGATGGCGCCGATGATGGTCCTTTCGCTTGCGGCGCAGATATACGCGTGGGGCGCGCCGGATTCGACGGCGGTGATTGCGGCGCGAATCTTCGGCTGCATGCCGCCGGAGCACGCCGGCGTTCGTGCGAACGCGCGCGCTCGATCGAGCGAGAGTTCGGCAATCTCGCTAGCGGGATCGTTCGGATCGCGTAAGACGCGCGGGACGTCCGTGACGATGACGAACGCCGCTCGCAGCGCGCCGGCAACCGCTGCGGCGGCAAGATCGGCATTGACGTTGTACGCGTGCTCGCTGTCTGCTGCGACGGCCAGCGGCGCGACGACCGGAAGATACCCAGCCGCGAGCAGCGTGTCGATCAACCGTGCGTCACAGCCGGTCACGTCGCCAACGTAGCCGAGGTCCTCGCCCTTTGAGCCAAAGGCACGCTGCGCGACCAGTGTGGCCCCGTCTTCGCCGCTGATGCCGGCAGCGCGGGCGCCGAGTACGGAGCAAGCGCGCACGAGCTGCTTGTTGATCGTGGCGCAGAGCACGGCTTCAGTGATCTCGAGCGTGACCTCATCGGTGACCCTCAGGCCGTCGACCCGGCGAGTCGGGATATTGCGGGCCTGGAGCCAGCGATCGATCTCGGGGCCGCCGCCGTGAACAAGCACGACAGGCGTGCCGGAGAGGTGGAGCGCGACTGCCTCGGACAAGACGTAGTCGCGGCCCTTCGACAAGCTCAAGGTGACAAAATCGGACCCTTCGACAGGCTCAGGGTGACAAGGTGCGTTGCTCGCTGTAGCGGTCAGGGCGTGGCCACCGTACTTGATCACGATTGGACGGGTGGCCGAGGGACTTGTATATTTATGCTCCATATGTATAAATATACAGGTAATGTCTGCTGTCGCGCCAGCCCGCAATAACACCCTGCGCGGGCGTAACGTCCTTGAGGTCACGGATTTCTCGCCCGGCGAGCTTGCCGCCCTCATCTCGCTGTCTCGTTATCTCAAAGCCGTTCCGCGTACCGAGATCCGGACGCTGCTTCGCGGCCGCACTCTCGCGCTGCTTTTCGAGAAGCCGAGTCTGCGCACGCGCGTATCCTTTGAAGTGGCGATGCAGCAGCTCGGCGGCCAGACGCTCTTCGCCGCGGGTCACGAGTTCATGGTCGGCAGTCGTGAGACGCCGGAAGATGCGGCGCGCGTACTCTCGCGGTACGTCGACGCAATCGTCGTGCGCACGCACGAGCACGCACCGCTCGCGCGCTTCGCCCATTCGGCGACGGTACCGGTTATCAACGGACTGTCGGCGCTCGCGCACCCGTGTCAAGCTTTAGCCGATTTGCTGACGATCGAAGAGCGCTTCGGCTCGGTCGAGGGCTTGCACGTCGCCTACGTTGGTGACGGAAAGAATAATGTTGCGACGTCGCTCGCGCAGGCGGCCGTGATGCTCGGGGCGATCGTGCATTTCGGCGCGCCGCCGACGCATCGTCCAACCGAAGCGACCTTGGCACTGCTGAACAAACTCGGAGAAGCCGCCGGCGGCAGCGCGCGCGCGTTTAGCAATCCGGTACGCGCCGTTCGCGGAGCAGACGTCATTTACACAGATGTATGGACGTCGATGGGCGAAGAGCGATATCGCGAACGCAACGATGCGATGCTGCGTCCATACGCGGTGACCGAGGAATTGCTCGCGTACGCGCAGCCTCACGCCGTATTCATGCATTGTCTGCCCGCTCACCGCGGCGAAGAAGTCAGCGAAAACGTAATCGACGGGTTGCGTAGCGTCGTTTTCGATCAAGCCGAAAACCGGCTGCACGCGCAAAAGGCGCTGCTCGTGGCTCTGCTTACCGACGCGAAAGGCATGTTTTAAGTGAAAGACCGACGCCAACGGGCGATTCTTACGCTGGTCGCAACGCGCCCGATCCATTCACAAGATGAACTAGTGGTGCTGCTCGAAGCGCAAGGGTACGCCGCAACGCAAGCCACGGTTTCGCGTGACATCAAGGAGCTTGGCCTGGTGAAAGTCCCGATTAAGGGCAGTGAAGAGGATGACGCTCTCTTTAAGTACGTCGTTCCGAACGCAACGGTGAACTATGTCAGTCGCCTGCATCGCGTCGTAGCCGAGCTTGCGCTCAGCATCCAGGGAAGCGTCAATTTGATCGTAATCAAGACGCCTCCCGGCAGCGCGATGATGGTGGCTTCCGCCGTCGACGAGGCAGGTTGGCCGGAAGTCTTGGGCACCGTCGGCGGCGACGACACAATTCTGATTATCGTGCGCAGCGCTGAAGAAATGCCGGTTATCAAACAACGCTTTTTGGATCTGAAGGGAAGCTCCGCCGCATGAGCCGCATCGTGCTCGCATACTCAGGTGGTCTCGATACCTCGGTTCTACTCAAGAAACTCGTCCTTGCCGGCAACGAAGTCGTGGCGATGACGGCGGACCTCGGCGAGAGCGATGCCTCAACCACGCTGCGCACCGGCTCGTCCTCGGGAGATCCATCTGCGGAGCTCGAGAAGGTGCGCCGCAAAGCATTGGATCTGGGTGCATACGACGCGGTCCTGATCGACGCGCGCGAGCGTTTTGTGCGCGATTACGTGAGCCACGCACTGGCGGCGAATGCACTGTACGAAGGCGTATATCCGCTTTCGGCCGCCCTTTCGCGTCCGCTGATCGGGGAAATGCTGGTCGATACCGCGCATCGTTTCGGCGCGGAAGCGGTTGCGCACGGGTGCACGGGAAAAGGCAACGATCAAGTGCGCATCGAGCTTGCCGTCCGTGCGCTGGACCCGCAATTGACCGTCCGCGCGCCGTTGCGTGAAGAGCCGCTTTCGCGTCCCGATGCGATCGCGTACGCGACCGAGCACGGAATTCCGATCGCACATTCCGCCGCCAAGCCGTACTCGATCGATGCAAACCTCTGGGGGCGCTCGATCGAAGCCGGAGTTCTTGAAGATCCATGGGTTGCGCCGCCGGAGGATGCGTTCGCCTGGACCGCTTCCGCAAGCGATCGTCCAGCGCAGCCGCAAGAGGTTGTGATTCATTTTGATTCGGGAACGCCGTCGCTGGACGGCGTGACCGGAGCCGCGCTCGTCACGCAACTCAACGTGTTGGTCGGCGCGCACGGCGTGGGACGTATCGATCTGGTGGAGGATCGCGTCATCGGCGTTAAATCGCGCGAGGTATATGAGGCGCCAGGCGCAACGGTTCTGATTGTCGCACACAAGGCGCTCGAACGTCTGGTTCTTACACGCGACGAATTGCGCTTCAAGGCCGGCTGCGATCAAAAATATTCCGAGCTCGTCTATGACGGGCTCTGGATGTCCCCGCTGCGCGGGGCTCTGGATGCGTTCAACTCTTCATTTGCCGCGCGACTCACCGGTGACGTGCGCGTGCAGCTGTATCATGGAAGTGTTACGACGGCGGGTGTGCGATCGCCGTTCGCACTCTACGATGCAGCTCTCGCGACCTATGGTGAGGGCGACGCGTTCGACCATCAGGCCGCGGCCGGATTCATTCGCTGCTACGGTCTGCCGCTCGAACGCGTCGCCTCTCTTCGGGCGAGGGACGTGCTGCTGACGTGACGTCGCTGCAATGGGGTGGACGATTCGCCGCACCTGCGGATCCGGCGCTGCTCGCTTTCGGTTCGTCGCTCGAGGACGATTTATTGCTTGCACCGTTCGACATGCGAACCTCGCAGGCGCATGTCGCCGCGCTCGCCGGGGGTGCAATCATCGATGCCTCCACGGCCAAAGCGTTGCAGCGTGCGCTCGTGAAGATCGCCGGCGAACTCGATTCCGGTGAATTCGCCGCTTTTGCTCGTAACAGCGGCGCGGAGGACGTACACGGCGCAATCGACGCGCGCGTGCGCGAGCTCGAGCCGCTCGCCGGCGCGGCTCTGCATTCCGGACGAAGCCGCAACGATCAGGTGGCAACAACGCTCGCGCTGTACGCACACGATCGCGCGATACGCGGAGGGCAGCGCTCGAAATCGATCGCGCGGCACATGCTCTCACGCGCGGCCGAGGAATTGAACGCGCAGACGATCGTCGCGGCAACGACGCATTTGCAGCCGGCCCAGCCGGTCTTGCTTGCGTTCTGGCTTGCGGCAGCGGCAGAGCCATTCGTACGCGCCGCCCAGCGGTTTGCCGGCGCGGCGTCTTCCGCGATGCAGTCCTGCCCGCTCGGCTCCGGCGCCGTGGCCGGATCGACGCTGCCGCTCGATCGCGAGGCGGCATGCAAAGCGCTCGGCTTCGCGCAGCCGTCACGCAATGCGATGGACGCGATCGGCACGCGAGATGCCGTGCTCGAGGTTGCGCACGCCTGCGTCCAGGCTCTCGTAAACGCCTCACGCATCGCGGCGGAGATTGTGCTCTGGGCGGCGCCGGGATTCGGCTACGTTCGCCTGGGCGATGCATCCTCAACCGGATCGAGCTTGATGCCGCAAAAACGCAATCCCGACGTCTTCGAACTCGTTCGCGGCTGCGCTAGCGAGGCGGCCGGTTCGTATTTTGCTGCAATCAGCTCAACAATAGGGCTGCCGCTCTCGTATCATCGCGACCTCCAGGAAACCAAGCGGCTTGCGATCGCGACATGCGAACGCACGCTGACGGCTCTCGAGGCGTTCGAGCGCGCGCTGCGTGACACGAGCTTCGTGCGCGAGCGGATGAACTCACGTGCCGGTGACGGTTTCACGGTAGCTACCGATCTGGCCGACGCGCTGATTCTCACCGGCGTAAGCGCGCGCGATGCGCATTCGTTGGTGGGCGGCGTGGTGCGCGCGGCGGAAGAAGACGGACGTGCGCTGGACGAGCGCGATCTCGCCGCGCTTGCGAAAGAGGCGGGGCGGCCCTCGCTGGATGCGCCGCTGGATCCGCATGCGAGCATCGCGGCAAAGAAGACGCGCGGTTCGACGGCTCCCGACGCCGTGCGTGCGGCGCTCGCATCGCTGGCAGGCGATTTGGAAATGCTTGCATGACGCGCGTGCATGTGTGGGGCGCGAGCGGCTATGCTGCCGCTGAGGCGATCCGGCTACTCGATGCTCACCCATTTCTCGAGGTTGGAGCACTGGAAAGCCGAAGCCACGCGGGCCTTGCGCTGGGAGATCAATTTCCGCTTCTTCGCACCAGCCCGTATACGTTTTCGGGAGCGGGAGCGGTGTGGGACGTGCTGCGTGAGGGCGACGTTGTCATCATCGCCGGATCGCATGGCGAGGCCCACGCGCAAGTGCCGTCTTTTCTGACGGTTGGCGCACGCGTGGTTGACCTTTCCGCGGATTATCGCTTCGATGAAAGCGCGGTTTACGGACTCTCCGAGTGGCACCGCGATGCCATCGCCACCGCCTCGCTGGTTGCAAACCCAGGATGCTACCCAACGGCCACGCTACTTGCGCTGCTGCCGCTGCTCGAGCTCGCAACACCGATGCAACTCGTCGTCGATGCGAAGAGCGGGATCACCGGCGCAGGTCGCAATCCATCGCTCGGATCGCTGTATGCGGAAGTTGCCGGCGACGTGCGTGCGTATGGCGTGAGCGGTCATCGCCACCAGCCGGAAATCGAGCGTATCTTGCAATTACGCGGTCATTGCGTGCCGCTCGTGTTTACGCCGCACGTGGTGCCTCTCGCGCGCGGGATGCTCGTTGACGCGTACGCTGTTTTCGCGCAGCCGCTCGACGGGCAGGCGGTGCAGTCTGCGTACGCGCGAGCCTACGGGTCGACGCCGTTCGTGCGGGTGATCCAGGGCGAGCGCGTTCCCAGCGTGCCGGCGGTCGTGGGAACCAACGATGCGGAACTGCGCGTCGACATTTTCGCAAACACCGTACGCGCGATCTGCGCGATCGATAACCTCGGCAAAGGCGCCGCCGGTCAAGCCGTGCAGAACATCAATATCATGCTGGGATATCCCGAGGAGAGCGGATTGCATGCTCGCGCAATTGTTGCTGGATGACGACGTTCGGCTGGTCGCCGTCCGCGGCGGCCTGGGCGCAGTGTCGGGCGTTCGCCTGGCTGGAGTACATGCTGGAATCAAACCGCGAAAGCGCGATTTGGCGCTGATTACGTTCGATGCACCGCAGGTGTGCGCGTCGGTTGTGACGACCAACGAGATCAAAGCTGCGCCGCTGGTGGTGAGCGAAGAGCACATTGCGACGAGCGGATCGGAAATGCGCGCGGTGGTGTGCAACTCGGGCTGCGCGAATGCATGTACGGGCGATCGCGGCGATCACGACGCGCGCGCGACGGCGCGGCAGGCCGGCGCACTGCTCGGCGTTCCCGCAAGCAGCGTGGTGATCGCGTCGACCGGCGTGATCGGCGTTCCGCTGCCGATGGATCGCGTGCAGCGCGGACTCGAACGCGCGATCGCACAGCTCGAAAGCGGAGGAAAGGCCAGCAACGACGCGGCCGAAGCGATCATGACGACCGACCGCGTTCCGAAGTTATCGGCCTATAGTTTTTATGTCGGCGAAAAGAAATATCTCGTCGGCGGCATCGCCAAAGGCTCGGGCATGATCGCGCCCAACATGGCGACGATGCTGGCGTTCATGGCAACCGACTTGCCGATGGCGGCGGAGGATTTGCTGCGTGAGCTGCGCGAGGCGACGGACGCGAGCTTCAACATGATCTCGGTAGACGGCGACATGTCGACCAACGATGCGGCATACGCGTTCGCGCCGGTGGGAAAGAATGCACCGCCTCCGGCGTTTGGGCGAGCGCTGCGGCAGGTGTGCCTCGATCTTGCGCAGGCAATGGTTGCCGACGGCGAGGGGGCGACGAAGACGCTCACCGTTCATGTGACCGGTGCGGCGGATACGCCGCAAGCGCGCGTCATCGGTCGCGCGGTGATCAACAGCAATTTAGTGAAGACGGCGCTCTTCGGTGAGGATCCCAACTGGGGGCGTATCATTGCGGCGGCCGGTTCTGCGCGCGCCGGTCTAGACCCAAACGCGTGGTCTCTCGTGCTGAACGGAAAAACGTGGGTGCAGAAGGGCGCGATCGAGGCGCTCTCGGAAGCCGAAGCGCACCGCGAACTCGAATTGACCGACGTCATTGTCGAATTGCAACTGGGTTTGGGAGATGCGCGCGCAACGGCGTGGGGCTGCGATCTCTCCAAAGATTACGTGCGCATCAACGCGAGCTACCGGACGTAACGATCCCGTGGACGCTTTGCTTGCGAATTATAACCGCGCGCCCGTGACCTTCGTTCGCGGCGAGGGCTGTTACCTCTACGACGATCGGGGTGGCCGCTATCTCGATTTCATTGCCGGAATTGCCGTGTGCGCTCTCGGGCACAGCCATCCGGCGATCGCGCAAGCGGTCGCGGAGCAGGCAAAAACGCTGGTGCATGCGAGCAATCTCTATCATCACGAGCCGGCCGGGACGCTGGCGCGTGAATTGGTGAAGCGTAGTGGCCTCGCGCGTGCATTCTTTTGCAATTCGGGAACGGAGGCGAACGAGGCGGCGATCAAGCTAGCGCGCAAGCGCGCGTACCGCAATGGTGAAAAAGAGCGCACGACGATCCTTGCGTGCACCGGCTCGTTTCACGGCCGCACGCTCGGGGCACTTGCGGCCACCGACAATGCTTCATATCACGAAGGTTTCGGTCCGCTTCCGCAAGGCTTCGCGTTCACGCCATTCAACGACGTTGCAGAACTCGAGAGAAGCGTCGATCAGCGCGTCGCAGGGTTCATCGTCGAGCCGGTGCAGGGGGAGAGCGGCGTGCATCCGGCTACGCCCGAATTTCTCACAGCGGCACGGCGTCTGTGCGACGAGCGCGGCGTGCTATTGATCTTCGACGAAATCCAATGCGGCATGGGCCGTTTGGGCCCGCTGTTTGCATTCGAGCGTTACGGAGTCAAACCCGACGTGGTGACGATTGCCAAGGCGCTCGCAAATGGTTTGCCGATCGGTGCGATGCTGGTGGCGGAGTGCGCGATCGACGTGCTGCGTCCGGGAGATCACGGCTCGACATTCGGCGGATCGCCGGTGCCGGCGGCTGCCGCGCTTGCGCATCTGCGCGTGCGCGAAGAAATCGATCTTCCTTCGAATGTCATTGCGCGTGAGGTGGAGCTCATGACCGTTTTGAGCGAACTCGCCCGCGAGTTCCCAGCGATCTTCAGCGCGCCACGCGGAATGGGACTGCTGGCCGGGCTGCCGCTGCGCGAGCCATACGTTGCAGCCGATGCGGTGACGTTGCTGCGCGAACGTGGGCTGCTCGTCGGCAGCGGAGGCGGAAATACGCTGCGCTTCGCACCACCGCTCGTCGTCGAATCCCAGCACATCAACGAAGCGCGCATCGTGTTGCGCGATGCGTCGGCAAAGCTGACGGCCAAGGAATCAATCGGCGTTTAGTGTGAAGCCCTTAGCCCTTCGGGAATTGTCGTAGACCCACGACGTTGCCATTGGGTTCTTTGACGCTGGCGACGAGCAATCCATAGGCGACGTCGGTAATCTCTTGAACGACCGTGCCGCCCGCGTCCACGAGCCCTTTCACACTTGCCGCGATGTCGCTCACGGTCCAGTAGGCGAGCCCGTATGGTTCGCGCTTATCTCTGTTCGGAACGAGCCCGATTTCCGTGTCGCCGCTCTTGTAGCCCACGTACTGGGGTGAATCGGCGTAGGGGTCGGCGCCGATAAGCTCGCGAAAGAACTGCTTGGCTTTGGCCATATCTGCAGCAGGATAGACGATTAGGGAAACGTCCTTCAAGATTTCATACTCCTTCCATCACTATGACGGATCGAGCGCGGTGGAACGTGACGGAAACCGGGGAGAGGCTGCGTTGGAGGATGCGGAGTGGCTCGCGGAGCGCTTTGAGGCGGCTCGCCCCCGCTTGCAGCGCATTGCGCAACGGATACTCGGGTCCGCTGTGGAATCCGACGACGCGCTACAGGAGACCTGGCTGCGCATCGGTCGCGCGGACATCGCGCGTGTCACGAATCTCGAAGGCTGGCTCACGACCGTTGTTGCGCGCGTCTGCCTCGATGCGCTGAAACGGCGAAACAGCCGTCGCGAGGAGTTGACGCCGCACGATCCGCGTCGCGATATCGCCGCAGTCGCTCCCGGTGAACGCCCTGAGGAAGAAGCGATGCTCGCCGATTCGATCGGCGTGGCCCTGCTAATCCTGCTCGATGCGCTTGCGCCGGCGGAGCGCGTTGCATTTGTGCTGCACGACATGTTCGACGTGCCCTTCGACGACATCGGCGCGATCGTCGGAAGGACGCCGGAGGCGGCGCGGCAGCTCGCAAGCCGCGCGCGCCGCCGCGTGCGCGGCGCATCCGCCGGCCATGACGCCGCGACGCAGCGGCATGACGAACTGGTGCGCGCGTTTCTCGAAGCCTCGCGGGCGGGAAATTTCTCGGCGCTGCTCGCGGTGCTGGCTCCGGGAGCAACACTTCGCGCCGATGCGGCGGTGCTGGCGATGGGCGGCGCCGAGTATTGGCAGAACGTTCGTCTGCAGGCCGGCATCGAAGGCGCGGATGCCGTTGCACGGGCGTTCGCCGGACGTGCGCGCGCTGCGCAGCCGGTGTTTATCGACGGCAAACCAGGAGCCGTGTGGATGCACGAAGGCGAGGTGCGCGTTGCGTTCCGCTTTACGATAATGGACGATCGCATCAGTGCGATCGACATCGTCGGCGATCGCGCTGCCCTGGCACAATCGGTCATCGAGCGCTAGCGCGATTCGTCACGGCCGCCTTGTCATCCCGAGCGTAGCGCAGCGTAGTCGAG
>Ga0153924_1000404_pt1 | contig 27391 bp, 41 predicted proteins | sample TSNJ008MetaG_FD_104709 | JGI IMG/M metagenome (GOLD analysis project Ga0153924, IMG submission 104709) | Attine ant fungus gardens microbial communities from New Jersey, USA - TSNJ008 MetaG | ecosystem: Host-associated > Fungi > Mycelium > Unclassified | place: USA: New Jersey, Wharton State...
ACATCTTCCATTGACATCTGCGAGTCCATTGTTTCCTTTGCAATATAATCCGAAGCAGAAACAAAATGCTGCTTTGTAGAAAGAGGAGGGGCTATGGAATTACAGAGTATATCACGTGATCAGGAAGGACTTCTGCCACACAAGCTAGGATAAGGATAGGATGTGGTAGGTGGACATCCATACATCCTCTCCCCTCTCTTCTCTTCTCTCTCTCTGTTCTCATTCTCGCCCTTCTTTCAGTATTCATAAATCTATCGCTTAAGGAAATAGGCAGGGAAAAACTAGAGGCTTCGCGTAGTGCAATTGACCAAGACTACATGAATTCCAGAACTAGTATACACGCTCATAATATATTAGCTAATATATGAGATTGGTCCGGACGCTACCGAAATAATCTTGCCTTCATGCCAGTAGAACGATTGAAGGATAAAGTTTTACTTCAGCATCCCAAAGTACGTGTTCTTATGTTTGTGTTATGTTCTATGTTTTTTGAAAAGACGAGGATCACAGGGTGCTTCTGTCGAGGTTCTTCATTATGGTGCAACCATTATATCTTGGAAGGCAGGAGGCCTCGAAAGACTTTTCGTGTCCTCAAAAGCTATCTTGGACGGTTCAAAGCCTGTGCGGGGTGGTATACCTGTTGTTTTTCCATGCTTCGGGGCTGGTATACACTCTGAACACATGAAGCTTCCGCAGCATGGGTTCGCCAGAAGCGAGAAGTGGACGTTGGATGGTATCGCTAGGGACAATGACTTTGAGGTTTCCGTCAAATTCAGTGAGTGTCCTTCCCTGATCATACTTTGTACTTGCTTTGAGCTTATTTCTTTCTTCTTTTTGCTCGAAGCCCTGAAACCATCGACTCAGATCATGACTAAATATGAACCTAAATTTGAAATTTCATACACTGTCACACTATTTGAAAATCAGCTCTGCACTAATCTCACTGTTTACAATCCGCCAGACAGCATCAAGGAGCTCGAGTTCCAGGCTCTTCTTCACAATTATTTCCGGGTTCCTGCAACCTCCGTCAGAATCACTCCATTGCAAAATGTTGGTTATTATGACAAAACTCGAGCTACTGACGAGGAGAAAGCCATCCGCAGAATTGAATCTCGTGCAGAAGTAGACGTTCAAAGGTACACAGACTTCGTCTATGAGGACGCCCACGGGGTCTATATCTTGGCATGGCCAGACGGAAAAATTGTCATTGAAACCAAAAATTTCAAAGATGTGGTCATTTGGAATCCCCAAGAGGAGGGAAATAAAATCGGAGACATGGAGGAAGGAGGTTGGTAAGTAGATCAGCTTCTGATCGTGGCTTACTTGACAAAGATTCCAGGGAGAGGTATGTTTGCGTTGAGCCAGGTCACGTTCGAGGATTTGCGAAGATAGGCCCAGGCAGAGAGTGGAGCGGGCAGCAGATGTTGACTGTCGTCAAGCTCTAGACCTCAGTGACTGGTATTAAATTTGTATCAGGTACAGGTACAGACCAGTGTAATGATGGAGGCGTGAGAAAATCACTTTGAATTGGGAGGCTCGACAGAATACTAATTAGCCATCAATGGTTGGTCTGTTCACGGTCCAGGTAAACCAAATTGACTATGTAGTTGTTCAACCTGGGGCCCTTGACCGCTCGCACCTGTCAAGAGTACCTGTCCTTCGAATTTATGGCCAATCTTCAATCGGCTCACGAGCATGCCTTCATATTCACCAAGTCTATCCCTACTGTTACGTAGAGTATCCAGGAAACCTTCATCCATACCAGGGTGCGGATTGAGCTATCCACAAAGATAGATCCTAATTTATCCTCCACAGTAAAACGATACATAGGGAACCTTAAACAATCATTGAATTACGCCATTGCCTTGTCTTTGAGATGCGACCCTGACTCCGCAAAATCTCAATATGTGCGCGCAATATTCCTAGTCAAAGGCGTTAAATTTTACGGTTTTCACTCACAATATTCGCCATTCCTGAAAATAATGCTGGTGGACCCACGGCTAATGAATCATGTGGCAGCAATACTTCACTCTGGCTCTGTTCTAAGCCATCGTTTTCAAGTCTACGAGAGTCATCTCAGCTTCATCCTTCAATTCATGTGCGATTTCGGCTTATATGGCTGCGGATCTATTGAGATTCGAGACGTCTACCGTCGGAGAGGACTGAAAGAAGATGAAGAGGCAATAATGGATCCAGAAGTAACTTTTGAGACGTCACCATATCCTCGGCAAACGCGTATGCCACTCGAATTGGACATCATTTCTTCCTCTATCCTGAACCGAACAAAATTAAAGGAATACAGACTTCACCATACACTTGCAATACCAGGCCAAGAAAGACCTACAGAGCCGCTAGTGACCAGCGTGCGCGAGCTTTGGGAAGATGAGCGCAACCGCCGTCGCGCACGGGGCTTAAACCTTACCCCGGAAGTGCCTTATGATCCGAGTGAGGCATCCAGAAGTTCAAGCAGTTGTTGGACGGCAGAAGCTTATTGGTGGGATGAATTCAGGCGTCGGCTGGAAAAAGAAAGTCCGTTGAGAGAGGAAGCTAGTATCAATGATCCATCGGGTTGGGAGAACCAAGTGATGTCCGTTTTCGAGAGTACAGAAGCACTCTGGGATGCACAATATAGAACATGGAAACCTAGGAGCATAGAAAATGACATGGATGTTCAAGACTATAGGACAGGACAGGATAACCTGGTGCATTTGCCGTTCGATGATTTTCCGGACGGCGGTGAAGTTGATGTGATTGAGGCTCTCTTAGACACAGAGGCAACCAATCGTTTTAGATACACAGAAGACGCCGACGTTGAATCCAATGAAGGCGAAGAGTGTAACCAGACTGACGAGAAGGAGAATGAGGAGATGGAGGAAGAGGAAGAGGAAGAAGAGGGTATCGGAGAGGAAGATAGTCATGAGGTCCGGAATCTGGAAGGCGGCGAGACTCAGGATGTTAATACATCCGCTCCAAGCCCTTGGTGAGACCAACTATCTTCCATCTGCTGGCCTTGTCTGTGCTGAGTCGTCTCGAAGCGATCCATTTCTGGATGAGATAACACCTCGAACATCAAGTTGGTTTTCGGCCAAAAATAGAAAAATAGAGAATAAGGCTAGGTGGTAGGCAGCCGTGGCCTTCCAGATACAGCTGAAGACTCAAAATTATCTCTGTGGCAGGGCATTCAATGATGACATGAAACGCGTGGCAGATATTCCGTTGGGCTCTAGCATATCACCTATCTCTTCAAACATAATATCTCAAATTTCAACCCTTGCACCAGTACTCGCTTCATACCTTACTGAGGTATACCAGCAGTGCATGACTTCTGGAGCGAACCGCTATCTCTATCGTGAGTTCCCACCCAGCAGAACGGACATGATCGCAAAGATCAGAACACTCAAACTCCAGGCGAAGATATATCAACCACCTTTCTACTCAAATGAGGCTGATATATCAGAAAGATCAAGGGAGTTCGCCGGCTTAGTTTATCATCTAAAAGGAGGTAAAGATACAGCTTTCCTCGAGGAATTCACGCCTGTCTCGGAATCTGCACAATCCTCTTACAATTATCCCCGGTTTGAGTTACATTCTGGGTGGGAGTTTGCATCCTTCCCACCTAGCAGAAAAGTGACACGACAGTGGCTCAAGTACGAGATGGTATTTCGAAAAACGCCACGTTCCCAGGTGCGGATCCACTTGCTCACCTAGAGATCAATTTCCAACCGTCCTTTCCGATCAGATTGAGGGACCAACCCAGTTCAGACACTCTCCGCTTGCGCGTGCAGTCAAGATGTCCAGAGAGCAGCAGAACATGACTATAATGTGTTTAGAGGTCGTAGGTATGGTCATTTTTACTGTATCTTTATCCATCCCAAAGTTTGATGTTATGAAGCACCTGCTTTCGGGAAAACTGTACCCGACCCGGAATTTGATTCTATTTGCATCGCAATATACGGACTTCAAGCCGTTGGGACAGTGGATATACATACCGGCATCGTTGCTATCCAAAACGTGCAACTCAATCCCAAGCGTATTCGGGATTTTCCCCTAGATTTTGTCGACACGGAGCTCGATCTCCTTAACAGGATTTCTGATATTGTTGCCGAGTTTGACCCTGACATTCTCACAGGATGGGATGTACAGCGTACATCCTGGGGTTACTTGAATTCTCGGGCAAAACAGTATGGTGCGTTGGTATTGGTATATTGGTCGGTTTGCTAGTTAAACGGTAATCCTCAGAATTTGATCTACAGGACTTTTTGTCTAGAGCTCCAGCACAGAAGACAGGAGATGATCGATGGGGATCACAGACTACCACCCGCCTAAAAGTTGCTGGCAGGCACATCTTGAATGTCTGGCGCATCATGAGATCGGAGCAGGTTCTGACTTCTTATACCCTCTCCAGAGTTGCATATCATATCCTGCAGCAGAGGTTCGACCCCAGTTTGCCTGGGTCCTCGGGGGCTAATCAAACATTATAGGGTACCCTCCTATTCCACGGCAACATTGTCAAAGTGGTATGACAGTTCTGTGCCAAATCATATGGTAACTCTGCTACGTTATATGATAACGCGTGTCAGTGCTACTCTCCAAATTCTGGAAGAAAGTGAAGTTGTTACAAAAACCGCGTACGACAGTCAACCGGTCTAAATGATGCCTCTTTGAGTACTGATTCTGCCTTCCTTTCGTCAGAGAATTTGCTCGCATTTTTGGAGTTGATTTTTACTCTGTCATCAGCCGTGGATCCCAATATAAAGTGGAATCATTTATGTTCCGCATTGCCAAGCCTGAAAACTTTGTTTTGATATCTCCGAGTAAAAACGATGTATGTCTACCGCTGTGTCTTCTGAAAAGCTTACCCTTCTCTTTCCACTGCCATAGGTGGGCAAACAGAACGCGGCAGAATGTATGCCACTGATTATGGAGCCCATGTCTGCATTTTATTCCAGTCCTCTCGTAGTCTTGGATTTTCGGTCTCTATATCCCTCAGTGATGATTGCCTACAACTATTGCTACTCAACCTGTCTTGGTCGGGTTGCTGCTTTTCAAGGGCAGTTTAGGCTAGGGGTGACTAGTCTGGATATAGCTCCCGGTTTGCTAGAGACCTTGAAAGAGCTCATTACTGGTGAGCATCACATGTAAATTCAAATAAGCAATCTTATGCACCGTTACATCAGTCGCACCAAATGGCATCATGTATACGAAACCACAAGTGCGCAAAGGACTTCTTGGCCGCATGCTCGTTGAATTATTGGATACAAGAGTGATGGTAAAACAAGCGATGAAGGCTGTTAAGTCGGACAGAGCATGTCTGATGGCAACTTGACTACGGTCGGCACTGACATGAAATGTTGGTAGGCTCTGTCTCGCGTCCTTAATGCACGACAACTGGCTCTGAAGTATATTGCCAATGTCACGTACGGATATACGAGCGCGACTTATTCAGGCCGTATGCCAGCTGTCGAGATTGCAGATAGTATTGTGCAGACTGGTAGAGAAATTTTGGAACAAGTGGGCAGCCAATTCCTCTGGAAGCATACACTGACAGGCGGACCTCCAGGCTATTGATATTATCAACAATAATGAGAAGTGGGGTTCCAAGGTCCGACTCCAGCGGTTCGACGGAACAGCGCTGATTGTGATGTTAGGTCGTATACGGTGATACAGATAGCCTTTTTATGTGAGTCATAAATCATAAGCCCTTGACATCGAAGACTCATCCTCTATAAGCTATCTCCCTGGAAAAACGAAGGAACAAGCATTTCGAATTGGTAACGAGATCGCAGATACGATTACTTTACGAAACCCTGCACCCATAAAACTCAAGTTTGAAAAAGTAGGTGGCTGTTATCGAACCCGTGTATAGAAATTTCATACTCAGTTGATCTGAGGTATATCATCCCTGCGTATTGTTGGCCAAGAAACGTTATGTCGGATTCAAATATGAAAGTCCTGATGAAGAGGAGCCCATTTTCGATGCAAAGGGTATCGAGACCGTCAGACGGGACGGTGTCCTTGCCCAACGGAAGCTCGTTGAAAATTGCTTGAAGTCGGTGAGATCTACTGGATCGTTGATACGGGGTCTAACGGAGCAAAGAATTCTGTTTCGCACGCAGGATTTGAGTCAGGTGAAAGATTACTGCTGTAAATCTTGGCACAAAATACTCGAGAACAGAGTCTCGGTTCAGGACTTTATCTTTGCCAAAGAAGTGAGGATGGGAACATATAGGTACGTTGCTCAACTTTCATCCCAAGTTTTGGTTTTTTGACTAGCATCATCATAGTGATGAAAGATCACCACCTCCTGGTGTAGTGGTTGCTGCACGTAGAATGATGATAGATCCCAACGATGAACCAGAATATGCAGAACCTATCCCGTACGTGATTACTCAAGCTGAACCTGGAACGCTATTGGCAGAAAGAGCAATGGACCCTCTTGAGATGATAAGCGAACCGTGAGCCTCATAACCCTATTAGATCGCGTCTTTCCTTACGGTGAAACCAGGAGCCTCAAACTTGACACAACCTACTATATCACTCGAGTGCTTATACCACCCCTTGAACGGATATTCAATCTTGTTGGGGCTGACGTACGACAATGGTTTTCTGAAATGCCGAAGGTTAAAAATGTGTCTCGAGGTGCTATCTCGCCGAAGAAGCGAAGAAAGATACATAAAGAGGAAGATGATACAACTCCTCCAGAAAAGCAGTGGGATATCGAGGAACACCTTGAGAATAATCAATGCTTTGTGTGTGAAGAACCATCATTCACTGGTATGTATAATTCAAGTGGAATTTTGACCCCCTGTTGAGGGTATCCAGATCTCTGCGAGGAGTGCACCCAGTCTCTTCAGTCAAGTCTGACCGTATTCGGTGCGAAGAGCGGTGTGTTCGAGCATCGTGCCCTGACTGCACATGAAGTTTGCGTTACTTGTGCAGGTACACCACCTGGAGAGCCAGTCAAATGTATCTCATTAGACTGCCCGTGGCTTTTCGCAAGGAAGAAAGCGGAGGACAAACTCAAGGCAGTCCAAACCATGGAATCAATTGTGAACGAGCTCGAATGGAATGAGACGCAACTTGAATAAGTGGGAAGATGTACCAGAAAATTAAGTGTAGTGGAATGTATTGTACAGAATCCATTTAAACAGTCTCGTATGCCCCAGGAGTGGAATTGTTGTTTACTTGAGCCTGAGCAGGAGATTTTGGATCGTTCCGAGATGGGGGATGACGAGACTGATGATTGTGAGTCTCATCGTCAAGATTTTGATAACCACCCCGAGCATTGGAGGTGAAACCACCAGGCATCGACCAGACTATTGAACTCAGTATAAAGAAGGACATAAAAGGAAGTAAGGCACCTGTAGTACCCTCACCAACACTCAGTCCGCCGAACTGGGCGCCTCGCTGCCGCATCACAAAGAGGAAGGAAAAGAAAGTTGGTATCTGATGGTCAGCGGTTAGACATTGGAGGCTTGCACAAAGTGCTTTCTGACAACCTTGAGCAGAGTTAGAACAACAGTCAAGAACTTGATGAAACCACTCTGGCTGTTTTGAATCATCCGGATAACATCAAAGATGGTTGAAGCGCCCAAAAGACCAGTGAACTGTATCTGGAGGTGAATGCTGCAAAACCTGGAGACAAGTATATTTATATCTGACTATTTTCAAGGATTGAATCGCCTCATTCTGTTCCTGAGCGTAGGTCCCAAAAAGGTAAATTACCAGGTTGTATTGAGGAGCGGAAGAAAGTGAGAGAAGAAATGACAGTGCCTGCAAAAATCAGCTAAGCGGAATGCAAAAAGCGAGATCGCTTACAACACCGCAAAATACAAGCTTAGAAGGGTCTAGTCCCTGAATGAAGTCCATTGTGGATAGTACTTGAGCAGGGCTGAACAACCTCGAGGCCAGCCGAATAGTCACGTGACGATAATTACATGCAGTTGTATCATTTCATCAACACTCACCCAACACTTACCACTCTCGCAGCAGTATTTTTCTGCTGATTTCGACGGTCAGAACTATCCAAAAACACATGAAGTCAACATAGCTGTCTTTTCATCTTGCTTACATTCTTCTTCTTCTCGTTTCAAATGTCATTTGCAGTTTTCAGCTCAAGCCTAGACAATGCTCGCATATCTATACCCCTCGGCATCGCGATTGGTTTGATAGCCTCATTCATTCAGTCTTTGGGCCTTACCATCCAGAGGAAGAGTCATATTATAAATCAAGGCCTTCCCAAGCACTCTCAACGTACGGAACACCGACGTCCGTTCGTAGCCCCTCTTGGACTTTAGCGTTGTAGATTTCTGACGACAAGTACTTTTCAATCATAGGTTATGGCTGCTTGGATTTTCCATCTTCATCCTCTCAAACCTAACTGGATCTTTGGTCCAAATCGCATCGCTTCCTGTTGTCATCCTCGCTCCACTGGGTGCCGTCTCCTTACTCTGGAATGCCTTCTTTGCTCGTCTCCTTCTCGGCGATGTATTCTCCCCATGGATGATAATTGGCACTATTCTAATTGCGGGGGGTGCTACATTGATCGCCGTCTTTGGAGTCGTACCGGAACCAACACATTCGTTAGATGACTTGTTGGAGCTCTTTCGGAGACCTGTCTTTGTTATCTACTTTTCTATGCTCGGAACGAGCGTGTTCTTTTTCCTTGTTGCGGTATGCCAAAGTTTTTGGGATAGTGGTACCTACTGACCCTTATTATGTTAGACGCATATTGGCGAGTTTTCCTGGACGCGTAAAACCGTTGTAGCATCTCGCCCTGACCATTCAGCTCTACCTGCCGCACACTCCTACTGTAACGATGACGTTGGTGACATCACTCTAAGTAATACCGTAGAGACTATTTCTGATGTCTCCACTGTCACCGACACAACACCGTTGCTGGATAGGAAAGGGAACCGCTCATCCGTATCATGTATAGTTCAACATCAGCCACTTGATGCGCTGGATCGCACTCGCATTCTTCTCGCTATCTCATATGCATCTATCTCCGGGATAATTTCTGGAATGTGTCTAATATTTGCCAAGAGTGGTGTTGAGTTGATCTTGCTCACTCTAGGGGGCAAGAACCAATTCCGCCGCTGGGAATCATGGATCCTCGTATTTGGCCTCATTATATTTGCATTCTTGCAGATGTGGTACTTGCATAAAGCGCTCATATTGGTCAATCCGACATTAGTTTGTCCCTGTATGTCTTCGCTTTCTCCTTGAGCAAGCTTATGGACTGACTTCTCGTTAGGTGCCTTTTGTTTTTATAATCTCTCTTCAATCGTGAACGGTCTCGTGTATTTCAATCAGGTACAGCTGATTGAGACGTTCCATTTAGGGTTGGTAGGCTTGGGTATCATCATTCTCTTGGGTGGGGTCTGGGTTGTCAGTATTCATTCGGGAGGCGGAGGCGTAGATGTGGGATCTTGGAGTGAGGATGGAAAAGATGTAGAGGACGAGACCATCCTTCACATTGGCGAACTCGAGCAAGGGGAAACATCCTTTTTGGAAGCAGTCTATCCAAACGTGGACTCTGTTTCCAGGTCTGACTCGACTAAACCGCTTGAATGCATATCTGAGCCCACTCAGTCGACCTCGGCGATATCTACAGAGGCTAGACGATCGGAAAATGCTCAAGGGTCGTATCTACGTCCCTGGCATCGACATACTATGTATTCAACGGCCCCTTCACTATCACCCGTCCCTGTGTCACGAAGAACAGATCTTCGACGTCGATTTTCCGACGCTTACCGTTTCTCAACGGCATCTCATCGCCCTCCTCGAACGTTCGTACCTCCCCTTGTCACTGTTCCTACTCTAGGCGCCGGATTACAGATTGGGCTTTCACCTATAAGTCCTGGGTTTTCGATTGTACCTAAAGAGCGGAGGAGGCTAGTTGGCCCTGGGCCAGGCGGTGATGAAGAACAAAGTCCGCAGCAAAGTCCGCATGCACGAGATCATAGGAGGTCTGTGAGTGAAAGGGCATTTGGGGCCCCCGTTCAGCCCAACTTTGACTCCAGTCCTGAAGTTTCTGATGTGGAACCCAATGGCCGCATAGATCAAGAATGTTTGGGCAATGTTCCAGAACCCATGCATCGGAGATGGATGTGGCTGAGAAATTATCTCACTCAGTAATTTCATCCATCATGCATTTTCCGTGTACTGTATATCGTTTTGTGTGATGCGTTAGCAGGTCATCAGTTATCATCTGTTGATTCACCAGGCTAAGCGCTTAGGGAGCTTAGTCTCGGAATGGAGAGTGTTCTGTATTTATATACCGCAACCAGCGAGTCTCGGAATGGAATGCAGCTAAGATTTTCTGTGGGAGATGTGTACAGATTTGTCACGGAGCAGATTTTTTACATAAACCTGACTGTGGATTACTGCTGTGATATCGCAGTAGAGGAAGAGTCAATCAATCACACTGAGGATGACGAAAGATGAAGTTTTGTAGAAACAGAGTGTACCAGGAACAATATGTAGAGGGACGTGACGGCAGAGGACTTATTAATAAGCGAAGTTTAAAGCGGTATGTTTTTAGGCCATTCTTTGTAGTGTTCGAAGCTATATTCCTAGGCCAATTTCCGTTGGCGCCTTTCCGCTCTTTTACCCCTCACTTGACGTTCATTCATCCTTGAAAGATACTGCACAAATGGCAGTGTATAGGCGACCCACGCTACCGGCGACAGCGGTTACTGCAAGTCTGCTTCCAAAAGAGCAGCCACTGAGGCCAGTGCCTCTGGAGCAATCAATGGTAGGGAAGGAAAAGTGGACGCGTTCTGGAGGGCAAAAACAGGGAGGGAAAAAGGAGATGGTGCGGGGGAAGACAGGAAATTCTCCGGTGATCAGTATTTCGCGGCCTCCTTCTCCGGGCACTACAGTAACTGGTGATCCAGCCCTTGCGGATGAATTAGACTACATAACCATCCCATCTCCTAATATCACAAATCCTCTTCCTCTTTCCCACCACCGCACCGACAAGGCCTCCCGCGTCCTCGGCATCAGACATCGATCAAGCATGGAGCCCATTCCTGCCTCCGCCCGCAATTCAATCGTCTCTACTCGTTCAGCCAAGGAGGCCTCGGTGGGCTCCCATGTTTCCACCTTGCCTCTCGCCTCTCTCTACGTTGTTTCAGGCCTCCCCAAGTCTCCGCATACATGGACTCTTGCTGACCCAGACTCCGTCCTTGGTCTTCACCACAGCGAGGGCGCTGTCAATCGCTGGTGGAGGCCAGAAGTCCTTGGTAGCACCGTCAGTCCAGGCGTTGGTGGGGCGAAGAGAAAGAAACGTGGAAAAGGCGAAGAAGTCATCAAGGGTGCAGGTGCACTGAGCAAACAAGAAGTTGGCAAGATGCTTTCCAAAGCACTCAAGGCAGGCCAATTTATCCTATTAACAAATCAGACCTTTGACCAAATTGATTAATTACTGTTTAGCTCTCCTTCACGCGTGAAGTCGAAGTCATTGCCTCGACCCTCCAGCCTGCATCAACCATCCATACTTTCACCTTCACCCTTCCTGCCCCAAGTACCCCCCTGGCCCCAACCACCTCTGGCGACCTCCTTAGGGCATCCGTGGTCTCAACTGCTGAGAATCGCTCTTCGGCAGCAACTTTTGCATATCCATATGCTGATGATCCTTTCGCCAGGCCATCCTCCGCCTATCTGGGCCCGCCCAGTCTCCTGGCACATACTTCCCACAATACTACCGCTGCAGCAAATGCAACCAACGGCACCCAAACAGCTAGCAACATTGTGATATATTTTGGTGTGTGCCTGACCGTCTGGTCCCATGCCGATGCGGAGCGCAGCAATGCCATCCGGCGTACCTTAGAAGCAGGTCGTTCGCGTAAAGAATCGGCTCAGTCAATGGTAGCCTCGCGGTTAAAAAATTTACGGGCAGACATCTCGGGTAATGTCAGCGACACACAGGACCCAGCTATACAGGCACGTCGGCATGCCAAGAAGAGTGCTCGTGGACCCTGGGGGGATGCAGAGACTGACGCTGAAACTGAGAACGATGGTGGGATTAGTGAGAGCGATTTTGAGGTGGCAAGCACGGTTGGGCATGGCCCAGGCGAGAGTACGCTCTTTCTTCCCGGAGATACCGTCTTTTGGTTGCCATATGCCCTTAGTGAGTAGTAATGTATCCTCCTATCAATCAGGCACTCATCTCTTTAGCGTTGATTTCACGACATCCTGTATACGATCTCATGAGGGACTATTTGACGTTGTCATGGGCACGATTTTCTAAAGATGTGCAATCACATACCCTCCAAATTTCTAAAATTCTTGCCCATCCTGCTCCTCGAGCCGGAGATATTATCAAACTCGATGCCAGCCCAAAGAGTGATAGTGAGGCTAGTCTCGAAGTCATCGCACGATTTCCTGGTGGTCTAGATTTTGGCCGTGGCCTCGTTGATATCAATTTTACCATGTGGCCCCTTTTTAAATGTCTCAATATTGACAATATCCTGACGATCTGTGAAGTAAATCCCGCCTTGATGATCTCACCCAACATCATTGACCAATTCCTAGATTGCCCTTTCACCCACCGGTCGCATTCTCTTCTTTTCAAGATACCCTGCTATGCTCGGTGTAATTTAATCCTTCCCTTTGCAACAATTTTATCCCTCCCTGACCACCTCATGTAGATTGCCGTTAATACCACGAGGTATTTGGTCGAACTTCGTGGTTGGGATGGTATTGCGCTCCCTTCGGTCCACTCTCGTGATGCCAAAATCTATATCGATGATCCCGGCCCATGGATTATTGGCTTGTCTACTGAGGCAAGGTATAGCATCCGCCCACCACCTGAAGTTTGCGTGTGTGATTTGTGCGTACCTTTCTTCCGCCCTGACAGTGTTGTTGATATTCAACTATGGAAATCAGAGACATTAACTATCTGTACGTGATCAGTCGATTTTTATTCAGGTTGAACGTTGACATGTGCTCTGCAGGAGCTGCCCTTCCCCTCCTGTTGGATTCGTGTCACAGAAACAGCAGCGTGACAAATATCGCCAGCGTCTTCTAGCAGCCTTTGAGGGTCACTATCATCCCGACCATTGTATCCCAAGGTCTGTGTCATTGACATTCACCTGGTGAAATATCTGAAATGTAATCTAGTGAATTCAAGGAGGCTTTTCCAGCGGGCCGGTTCCGACCAATCTGCAAGATTCAAGCTAAGCGCGGCGCGTCCTCAGCAGCTGTGGCAGACCAAATCAAAGCACCTGACTGGTGGCATTCGACACGTATAATTCAGGCATTTGACTCAGCCTTGCAAGATAAGGTAACCAATATTCTGATGATTGCAGGATTCTTTATCTGATTATGTACAGTTCAAAAAACCTTCACTCTTGAAGAGATTGAGCAGATTTGGACAACCAAAACGCCTACCGCAGCTGACGTTTACTGAAAAAGTGATTCAAATTTCCATCCGTAAACGTGCTACAGCATTTGTTGATGCCCGAGACGATCTTGAGACGAAGATTGGCCGACTTTCCCGGAGGCTCAATTTCCTGATTACTGAATCCGACCTCTGGAGAGATAAATTCATCTCTTTTGAGCAGTATGCCGAGAAACTGAGTGCGGAGGCTAATCAACTCAGGGGGAAAATCAACAAGGAGCAACGAGAAACGAAGCGACTGTCTGGACTTGTCACGCTGACTGCCGCTGAGAAAACAAAACTTCAGAATCGTGAGTATCCCTGGTGATCCAGACCTATTTTTGTGCCTGATGGTTATTCAGAATTGCGTGAGACCGAGGCGGCTCATCGTGGAGCAGTACAAGAGCTCGCTAGAATGAAGGAAACCATGGAAAAGATGGAAGAAGAAAGGGCAGCCATGGTTGCCGAGGTAGAAGCACAGATTGAACGAGCCCTAGCGTCTATGGCTGTCGATTTGGAGGAATCGGATTACACGGGTTCACGACCTCAAAGCCGACTTTCCTCTGCTTCGGGTATGCAACCACGCATCAGTGATGCTGAAACCAGGGCCAAAATGCTTCGTTCATTTGCTACGGATTCAACCCTTGCTGAAAAATCGGAGGAAGATGAAGTGACCAGTCCCCAGATACCTGAAAAAGAGCTCAAGATGCTTGAAAAAAATGAAGAACCATCTCCACCTCCGAAAAAGAAACGATTCTCAGCCTCTGAACTCGAAGTAGTGCAGGACGGTATGAACGCTGTAGACGAAGGTATCAGTATTCAGAGCGATAGGATCGCCCAAAAGGTGTTAGAAATTCAACAAAAGGCAAGTTTCTTCCTACCTTACACTAAATTAGTTGTTTACTCTTCACATTATCCGCAGCTTGAATCGGCCCTGGCCCAGGAGCGTCGTGTTGGAAGGCGCCCAAGGAACGGAGAGAGTGAAGGGGAAGATTCCGAGGCCACTAGTCTCCGTTCAAAGAAACATAGTAGTAAATCTTCCAAGATCGACACCAGGACACGGAGCACGACTACTTCATCCGCTTACACTGGAACAGACGAGGGCACAAGTACAATTCTTCGTACCCATATCCCATCTGTTATTGCCGAGACTGGAAGCAGGACTCCCACCGGCGGAACCTTTCCCGAGGAGGTTCACCATCCTCTCCCCTGTGTAGATGAAACGGAGCATACTTTTTCGCACAAGCCCTTCATTCACAAACCTTCAAATCCCGGGCAGCACAGTCCAACAACTTCCGGTCCAACAGGCCCTTCCGCCTCAGCTGATGAGTCCGACACAGATTTTCAAAGCGCATATTCAACTAGTCCTCGTGACAGTCGTCGGTTCGGAAGTGAGAACCTTGAGGATTACCAGGACCTGACATTGACCAAATCGGCAAATTTCCACTGCCCCAATGTCACGTCAACTGCAACGACGCTCCCGGATGAAGATGCCGATACCTCAGGAGATTCTGTGAATACTCTTACTAGATAATTTAATCACATTTTTGCTATGGAAGGAATACCCATTCGCTTTCTCTCTATCCTTATTTGGTACTCACCATTCCTTCGTTCTACAAGTCGTGTCTACCTTTCATTGCCTTATTTAAATACAAGACTATTTGTTAGGGCTTTCTATCTACACATTATTCACTAAATATCAGACATCCATCCTTTTCCGTGCATTATACGTCTTGACAACAGATGCTACTTGGTTAAAGAACCATGTTTGCGATGATTTATCGGGAATGAAAACAAATCTGTCTTGCCCTCTACCCGATTTGTGTGAAAATCGTATGCCTGTATCCTCGACAGTGACACCTTGAACTTGACTGAATGGCAACTCCCAGTCCAACCGTAGTTTCCTCGACCAAAAAAACAGTACACGGGACTGTGTCAAAAGAATGACATTGTCACTTCCTGCTGAACCTGCAAAAGGATTGGTACATTTGCATGGTAGCTAGTAGTCGCAATGCTCACCAATATGCGCTATATATGCTTCATGCCGATATGCACCATCATTCAAATCTTTCATCCAATATTGACCAATGGCTTCCTGGGCTGAGTATGACTTCGAGCAAGAAAAGTCAGATATCATTATCATGACACAAAATAGCTTGGCCTACATGAAGTACTCCATCAGCTGGAATGAGCCGCGGCTACCATGAATTTGTTAGTACTTAATCATAGAGGAGTCTCAATTAGTATTACCAAGCGAACCCTATCTCTCTCAGGATTGTCAAAGACGGTAGTTGTATTGCGTATACCTGTGGTTCGTCAATATTGTGACAAAGAAGAAGAAATGTGGAAGCTGGCCTTCGGAGACATTCGAAGCAAGATCAAACACACCCACGACCGGTTTCGTGACTACGCTACTTGGAAGGTCAACCGGATGTTCTTGAGTGTGGTTAGGACTCCCATACCCAACTAAACCTTTCCCAACGCCTTTAATAAATCCCAAAGCACCCTCAGATTCTGCGCCTTCAATTGGTTTCATCTGAATGACCATGGATCAGACGCGCCATTACACAAGGAATTGACTGGACTTACAAGAACACCCTCCATCGCACTTGTGACACTACTGGCAAGTGCTCCTCCACCGGCCTTGACGCCATATCTTGGAGAAATCAATTGGCGTCATGAATCACCTGAATCGGACTGAACTCACATCGCATGCCGGGGCTTGTTACGCCTCTGAGTCATGCGCCTTCTGGATTGATATTCTGAGTCAAAGGTTGCTGCAGACAAGCCTAAAGGCCAAAGATAAAAAATAGTGGACTCTGTGAAATTTGACAAACCTTTTCCAACACTACTCGTAAACTTAGTAAAGCTATCACTCAGCCCAAATACAGTCTTCTTGACAAAGCTTGCAGCACCCTTAAAAAGACTTAAAAATGTGATCCGATGTGGATAAACAGAAAAGATACCCACTTTAGCGAGGCCAATGCCCAATTCGCGATTTCCATGCATGACTACACCTTGGAAAGGCTCATAGAAAATGTCCGCCACACCAGAGCTGACATTGGTGAAGAGGCCAACCGGATTCCCAATGAAGTCGGCTGAACCTAGGATACGGTAAAGTTGACGCAGAATCTCCTGACGGTAGTGGTATAGAATACGACTCTGAAGTTCGGGAAATGTCAGGCGCATGTCCTTAATTGCTAAAGCATTCATTTCCAATGGTGCATCGTTAATGTTCCCGACTGTCATAGTCAGAGCATTCATGACAACTGCCAAAGGATTGCGCAAATTCAACCTGGGGTGAGATAAGTAACAAGTAAAGTCAAGTAGTGATTACATACTTTTCTTCGCTATTCACCCTTTCTGTACGCATGAAAGAAATAGCTAGCTGTATTGGCTGAAGTTCAAGTATTTCAAAATAAACATCCTGCCCATGAGAATTGTTTCTGGGCTCAGGTATCAAATCAACGTCATGAAGCAGAACACTACTTGTCCTTCAGAGTCAGAATGGCAGTGACCTAAGGAAAAAGACATACTCTCTAGTAGGATCATCCCAAGCCAGACCTTGGATCTGGGATAGGTCGTAAAGTGCAAATAGCAGATCTTCATCTGCTTCAATTGTTAATGCCTGCAGAAGGATAGAAAAATACTTGATGAAGAGTACTCCATGTTCTGAAATATTATTGAAGACATTTCAAATTCACTCGAGACAAGTCAGGACCTGCCTTGATCTTTAAGCCAGATAACCGATACCTGAATTGTGGGCAAAGCTCCAACGCCATTGGTGTCCTTTGGTATGGATGTAGGCTGGAGGATGACTGGGTAAAGTGCATCGTGGAGCTGATTATCGATCTGCAAATGACCAAGAGAGAGATTTATAGCCTGTGCCATGCTGCTATCGGTATATTCGAACTTGAGATTGTCTAATGTGGCGTAGAGAATTTCAACCATTTTTTTGTTGACAAGGGATAGCCCAATTCCACCGAGGTCAATTGAAATGGATAGAGATACCGTTACTTGTTCTGTCACTGCCTCAAATGCCTCAGCACTTGAAAAAGTGTCCTGTCGTGAAAACGTGGAGCTCCTTGATTTCGGTTTATATAGGCTTTGGTCAGGGTCATAGTTGGTAATGCGAAGGATCTGTTTATATCCGTCAGCCCTGACATCAAGGGACACAGCCTTCATATCTCGGTGATCCTGACTGCATATCAGCAGGTAGAAGACTTTTTCAATGTTTTCAAAGACTTGCCATGAATTTGAAGGGAACAAGATTACCAATTTCCATGATATCGACCACTCGGCTCGAGTTTTTGATGTTAAGCAACAGTTTTTTATCCTTGGCGGCGGGAGAGTCCCAAGCGTATTCCATAGTTGTTCGTGCTTGAAGACTGTAGACCGCATCATCTCTCCTTACCCTAGGTTCCTCCTTCGAGTCCTACAAAGACAATGTCAATGGTCTATGGATGCAAAGAGGGATTCATTACTGTTTGCGATACTGATAGAATGTAATCGCTGAAATTTTCGATCTCGAAGGGCCAACCATTGTCTGCGGGTGAAATAATGACAAAAATCGTAGAGCTTTCTATTCGAATATCAACCTGGACCAGGACGAAGTCATGGTCATTCGAACCCGGACGCCCGATACGTAGACTGACAGGTCCAATGTCCTCAATATTGATTGGAGGGGACCTGAAGCAATTATTTAATACTGATGTAGAGTCAGACGACAAAAGAATTACCATTGGGCGTTTAAACCCGGAAAAGCGAGTGTAAGCAATTTCTCTGCACTTTTCCGTAGAGCCATGAATGCTCGACGTTCTCCTGGTGCCAGGACCTGACGGTCCCGAGGTACATTTCCATGTTCCCGGAACACAATGGCTTCTTGTAGCATATTCTTTATGAAGAACCGAGGAGTCAATGTAATAATTTTGGTTAACTTGAACTTTCCACTGCCTTCATTCCATGAGAGACCTAGGTGTAGTTCATCGGCCTTCTGTCTGATAGCCGGTAGAATGAGCTCGCTTTCAGCGGAAGGTGCCTCAAATGAAACAGGCTGAGATTACGGTTAGATCATAAAGGTACGAATATGGAAGCCGCACCCTTGACCATGTCGAGTCTGCCAATTTAAAGTAGAATTCATTCCCTTGCTCCTGTATATGGGATAATACTGCACGCGCGATTAGTTGCATAGTGATCGCTATGTGAATGCTGTGCTCACGGAAGGGAGAGGAGCTGCTCAAAACATCTAAGATTTGGATATCAGAACGAATGTGGAGACATTGGTCATATAAGCACACCTAGACAAGTATCTCCAGCTGCATCCTGAGTGCCCACTCTGGCAGATTTAGGTCGAACATTGAAAGGAGCCTTTGTTTTATTCACAATGATATAGGGGCTGTAAATCTGGACTTTGAAAGCACCTCCCGAATCAGGATATCGTCTTGAGACGACCAAGAGTACATGAGTACAGATTGTTCAGATTTCAAAACAACACACATATGGAACCCACATGTAATTCAGCTTGAGCTCCAACTTTCTTCCCTGTTGATCTCGAAGGGTAAGACGATTTTCTATATCAAATTCCGAGTGATTGTCGATGTTGATGATACTAAACTCGCTAGGTTTGAAGACTTGCTTCCGTGTGAGCATATAGCCGGCTGGACTTTTGAAGCATAAACTAACCGGTGTCCTGAATCGTAACATTTAAGAGAACAAAGTGTCCCAATTCCACAGAATGCACCGGCATGACACCACCTTTTCGTAGATAGCTCCGCCAGTTTTGATCCGTATTCTTATCATAGATGCGATACTCCAAGTTATAAGGAAGAAGATTCTCGAGTTCCAGTGGAGCCCTGAGTTTCAAAGAGATCTTCGGTAATTTTCTGTGCAGATGACTGAATCAAATCCGAACCAAAAGCAGAGTCTGTTGCTTACCGCACGCTACTGTCGTTTGAATTCATCTGCACCCAAGCTTGGAATCTGAAGGACGCTTCTCGAGGATCTGAATGAGGACATTTGATAGTAAAGCCTTTTCGTGCTAGTAGATCGTTATAACGGATTGCGGGGCTCCATTTGTAGCCGAATCCCTCTTTAAACAAGAGTATTCAATTAAAAGAAATAAGAGAGCCTCAAACAACATACGATCAGGTTGGATACGAATGCGGTGTTGAGTGACTGCATCAATCGGTAAAGAGTAGTCCTGACCAGGGGCTATTTTTTCGAGAGAGGAGACCGGATGTCCGATGTCATCAACTAACATCAACTCAAGCGGATACAAAGTTAGATTTTCAACTTTATAGGTTGAGCGGATAGTGATGATCTTTGTATTTTCGACGACCTTGACCTCGCACATCAATCGCTCCGGGTACTTCGCAGTGTGAGGGCGAAGTAAATATACAAATTCTCCTTCTCGACCAACGGGAACCCCCCTGATTTGCTCCCAGCTCTTGTCAACAAACTGTATACCAAGCATGTGTTCCCCAAGAAGAGTATTATGCTGTACGACATCAGTCCAAAATTATAAAAGGATAACAATATTTGCACCTCTCGTGTTGTCTTCCAATCATCAAATCGCCAGTCAATGGTCTGACCATTATAAACAGGGGTAGTCTCGACCTCAACACTATGATCACCAGAGTCCGCTTCCGACCAAACGAGTATAGAGGCGCCCGTTCGATTTGAGATTTGATATGGGGCATACGTTCCCCGGGCCTTCTGAAGAACATTTTTTCCTTCTTTGCTCCATATGTTCAGCGTGGTAGCGAAAACTTCTGCGAAAGATGATGTCAAGTTAACGTCGAGTCGTTCTTGGGCAGACAGAGCTAAATTCATTCCTCCTTCCGCATTCTGTTTGAAGATCTAGATCAATATGAGCAGGTGCATCCTATGCATTACTTGCGGGAATCACACGCACCGAGATAGTGAATGTCCATGGATCAATCACTGGTGAATCAAGTCAGTATAATAATCAACAAAGAGCTGGATATGCAATTTACGAGGTTCCCAGTGTGAATTCATTAGGTTCCAGAATGTGATTTGGAGCGCCATGGTGACCGTAGCGTGCAACTACATAGTCATTTAATGATGTTCGACGGACACTATGAGTTCTTACTTCACCAGACCAATCTTTTGCAACCGCAATGAAAGGTTTGACCTTCAAATGCAGCATAGGCTGCTCGTGGATATCGCCTATCAAGACCAGCCTAAATCCATCAAAAGAGCCTTTGAACTGAATCAAGTCATTCACTGAAAGTTGGATAGAAGTTTCAAAGACGCACCTGCTGTTTTGTCATACGAACAGAAGCTTTGCCAATAGTTTTTGGGCGTGTTGACCTAGACAATGCGGTTGTCTTCTGACTGTTCCTTGTTTCAGTAGGTTCCACACATCTAATGCCGCTCCCTCCAGGACCGCCGAACCGCTCAAATGCTTTGTTGAATATGCGTGTGATCAAGCTGATATCTCTGTACGATGCTCGGACAATAATAGGTTTGGCTGATAATTCGAGATTCATCATCTGCTGAGAAACTGATGAACGGCTATCCGAAGATAGCGTGAAATCGAACCCGTCGAGAAATTTGACAGTTTCAGTCTTTTCTCCCATCTGTATCAAGGACATTCCAAGTTGATCAGCTTTCAACGCTGTGATTCCCTAGATGATGGTTACAAAAAGTGAAGAAACCATACGAGAGCTTACCTGCTGCGATATCAGCAACTGTTGAATGTTAAGCTTGATTGCTTGGGTACTCGGGTCCTGGTCATTCTCCAAAACACAAATTGCCACATCGTGCAAGTCCAAACGGAAATCTAACCCCTTTCTGTTCTGAGAACTGCTTTGTTTAACAGCATAATTCCTTTCGTCCGCAGTCCACGCATCAGAGTATGTTTCTGTCGTAAAGAAATCTAGGAGGGCAAAGACCGGACGGATAGAGAAAATGATTTGAGGGGAGTCTATTGTGACAACGGCAAGAGATGTACCATCCAAACCGCCAGCCGTACTGTAGAGCACCATGAACTGGTTACGATCATGATGCGTTGCAGGAATTATTTCTCGAAATTGTGTGTTTTCAGGTTCGGTATTGCACATAGTGAAGGACTTGAGGATGAACTGAGCCTCGCTAGCTCTGTCAGACGTTGATTTATAGCGAAGTTTATTGTTAGTCAAAGCGAAACAAGCGATTCCATGTTGTTGCAGGTCAGTGTCCATATGCGCTCCTGCACCATAAAGATGCAGTTGAATTGTATCAACAGAAAGGACCAAATCCATGGTCACCCAAACTTCATGGATCCCTTCCGTTACCCGCAGTCCAGGTTCCAGATTGATCGACGAATGTTCCGTGTCAAGTGAGGATATGGGCGCTGAAGTGGCTGCAGATGGATATCCTGAAAGTTCAGACTCGCTGTCAAGTGCGAATGCTCGAGATACAGATCGTGAAATGCTTAGAATCGTTCGATACTGATCCAGTGTTAAGTGCAAATTAACGTCTGACACTCGAAAGGCCACCTGTTTTAAAATAAGATACGGTAGCTGCGAGGTGATGCATTGGTCAATTCACCTGCATGTCAGGATAACTAGTATCAGTTTGACGATCGATGCCAATAGTTTGAACGATATTGGCTTGGATATTGATATCGTCGATCATTTTGAGGATATTCAAACTCTCGCTGTGGTATGACTTCGAGACGAGCTGGATCCCCTGCAGGCTAGCTGAGACCGTATTCTTGTTCATGTCAAATTTGTTCCTTGCATCAATCTCCCCTAATCGCATGACAAAGACATCTAATGACTGGGAGGGGTCTGAGGGTATGATAATAATCGGTGATTTGACATTGATTTCGAAATGCATTTGGCCTATATCCGAGGCAGATTGAACAGCAGCTTGAGTAGCAGCGTCGTAAAGGCCCTTCAGTCTCGCAAGTCTGGTCAGATAAGCATAAAGGCCGTGGAGCGACTGTTCAAGGAAAATTAACTTGATAGAAGCAGCATTCAAGACGAAGGAGGAACTGATGTCCGAAGAAATGGATGGGTCAAAGGTTTGATAGGTGAATTCAGCAAAGTTCTGTCCCTCAATTGATAGAATTTGCTTGAATTCTTTGCAAGGTTGATATATATTGATGTCATTAGCAAGAGCCAGATTGCCTAAACGACCAACAATCCTCATCGTCCGAGGGCGCAAGAGTATGGCCATATCGGCTGTTGAAAGTAACAGGGTGGCAAGTGGAAGGGACTCAAGGATCAACTCCACTGCGATCAATCGTTAGCTAACGTCAGCCTATGAACAAAAGTCCAGTGAGACCAACCTCGTATACTCTCGAGCTTGACCAGGACACGAATCTTTGATTCATCAATTGAAGGTTGCTCAACGGAGGATGCAGAATTAGAGGGATTGGTTACAGGTCGATTGGCGTCGGAGACGAATGTTGAAATGGTGAAATCGTATAAAGATATGATGGGTTCTGGGGCAGCATGAACGACAAAAGTTGAGAAGCGAACGTCAACGATCTGATCTATGCCCTCGTAAACGGTGTTGTAATCCGCTGATTCCTTCTTGACACGTGTGTATATAACACTCAAGAGGTTGTCACTGGGTGCGGTCAAAGATGTCTCGGATGTGACCACATTTACGAGTTGAGCATTTGAAGACACAAGGGCCATGTTCATCGAGCTACATCAAGAAATATTAGCTATCAACAAATCAATACGGGGCAATATATTAACCGCAGCTGGGTGTTGACCTTCATGTCATTATTGGCTAGGTCAAATTTGAGAACAAATCCCTCGAGTTTCAGGTCGCCCAAGGGCTTTTCGGATAAATCCACACTCTTAGACAGAGACATCTGAAGTATTCCTACTTTGAAATCGACATGTAGGAGAAGCTGATGATGTTCTGGTCGCTGAACGATGACAATCAAAAAACTGAAGAAGACAATTTTTAACAAGGCTCACATTTTGGATAGATTCCTCTGCTTCAAAGAAGGTATCTGTGTGGGAGCTCCCTGTTTCATCCTGTCCATCCAGATCCTGATTTTCCATGTCGAAATCATGGCGATCTGGCCCAAACAAAGTAACAGGCAACTGAAAAGTTGATAAATGTCTCGGGACCGTAGGGACAGAAGGAGATCCGTTGTGATCGTCCTCGTCAAACTTGGGTATGGAAATGTCAATCAGACGCATTAGAGCCTTGTACTTTCTGTCAGAGAGATTGACGTGTAAGGAAGGAAGCGTTCCGGAAACTTTAAACCGTGAGAGGTTGACAGCAGCAGGAACAATTGACTTCTGGACATCAAGATCGATATTGATTCTTTCGAGCAAATGGAGATCGTCATGAGACCCCGCCGGCAGGGCATCGAGACAAGCGGAGAGGCTATCACCTATAACGAACTGAAAATAGTGGATCACTAATATCGGATATGAGATCTATCAAGTTGAATCACCTGAGCATCTTCGAGGCGTAATGACACCTTGTCGTACATAAGTGACTCTAGTTGACGATAGTCCTCTTCACTGTATTGCTGACTACGTTTCGACTGGATCGTACGAATCGCCTCTTTGTCGACAAGATCACTCCCAACTGCAATGTGACCAGCATCAACCACTAGATGTTTACAAGAGCAAGTTGTGATACTACAAAAGATGAGTAAAATGAGGCATAAGCCTTACTCAACTTACTCTTCGGGGATGATAATGACTGGCGCCTTCATGTCCATCTGTATGTCGAAAGTTTTATGGGTCTGCAGAGCATATTCAAGCCCAGCACGAGTTTCTTTTCGTAAACCTTCCAGAGTTTGGCTGGCCACATCCTTGATATAAATCGGTGACAACCCAGAAAGAAGGATACAATGCACATACTAATAGTGCCTCAACAGATTCCAACTGACTCGGTGGTGGTTCAAAAAATTTATAGACAGCTTGGACGTAGCCTCTGTGGTATATGACCTCCATGTGCCTCATGCGCAGAATCAAAGCATTGTCAGCGCGGCGATCCAGAGGATTGTTCTCATATTTGACAAAAAAAAAGGGCTCATCATTTTCTTGTCGTTTGTGGGCATGCAATGAAGATTTGACTCTGACAATTTGAGAGTGCACAGTGTTTCTTGTGGTACCGTCAAACACTTTGAATGCATCCAGAGACAGGGTAGCTTCGAGACTCTCGGGTCGTTGTAAGATATCAGCATTGAATGAGTCAAAAACAATTGACAAGATGTCTCTGGGATCTGAATGAGGATCCGTTCTCAGTGAAAACGACCCTGTTCGAAGTTTGGCTGAGAGGCGAGACTTGAGCGATTCCCTGGGTAATTTCAGCGAACTTGCTATGGCCTCCTTTTCGTCAAAATCAAGGACGTCATAAAGCTGTTTGCGTTGTTCATCCGTCATCTCTCCTTGAAAAACGTCAACTCGTTCTGTAGTTGACGCAGAACTACCCCAGAGCCAGCTTGACCAGCTTTGCTTTGCTCCTCGGTCCTTCAGTTTTTGTTCTTCCAATCCCTTCCTAAGCGCTTCGTCCTTGCGAAGACGAGAGCGAGCGAGCGACCTGTAAAAACGTAAATCTTGATATGATAGTTTCCTCTCGAGCGCTCGAAAGTTTGCGAGATCCTGTCCTTTTTGTGAGCTTGAATAATAAGGAGGTTGAATCAACATACATTTGCCGCGAGAGGTGCTATAAGTTTTTTCTGGAAAAGCTCAACATATCGTTCACGATCGTCACGTCGCTCAGAAAAGTAATCCCATGTCCATTTCATATTTCTTTCGTGTACTTCTGCTAGTATGGCGCTTCCAGCAAAACGAAGCCTCGCTCGAGCTGCATTTTCTCGAAACTCTTGATCTGTGGGTCTATGCCTGCGATACTGAATTGATTTAGCGTTGTGAAATGAGATGAACATTTCTGTGGTCGAACCTGGTGTTGCCGCAGATAAACATGATACATTTCCAGTAGCGAAAGAACATCTCGATACTGGTCTCGATCCAGTACTAGGCCAATTTCATCAAAGAGAAGTTGAACATCAAATCTCGGAGTGGATTTGTTGACTTTATGATTCACAATGACCTGGCACCAGACTTCAGCAATTAGAGTAAAGGTCTCAAGTATTTCATTGTACCCGCCCTTCCCCAGACACAGGCTTGAGGATAAATTGGTGTTTTACACTCTGAGGTTCCCTAGTCTATAGGGGATGATTAGTCCATAATAACTATGTTGAAAGAATCTAACCATTGCAGTGAACCTCTGGTAAACTTCATCAGGTGTTAAACCGGCTATGGTACCTTCGTCTGTGTTGAAGTACAAAGCGAGTGACTCTAATTTCGATAACTAAAGGAATTGTTACTCACGAAAGGTGTCACTAGGCAATAGCTGAACTTACCTTGTGGATTGATCCTGCTGTACTTTCGATGAATGCAGGTTGCCATTTCTCATCAACGGAGAAAGTCGAAAAGTTTGCTAGGGTGAAACCTGCTGCAAAGGGATGCTAATTCACGAAGGATGAGAAAAGAGTAAGGAGAGCGACGAAGGTAGTGGACGCACACCGGGCACGCTATATTTGTCCTCATACCGAACATGGATATTTTTAATCGTGACCTGGACATTGTTGATGATTTTATTTAACAAAGACTGCCAGAGTCCTTGTGCTTGGGGAGATTCTGATCTCGTTATAAATACGAACACAGAGAACGGAGTAAACTACCTGCCTTGCATCCCCGCTGCCTGGCCTTGCATATGAAGCAACTCGGCGCTTTCCAAACGTTCGGCTTTAGCGGCTTGTGCCCTCTCTTCTTCCTCATCGGGATCAACTTGGTTTGCAGCCGTAGGTATTACAAGAAGGTAAATATCTTCCACTAGAATTTCTACCGGCTGATTTCCCAAATTCATCCAACGCAGAGACAGTGTGAACTTTCCCAATCGGCCTAAATGGCCTAAGTATAAGCTAGCCTAGAGGATCTCGAAACATACCCTCAAGTACATCGATAGGGAGCTGGAACTTATCTAATGCCCCCTTCTTTAAGCGGAGTTCTCGCAAAGTGAGCTGGCCTTCAAGTGGTTGAGTACTGGGTAGTGGAGTTCAAGGGCTAAAACAAACCTTGACCAATGCCATAGTTGACTTGGTTGAGGTCAAGATTCTCCACATACGGTGCAAGTATTCGGTTGAATAGCTGGGTATCATGTCAGACGAGTAAGACCGGTAAATACGAGACAATAGTCGCACGACGTTCAAAAGCTCTTTTCCGGGATCTAACCACCACATTTAGTCCTGTGATAGAACAGAGTCAGAGGTTGGCTGCTGGTCTACTAATGTGCGTGTGTGTAATGGTGAGTGAACTGTACTTTTGGCAGTGAAGAGGTGAGATCACTACTTCTAAACGTCATCGCACTGATCAAAGTCTCACGCATACTTGCTTCTTCTCTAGCTATCTGTGAATCTCCGAATGGATGATTTATTTTACTATCCTGACTATTCAGATTACTTGATTTTGATGCAACTGAAAGAGGTGGATGGATCAACTCCATTGGAAGAAAGCAGCAGGTGCAAAGGAACAATGTATTGGACACTGCTCACTTGTAGGTCTAACAGCTAGTGAGCAACTATCACTTTGAGACTTAGCATTGAACTAGCTCAAAGTTCAAGACTGAATACATAGGATCTACCCAGGGCCCACCAGGAGTAGGGTATGCCCTCAGGGTATCAGGTGGGATTAAGGCAGCAGCTGTGCTCTATCCTTGACTTTCTTAAGTCAAATAGAACATACTAAAGTATCTCATGCTTCTCAGGATAGAATGTATTCCCAAGGATAGAATATACTCTTGGAATAAAACTAGAGGTAAAATTAATAAAGTTTCATAAGTGGAGTTGGAGCCCACCAGGGGTAGGGTATACTCCTCTCATCCACAAATCTTTGTATGAACTACACTTAATGGGCAAGGCAGAAGTTGGAAGAATGAAATAAGTGACTGGAAGGAGCAGAGGATAGAAATAACAATGATGAGTTATCCTTTCAACTATTTAGCACAGTATAT
>Ga0153924_1000405_pt1 | contig 27375 bp, 32 predicted proteins | sample TSNJ008MetaG_FD_104709 | JGI IMG/M metagenome (GOLD analysis project Ga0153924, IMG submission 104709) | Attine ant fungus gardens microbial communities from New Jersey, USA - TSNJ008 MetaG | ecosystem: Host-associated > Fungi > Mycelium > Unclassified | place: USA: New Jersey, Wharton State...
CATATGCATAATTTTTGGTGTAGGAATTGACATACAAATAACTTTATGGTAAACTGACCACAGTGTATATGACACAAGAAAATTTTGTCGGATTTTGTTTTCGTAATGTACGGAAAATGACGAAAGGTGTCATAATAGATAGAATAATATCGCGCCAACCAGAAAAGCCTGGTTGGTGCTTTTTGATTGCTTGGTTTCCCCGGAATTATTTTTATCCCTGTCAAAATGAAAACCCGCACAGCGTTCGGATCAGGGTTTTCCATTCCCATACCAATGGCTATCTGCATTTCTTTTCGGGTTTCAGCTTCGCTGATACCCATCTATGTATAAGGCAGACATCCGTGATTGTGTCTGCCTGTTTGTCTATCAATATATGGATGTACCGATGCCAACGATAACGCTGCTGCCACTAGTGTGATGTCCGGCTCATAATTAGCAAAACCGCACTCCCTATTTTGCCATCTGCGGCGTTGTCATCAGTCGACGTAGCCACCGCTACGTCTCCTTCTTCCGCCTTGCAGACTAACAAAATATGAAGCACAGTTTCACGAAAGATGAACTGGACAGCACACTAATATAGCTCTTTCTGCGGCAGCTATCACTTGAATTGCCCTCAATGGTATAGACAACGCCGTTTTCTGCATACGCCACGATACCCACATGGTCGCAGGAACCGTCGCCCTCCCAATCGAAAAATATGATGTCGCCGGGATTTGGGAGATAGCTTGCGTCCTGCCATTGCCCTTTTGACTGAAACCATGCGACGCCATCCGAACAGAGAGAAAACTAGGCATGGTTTATTAAGTTGATTTATGTTACAATGAAATGAATCCGCTTTATATAATGCAATAAGGCGAGCATTATTTATATTATCTGGCAGTAAAGGAAGGGATGAAATGATGAATTATAAGAATACGCACTTTCCGTTTTTGCAAGAAGATTGTATAACTGAATTCGGGCAGGAAACCGGAACAGAAATATATAGCCAAGCATGTGAACGCCTCACATCCATGTTAGAAAACGCCGACTATCGGAATAATGAAAGCATAAAAGAACACATAGATAAGAATATGTTTCCAATGATTGCGTATTATTTGACATTACAAGGGCCAGGTTATTCAAAAGAAGAAGCCTATAGCTTAACGCTGAAGGAAACTCAAAAGGCGGCTCATATCGATAAAGATAAGAATGCAACTCTTGCAAAGCTGCCATTTGCCTATAAATTATTTAAGCTCTTTTCAAAAGGTGTTATAAAAAAGAAGTATCCCATTGAGGGGTGGGAAACTGAATGGGTAAGATTTGATGACGAAGAGATACACATAAATTTCACGAGTTGCATTTATTTAGATATGACTACTCATTACGGATGTCCCGAATTATGCACCGTGTTTTGTAAAAATGATACTGTTACCTTTTCGGGATACGAACCAAAGATTCACTTTGAGCGAACCGGAACGCTTGCCGAGGATGCTACTTGCTGTGATTTCCACTTTATACGAGGAAAATGATTATAGGGTGCGCTGTCCATTTTAAGCTTTTCTTCACATTTGTCTCCTAATGTAGACTGTTGGAACTCCCTGATGCTTTTGCATGGAAGTCCCAAGGCAAACCGTGGCCACCTGTTGTGACAGGTGCCACGGTTTAACCAGTTACATAATGGCGGCCAGAATTGGGTATCCAATGAATGCCAGAACAATCACCTCGATAGCGCCAATCAGGAAACCGTAACGCAACATGACGTCCACCTTGAGCCACCCGCTGCCCGCCGCAATGGCCGCTTGGGCGGTGGAAGGCGGTGTTGCCTGCGCCAAACATGCACCTGCCCCGATGATACAGGCTAAGGCGGCAGGATTCACGCCTGACACCGTTCCTGACAGCACAAGGGGCATAATCATCGTGTAGATCAGCGTAACAGTTACTGTGTTGGAGGCAAAGTTTGTGAAAACAATAGTAAACAGAGCCACAAACAGTACAAAGATGGTGGGGGATAATCCACTGGTAACAGGCGCCACCAGGTCGACTATGTACTGGGTGACGACCACATCCTCGTGAGTGAGGGCGCTGCCAAGGATCATGGCGGCGGCAACCATCATGACTGCGGTCCATGGCACAGTCTTAAAGGACTCATTGAAATCAATCAAAGGGGTTTTGTCCACCTTGATGAGGCAAAGCGCAACAACGCCGACCATAGCCGGAACCGCTGTGCCGAGGCCGTTCAGAAAGCCGTAGACACCGGGAAGGATGTCTTTGATGATGCCCGGCAGCAGCCACAATACCACAACGCACAGGAAAACAATCAGGGAATACTTCTCCTCACGGGTGACGGGAGTTTTGTTTTTGTTGAGAAAGCTGGCGTCAAAATTCTGGATTTTGGACAAGTCCGGCTTAAACACATACCGGAATATGAGAAGCATCACCACAAGAATAATCAGTGACACCGTCACGCCAAAAATGGTAAAGCTGGTAAAATCAATGGCGGTACCCATGTCCTTCTCGTACAGGGAAAAAGCGAGGATGGGAACCGTGTGGGCAATGGGAGTGGAGGCCGTGGAGAGAGAGGAGACGCTCAATATCCCGAGTATCAGCATCTGCGGCATCCGTTCTCCCTTCTCGTATCCCAGTTCATTAAAGATCTCCACCGCTATCGCCGCAAAGACCACATAAACCGGAATCGGGGACATGAAGGCACCCATCACAAGCGGTCCGAGGAGAAAGAGGAAAATAAGCGCCCAAGGGTTCTTTTTCGCAATGGGCCGACTGATGAACCATACGGCAAACCGTTTTAGAAATCCGCTTTTGCTAAGCGCGGCGGTGACTATAGAGCTGAACAGCACAAACGAGGTAACCCAGCTTCCCATGGAGCCGCTCAGTGCCTGAGCAAATGTAAAAATCGGGCTGATCGCTACAGCGACAATTGCCAGGATGCTGGGCCAGGTGGTGGAGACAAACAGCCAAAGGAAGATGGTGCCGAGAAAGATGCCGACAATCTGCATATCTAGGGCGGTCAAACCTGCCGGCGCGGGAAACAACTGCCCGAAGAACATCAAAAAGATACCGATAACTGTTAATACAATCTGCTTTGTAGATTTTATAGCCATATTCTGCTCCTCCTATTTAAGAATGGGTAAAGAGTGCTTCGGTGACGATGGTTCCGTCCAACCGGTTGGGCACGACACCGGCGTCGATGCTCTTGGCAGCTCCCACGCCTGCCGCTTCTCCCAATTGGATGCAGGTGGCCATTACCCGGATCGCCGCGTGGGCCTCGTGATCGGCGGAAATGCACCGGCCGGTTACAATCAGGTTATCCACCGGGCCCACCATGCAACGCCAGGGGATGTAATAATTGCCTTCGTCCGGCTTTTGGATAACACTCTCCGATCCGGTGGCGTCGTGGATGTCGATGGGATAGGAGCTGACGGCAACATAATCGTCAAACCGGGTGCTGCTCAAAATCTCTTCCGCTTTGAGATAGTGCTGTCCAAGAATCCTGCGGGAATCACGGAGTCCCAGGTACGCTCCGGTACCGGCAAGCTTGGCCTTTTCAAACCCAGGAATATTTTTAATAAGAAATGGGAGGAGCTTTTGCACCTGCGCCCGCCCATCCATCTCGGCTCGGCTCCAGTCGCGGGGGTTGGTGGCATCAACCTGCACCCTGCTCATATTGCAGTATGACAGACCGTCGTACACCGGCCTGCAAAGAACCGCCGTCGTAAAGAGCGCGCCTTCGGCTACGCCCTTTTCGCCCAAGGCTTCCTTCTCCTCCGCGGAAAGAGCGTCGAACTTATCCAGCTCAACGTTCATCAGGCGGAACATCAGCGAGCCCGGCTGCACCTTGCCGTCCTTGTCCCCCAGAACCCATTCGCAACCCGCGTCCCTGGCGACACTGCCGTGGAAGGTCGCGTCGATATACACCTTGCCGGATACATACTGCATACCGTCATTGTTGTGGATCAAAAGCCGCTTGACAGACCGCCCCTCCCGTTCCGCGCCGACCACCTTTGTGTGGAACAGGATGTCGACGCCCGCTTCCAGCACCAACGCGTCCAGAACCTTTTTTAACGCCTCCGCGTCATAGGCCGCGGCGCTCACGTTGAGATCCTTTCTGTAGAGCAGATAAATCGTCTCGATCCTGGATACCGCCCCCAGGGCATACAGCCGGTCCAGAATGTCCTTCATAATTCCGGTAACGTTTTCTGAATTAACGCCATCCGCAAACCCCATAAACTGACTGACCATTCCGCCGGTAGCCATCCCGCCAAGAAATCCGTGATTTTCCAATAATAATACACTTTTTCCTTGCCTTGCCGCGGCGATTGCCGCCACGGCTCCCGCGGTTCCGCCACCGGATACGACCACATCATATGGCTCCGGTATTTTCCGATATTCACAATTCAATTCGTCTAACCCCTCCTACAATATATTGTTTTCTCAAATATCAAAAGAGCGCTCTGTGTTTGAGAAGTTAATATAGACAATATCGCATATTATTTATATTGTCAAGAAAAAAACTGATAATTATAGCTATATTTTAATTTATTAATGAAATAACGTTATCTTGGATGCGAGAAAACATTTTCTTGATTTCCTTTCTCACATGTGCTAGAATAATTGAGATATGATTTGGCGATTATGACAGAGAGGACATAGATATGGGAAAACCAACCATAAAAGATGTCGCGCGCCTTGCGGAAGTTTCGGTGTCTACTGTTTCCCGGGTGCTCAATGGCAAGGAAAACGTACAGGCGGAATATGTGACGAAAACATTGGATGCCGTTGAACAACTGAAATTTAGGCCGAGCATTGCGGCGAAAACCATACGGGGACAATCCAGCAAGGTCATAGGTATGCTGATACCGGAGGTCACCACTCCTTTTTATGCCCGCGTTGCCAATGGAGCAGTGAGCCGGGCTCAGGAGCTTGGCCTATTCATCCAGCTGATGACCTCCGACCGGGACAAGGAGATTGAGGCGCAATGTATCCGGCAGCTATCGGAGTCATATATTGATGGGCTGATTTATGGTCCGCTCGAAACCGGGGCTCCCTTTACGCAAAGCGCCTTACTCCAGGTGCCAACCGCTGTGGTTGCTCACAGAAGGATTCTGGAAAACACCCCTCACATCTATGTGGACAATTTTGCAGGTGGATATACCGCGGCGAAATATCTTATTCGCTTGGGGAGGCGAAGGATCTACATGCTTGCCGGTTTTTGGCTGCCGGGGCTAATCCGAAAGGAAGATCTATTAAGCAGTGACTATGATTCCAAGTTGAGCGGAGCCTATTCGGGATTCGACAGGACGCTTGGTTATCGCAAGGCATTGCAGGAGGACGGCATCCCATTCGACGAAGCATTGGTGGGTATTTGCGGCTACGACTATGACTCCGGATACAACGCGATTAAAATAGTATACGAGAGGATGATCGACATCGACGCCGTGATTGCGCCCAACGACATGGTAGCAGCAGGGATTATGAACTTCCTAAAACGGCAAAATATCAAGATCCCGGAAACGGTTTCGCTCATAGGTCACGGCGACGTCTTAATTCCGGAAATCGCCGAGCCGCCTCTTACCTCGATCAATCAAAATCCACACGAAGTCGGAAGGCAGGCGGTTAACACAATTGACAATATGTTAAAGCACAAAGAAGTGTCAGATACCGTCGTTGGAGTTTCTCTTTCCATACGGGAATCAACATGCAATAAACCGTCCATGATTTAGGGACACTAAAAAGCGGCTGAGTATCTGTCCGTAAAACTCAGCCGCTTTTTGTTATTATTTTCTTTCTTTTGAAAGAAGAGAGAGGACCATATCCGAGGAAATTGACAGCATAACGAAGAAGTAATCAAGGCAGAATTGAAGGAATTGGTACACAGCAGCGGGATATAGAGGACTCTTTGGGGTGTGCGGGAGTTCACCGGATTATTCACCATGAGCCTTTACAAATTACTCTTTCGATAATCGCAACCATTATAGTAGTAACTGCGTTTACAATTATTATTGTCATCAAAAACCTTTTCTTGTTTGTTATAAACTTCTTCAAGCTAATATAAACAACAGGGACTTCTGCGATTAAAGTTAAAAAAAGGTAACCGGATCCAACGATATATTTAGGCAAGTTCCTAATTGACATTTCAAAAGTATAACCCACATCGGAGGGCATAAGTAAAATCGCGTATGGCAAAAGAAATGACGCCACATTAGCTAAACATATAACGATAAAAAGTCTAAGAGAACGAGTTATTGAATTTGCTCTTTTAATTGTGACATATTCAATCAACAGGGTTAAAATAACAGCATATGGCAAAACATCAAAAGGATTTGTTTTTGTCAGCCAATGCCATGATGAATTAGCATAGATGGTAATTGGCATACAAGGCAAAAGCATTATCGCTAAGATAATCGATACCCATTTTTTTTGCTTCATTTCCTCTTTCCTCTTATTCCGTCTTCTACCGCTTAGGTCAACTTATCGTCTCACCTACCGATTTAGTAACTTTTTTCAACAGAGTAAATATGGCTTTTGCAGCTGTCAAAGTTAAGAAATGAGTAAAACTTTTCAGCTAATTCATTCCTATCGTTTTCCGACGATTCCAAAAAAGCATTGAGATTATCCATCGCTTCAAACGTTATGGAGTCTGCCCATGTATCGCCTTCAGCAAGTAGCTGAAATGAAACATAGCCCTTTTGTTTAGAAACATGCTCATTAATTAGTATTTCTGCTGCTAGTAAAAAGTCTGGAACAGATGCTCCTTCTTTCAGCTTGTACGTATTGAAAAAAACGACTTTAGACATAATCGAAATTCCCCCTTCCCAGTTTTTATATTATATCACACATAATACGACAACAGCATGTCATATTACAAAATATAAATTTGGTTCACCTTATCGCTTCATTACGCATCAGGAGACAATTGCGAAAATAATGCTTATTTTCTGCTTGCTTCATGTTTTAATAAATATTCATGTTCTTCTTTGATAAGTTTCTTAATCTCGTCCAGATCATCCGCAGTAATATTCGGTATTTCAAGTGCATATGCGCCACAATGCGACTTGCACGCACCATCCGGAAATGTGTATGTATAAACATGCGTATCGGGTTCGCCCCCACAATAGCTACAGTTATCGCTTATGCAGCCGGGGACTTTGCTCGGAGACTTAATAATAGCCGCACTGACAATATCGGTAAACCTTTGTGAATATCCTTTACAAGCCGAAAATCTCAAAGCGAGAGAAATTTCTTTGCTTTTCTTTATGCCCATTTTTGCAATTTGTTTATTATGCAAGTCATGTTTAAAGGATATATTCGTTTTTTCCTTTTTCGGATTATAGCCGAGTTCAGATAAACAGTTAATAATTTCATGATATAAAGGTCTGATTTCATCTCCAGCCATCGATAAGAATGAATTAATCAATTCTTCTTGTTTCTTTGTTTTCATCAAATATATCCTCCCACAAAAAATTATTCTTTTCAACTTATCGCATAAAAGCGAAATTCACGAAAATCATCGGTTCCGCGTCTTTGCGTCTGAGATTAAGGCGTATTGACATACCTCATCTGTCTGCTCTACAGGCTATCTCAATACTTCGTTTTCAAGGAATGATAATACTCTTTCGCAGTATTCCGTATCGAAAGCTATATTTTCAAAATCGTAATTTAACAGAATAAAATGCCCCGCTGTTTCGGCATCACGCAGCCATCCTGTGCAATGCTCCGGAGCTGCCGCCAATAGCCGCGCCATATTCTCGGCAGATACTTGGTCATCGTTTACACTGGCAATAAATAGCGCGGGGCGTTCGCCAATGTTTTCAACTTGTTTTATGGGTACAAGTTCATTTACCTTGTCGCCAAAAGTAAACCGTAAAGACAAGTGGATAAGCGGCCTTTCAATCGCGCATATAAAACCCGGAAGATGATAGTTACGCATGGTGTCTACCACAACATCTTCAAAACTTGAATAGGCAGACGCGGCAATCAGACCATCTATATCTTCCAATTGCCCGAAAGCGTTTATCGCTATAGCTCCTCCCATTGAGACACCTTGAATAACGATTGGTACACCCACATAATAATCCTGTTGTTTGATATACTCAACTACGGCCTTAACGTCGCTGACTTCCTCATATCCCAGGCAAACCCTATCACCATCACTTTTTCCGTGACCCCTTACCTCCAAGAGAAATGACGCATAGCCATTGTCTTGCATCCATTTAGCGTGACCGTAATAGTATGTTACGGACGGCTGCTGAATGCCGGACAAATAGATAATGATGGCTTTCGGATTTTCAGTATATATCTCGGAAGCCCATATGTTATAGCCGTCCTCGGTTGTCAACATCATTTCATTAGCTGTCAGGTCAAAATCCAATGGGCTATACATATTCTGCAACGGATGATCTTCAATCACGCCGTAATCCACATGCCCACTGGTAATAATATGTACGGCAACAGGGGGAACAATAAGCAGCGCTATAATAAGCAAACATACAACACTTATAATCACTCTTTTGATTATTTTCCTTTTTTTATTATAAAGTGGTTTTTCCATACAGAAACCTCGGTAATTATAGTTTTATATTCCTGCCCTTTTTATGCCCACCCTCATTATTTTTTAATCTCCCAATAACCATATCGCTTACCGCCTTTACGCTCGATAATGCCTTGCTTTTTTAACCTCTTTATTTTACGTTGAACGCTTCTTAAAGGTATATTAAGCAGTTCCACAAGTTCTGCATTGGTAACAGATGGCGTTTTCCGAAGAATCTCCAAAACATCATCTAAACCGCCACTCAAACCGCCATTTTGGCGTTTTGGAATTTTAGCATTTTGCAAAGCCGTAAACTTAATCATAATATCTTCCGGATGCAGCGTATACTCCGGCATTGGAACACCATGTTTTTCACATGCTTCACATATTTTTTCAATTCCTCGTCCCCATGTTTCCACATATCCTGCGCGGAAAAAACCATTTGCGATGTTGGGGTTATAAGGAAGGGAGCGATGTCTCTCCAGCAGAGTTTCAACCGTCCAGCCTGTTGGGAAAACACAGTCATTACTGATATATAAAGCATCCTCATGTATGCGGATTTGAATTGGGATCAGTGCATGTGGATTCTGAAGGTAAAGTCCCCGACAAAGCCTTTTAAACAGCGACAACATCTCATCTAACTGGCAAAAGTCCAACATTCTATCCATAACCCGTTCTATTACCTACTCATTCGTAATTTTTTCATTTATAATATCATCGACTGCACTCCTGTATTGAGCTACTGCCACTTTAGACAGCCCTTGTATTTCTTCAGCAAGTCGTCTTATGTTTTCTTCCATAAATTCAATTACCTTTTTTCACATTCTCCACTATCAAATATATGATTGCAGGTATTGTCTCAAATTATCCAACTCATTCATTTATTCTACCATAAAATATGGTTATTTACTATTAGAAAAAAGCCGATCAGGACATTCAATCCCAATCGACATTTTTCTTATCCTCTTCATTTTTACACTCAATCTCTGCTCCATCCATGAACACCACCATTAACATCCCATGAATACATAGGCGGTGTCCCGCCGCTGCTGATCTTTGACAATGCTACCGGCGTAGGCCGCAGGATCGGAGATGCCATCCATGAATCCGAATTGTTCTCCAGGTTCCGCGCTCACTATCATTTCCGGATACGTTTCTGCAATCCGTATTCCGGCTGGGAAAAGGCAATGTCGAGCGCAAGGTGGGTTATAACCGTTCCAACCTGTTTGTGCCGGTTCCACACTTCACGCAGATAGAACAGTATAATCAGAAACTCCTTAAGCGGCATGAAAAGAAGGCATCGGAATTGCACTACAAGAAACAGGCTCCCATTGGAGAACTGTTTGAGGAGGACCGGAAAGCCCTGCTGTTACTGCCGCCCAAAAGGTTCCATGTCTGCCGCTATGAGTGGATGACTGCCGACGGCTATGGTAAGGTCTGCATGGATGGAAAGCATTTCTATTCCACGGCGCCTGAAAATGCCAGGCGTAAGGTATTAGTAGGAATCCGTGCACATACCGTAGATATCCTCACAGATGGCGGCCAGGTACGGATAACCCACCGGAGGATGTTTGGAGAAGTCCGGCTTCCGGAATGATACTGCATAATGGTAGACAAGATCCGGACTTTCATGATAGCTATCCCTCGGTTTTTTGATGTTTTATCAGATTTTTTTATTTACGGCACCGCTGGAAGGTGCCATGCTGGAAATGCTATGATTCTTCCTTCTAAATTCATCTGCCGCAGAAGTATCCCTGGTGATGACAAGTTCGGGCATTTCGAAACTTGTCTCGACTTTATGGGTAAAGATTTCCACCTCAAAGCCGAGCATTTTGCCAAGACGCTGTACGTCCTTTACGTAATCGCCGTAGACCACGACCTGGTGATGCCCGTAACTTCCTTCAGCCAGAGCCAGTCGGTAAGCCCTGGCACCTCCAGGAACACGGAAATATACCATGGGGCTGCAGAAAGTCTCTCGGAACGCACAGCCGACGATTTCTCCTCTGGTGACGATCATCTTTTTACCGCTCCGGTCAAATCTTCCGATGGTTACGGTACGGGTCTTCCCTTTCGCCAGGTTGATCTGAAACTTGGTTCCAAAGCCCTGATGGGTAAAGCGGCCCAGGGTATAAGGCATTGCTTCCTCTTCAAAACCTTCCATCATACGGGCGGGAACCGCATGATAGATTTCCAACAGATCTTCATCAATAATGTCGTCCGGATCTGCGAGATCCTCTGGCACGCCAAGTTCGCGGGCAGTCTTGGTACCCTTGGGAATCAGAGTCGGATTGCCCATGTATGCTGCCTTTTTGGAAAGGTACATCAGCACCATCATCGCCATTAAGACGCTCATATCCTCTTCACAGGCAGAGGGTAGTTTTTCGTCTTTATTGATTGTGTGAGTAAGACATGGCGTGATGCGGTATTTCTGCGGACGCCTGGAGGCACACATCTCCATACAAGAACTGGTGAATGCATTACAACCGTACTTTTCCATGATCTTTCTGACTGTATGAAAATACTTGATATCCTGTAGCATGTTATCGCGGGAGATAGCGCAGGCCGTAGCGCCGTCAATCAGTTGATCGGCTTCCGCCTCCATCTCGGGAGTGACTTCCATTTTGTCCATTTCATCGAAAATTTCGTAGAACGGCATTTTGGTAGAGCGGACACCATAGCGTTCCCACAAGCCGTAGAGATCGGGGATACTGGTATAAACGCCAACAGGGGATATCCTGCCGGCAGACAAGATCAGCACATTCGTGTTAGCGATTGCCTTTTTGACCTGCAGAAACCGCAGCAACTCATTATATTCGTCAAAATCATTGGCCATATAAGCTTCCAGGCCGATCGCTTTGTAGTAGCCGATGACATCCATCGGATGGGGCTGGTCAAAGTTTAGTTCGCTGACGGCTTTGCCAAAACGTTCGATGCCGGGAACACGGTAGTTCATAAGGTAAATGTCCACTTCATGGGCATCTTTTGCCAGCTCGTCAAAAGTATGGTCAGGTACGGTAAAGCTCTCGTCAAATTCCAGATAAAAAGGTTCCATTACATTGGCACAGCTACATAGGCCTTCCCGCAGCCCCTTGGCCCATCTCTTAAAGTTCTCTTTGCCAGAGCGCACTTCATACAAGGGATCGGTAGTCTCAGGAGTACCTACGCGGCAGGGTCCTTCCCAAGCGGCACTATGTACCAGGTTGGTAAATACCGGCTTCACATTTACCTTAACGTCAATTGCATACTTCATACTTACAACATCCTTTCTTTTATTATAATTTATGATAATCGTACATTTTTTGTATGTACGGTATCAATGCATTTAACCCTTGCCGGGTCCTCCAGCTCAGTAGTTCATCAAAACAGGCGTCATTCCAGAAATCAATTTTGCAAGATAAGATCTCTGCATCTGTCTCACCAGAAATCAGCGACAGAAGCAGCGATGTAAAGGCCCGGACAATCATAGAATCGCTGTCGATGCGGATCTCGGTCCCGAGTTCACTGGGGGCAATCTTGATCCACAGATTCGATTGGCAGGCTGTAAATCGATTTTCTTCTTTTCGCAGTTCGAGATCTGGAGCTTGCAAGGTCATGGCAATAGCGAGCAGCTTGTCAAAACGGGTCAGATCATCCATATTTTGAAATTGCAAAAGTAATTGTTTTTGTTTGTCACCTATACTCATCTGTATCTATCCTTTGCAATATTTCCTGGCAAAACAAGCAAGCTCATGGCAGAATTTTTCCGCTTCCGCCTGGGTGTTATAAATACCAAAAGAAACTCGTATCGTCCCGCTGATTCCCAGGGCGGACATCGTTGGCTGGCTGCAATGGCTTCCGCAGCGCACTGCAATATTTTTCATGTCCAGATATACGCCCAGATCATAAGGAGAGGCCCCGTCGAGGGTGATTGCCACCACGGCGTGATGGGGGGAGCCGATTACCTTCGCCCCTGGGATTGCCGAAACAGAAGCTGTGGTCAAACGCGTCAGGGTTTGTTCATGGCTTTGGACCTTATTAAGACCGATGGATTCCAAATAACCGGTCGCAGCAGCAAGGCCAATCGCGCCGGCGATGGGAGGCGTCCCGGCCTCTAATCGTTCCGGGAGGTCCTGATAGGCATTTTGCCGAAAAGTTGCGCCTAACTGGTCAATCATTCCCCCGCCATACTGATATGGTTCCATCCTTTCGAGAAAATCCTTTTTGCCCCAAAGAACTCCGATTCCGGTGGGGCCGTAGAGCTTGTGCCCTGAAAAACAGAAAAATTCACAGTCAAGCGTGAGAAGATCGTGTTTTGTATGGGCAACGCTCTGCGCTGCGTCGATCAGAACCGGAACATTATCTTCGTGTGCCACCCGAATCATCCGTTCGATCGGGAGTGCGATTCCCGTGCTGTTTGCAATGGAGGGAAATGCCACAAGCTCCGTATTGCTGTCGATCAGCTTTTCATATTCCTCCAGGTTAAGCTGCCCCTCACTGTTAATGGAAGCAACACGGAATTCTGCCCCGGTTTGCTGGCAGACCGCCTGCCAAGGCAGATAATTTGAGTGATGCTCGGTAGCCGTTACGATTACATTTTTTCCGGGGGAGAGCCGTGGAGCACAAAAGCCAAACGCAACCATATGGATCGCTTCCGTTACCCCTTTGGTAAAAATCGTATATCCGTGTTCCCCATTGAGATAGCGGTTGATTTTTCTCCTTGCGGCAAAATACGCATCGTCGGCGCTGCGGCTTAGGCGGTAATTTCCTCTGTGAATATTGGAACAACTGGCCGTATAGTAATCGGTCAGCGCCTGCAGTACACATTCCGGCTTTTGCGTGGTTGCGGCGCTATCCAGATAGACGGGGAAATCTTTTCTTTGAAAGCATGGAAAGCTGTCTCTTATATCCTGGATGTCTATCATTCTCTACCTCCTGTTCGATTCTGCATGGCCGCCCAAAAGGCGTTGGCAAGCTGAAGGATGGTTTCGGCATCACTTGCGGCATCATCTTCCAGGCGAATGCCCAACTGCTTCTCCATACTTATGATAAGCAGCGTCTTTTTTCGAATTGCCAGTTCTTCACGGGTACAATCGTATGTATTTAATACATCGTCCGCCGGGCCTGTATATGCTTTGGGCTGATTCTTCTTTATGCTGTGTATGCCAAGCTGATATAAGTTACCTTCTGCGATGGAATCGTCCAGCATAAAACGGCTTAATAAATACTTGCGGAACAAAGGGCAGAACGAATGAATATCGCGGCAGGCAGCCATCTCCGCCATAGCGGATTCAGCCTCTTTTCGGAACCTTGCTTCTTCTGAAAGGCTTTTGTTTTCCACTGTCATAGGCTATTTCCTCACCTTGTTTGAATGTCGGTATAATTCGGATATCTTATGAATATCACGGTTTACGTATTGTGTATATATCTCTTTTTTTAGAAAATTGTCAGAATTATCGGATTTGCCAAAAAAATGTATATATTGAAAAAAATAATCCTGTCTTTTAATTTGTATTAGTGATATAAAAGTAAAAAAGGAATAAATCAAACTTTTATTCGGAAAACAGATTTGATTTTCAGATAAATTTTGACAATGCCACCGTAAAATTTGTTCATCCATAAGGAGATAAGATTTTCCTTTTTCCTCATTAACCAAGGGAATGTGTACAGAGAATGGGAGGTATAATGCAGAGGACGAAAAAGTGGTATCGGATTATACGGGGAAGCCGGTTGTTCCATGAGATCTTTCTGATTTTGATCGCTTTGATGGTAGTTCTTACATTGATCATCGCGATGTTTCTGAGCGGAGTTCTGACAAAAAATCACAGTGAGAATCTCCACCGGGCCCAGCTTTCAAGATTGAATCAGTTGTCAGATAGCATTAATCTTACTTTTTCCTTATTAGAAAAGAGTATAAGCCAGTTTTTGTGGAGCAATGAGGTAATCGCAGTTTCCGTAAATCCAACCCGGGTTGATGGCTCACGGGACAAGAAAATTCTTAACCTGTTAAGAAATGAAAAGGGCGGGAATGAGCTTGTCGAAAATGCATATCTGTACATTGCCTATGACGAGACACTTTATGGCAGTAATAATAATATTGTGGCAGCCGGCAACAGTGAAATATCTTCTGTACTTGAACGGTATCTCTCGATGGACCTATCAAAGCGGGAGGTCTCTTCTTCTGATACCCGGTGGTCGGTGGTTTATATTGAGGATCGCCTGTACATTTTTGTGGATTTGTACCTGAATAGGAGATATTCTACAGCAATCTATCAAATAAACCTGAAAAATTTTCGCTATTTAATCGAGAAAAACGGGGATCAAGATGTACAAATAGAGATATTTGACGATCAGAACCAAAAGGTCTTTTCAGCCTTGTATCCATATCAATGCGATTCCGCCGAACTTGATAAGGACATGCTGTTTTTGCAGAGTGCAGAGGCGGAAAGGAACACATCGCAAAAGTATTATTTGGTCCAAGATCCGGAGCTTGGCTGGAGTTATGTCGGCACGATTTCCACGAAGAGCGATCTGGTTACCATGAAAGACGTTATTCCGGTTTTGCTGCCGCTTATGTTTGGAATATTGGCGGCCAGCGTGCTTTGTACCCTGTATCTTTCTACAAAAATTTATCGTCCGGTAGGAGATTTGGTATTTTCCATTGAAGAGATCCAAAAGCAGGTGGAGACATCAGGGACAGTCAGCCCTCCCCAAAAGAGCGAACGGGATTATTTACAGGCCCTGTTTCATCAAGCCCTGAGTGATTACGGACAGATTCGGGATTTGGCGGAGCAGTATTCAAACTCGTTACTGGAACATACCCTACAAGGGGCGATCTGTGGCAAAAATATAGAAAGTGCGGACCTAGCAATCATGGAGGAGATAACCGGATGGCCAGCCATGGGGACAGAACGTTATCAGTTGGTGATCGGAAAAATCAGCGGACCGGAGAATAATTTATACATTGTCAATGTTTGCAGTTGGGTAAAGCAGGTTCCTTCAGCACAGTGCAGAGCCATCCCCATGTATTGGGAAAAAGATCAGATTATTATTGTTATCTGGGCTTCGGCGGATGTCCCAGAGGAAGAAATGAGGGAATATGTTCAGGAAATCCAGGATTCCGTAAATCAACACATAAAAGAGCTTCCCTGCGAAATACTTTGGGGAAGTGGCCGGATTTATAATCAGATCAATGACCTTCATACTTCTTATCAGGAGGCCAGAGAGCAGCTGAGCTACCGACAGTATTTTGGCGAGGAAGGTGCCGCCATGAGTGCGGATCAAAATGGAAGTAAAGAGGAAAGGATACAAATCAACGAGCGCGTCCGCCAGCTGTGGGCGGAGGGGCTGGACAGAGATCGTCAGGCTTGCGAGGAGTTGCTGCATAGTCTTCTAAAGGAGGTTTATGATAACGACAATGACATTGACTGGAAGCGAGCGGCATACAAGAGTATATTGGATACGATGAATGAGAAACTGATTTCCATGCATGTGCGGAAAGAAGAAATTCGGGGGATTCGGGATGATCTGGAGGATCTGGACAGCAACACGGATTTCGAGAGTTTATATGCATGTGCAGAGCATACTTCAGAGAAAGCGCTTCGTCTATTGTATTTTTATGGCCGAAAGGCAAAATATACTTATGTTGACGAGGCGAAAGCGTATATTGCAACGCACTATTTTGAAAACAGCCTTACACAGAACGATGTCAGTGAACATATCGGTATCACGGCATCTTACCTCAGTGAACAATTTCGAAAAGTGACGGGACAGCCGTTTCTCGCATATCTGAATCTTTACCGGGTGGATAAAGCAAAGCAGCTGCTGGCGACGACCAGTATTCCCATTCAGAAGGTAGGATATCTGTGTGGGTTTAACTCATCCCAGAGTTTTATCCGCGTCTTTAAGAAGTACACCTCGATCACTCCGGGACAATACCGCAGTAAGTGACGGACTGCTTGGCAGTTATATATTTTGGGCTTATGAACAATTTTTTCTTATGAACGATAATTCTGAATATTTTACCGAAAATTGAATATGTACACGAAGAACAAACTATGTTATTTGTATTGTACGGAAATTTCCTTAGAGAATTGCAATTTTCATTTTTTGGAAGAAAGGAGTTAAATTCAAATGAAAGTATTGCGCTGGCTTGATCAGAACCTGGAAAAATGTCTACTCCTGGTATTTCTGATCGTGATGGTCATTGCTTTGACTCTGCAGATCATCTTTCGGTTCGTACTGAGCGCCCCATTAAGCTGGTCGGAGGAGCTGGCCCGTTACATGTTTGTGTGGTCTGGGTTTATCAGTATCAGCTACTGCCTGAAGACAAACATTGCCATCCGGATCGATCAGATAGTAAACATTCTGCCCGAGAAGGGACGGCTGATCATGAATCTGGTGGTGTATGTCCTGATGTCAATGTATTTTATCCATATGACACCTTACGCCTATGATTTCTTCCGTCGTGCAGCTGACGCCAATCAGACGATGCCGGCTCTACAGGCACCCATCGCTCTGGTGTATGTGTCCCCCCTTCTGGGATTTGTCCTGACAATGGTACGGCTGATCCAAAACTTCATCAAAGATGTGCGGGCCCTGTTTGCCAAAGGCACCAGAAAAGAACAGGAGGTGAAATAAATGTCTGCTGGAATGGTTTTAATTGTCTTTTTTGTTTTGCTGGCCTTGTCCGTGCCAATTTTTGGCGCCCTGGGAATCACCTCTGTGTTTCCCTCCATTGTGGATTCCAGCTTTTCCGCCAATGGAATTTTCCTGGTGCGTGAGATGCTGGGCGGTATCAACAGCTTTCCCTTACTGGCCATTGTGATGTTTATCTTGTCCGGTATCATTATGTCCCGTGGCGGTGTGTCCCGGAAACTGTTTAACTTTTTTTGTTATTTTCTGGGTGAGATCCCCGCCGGAATGCCCTGCTGTGTCATTGTAACCTGTCTGTTCTATGGCGCTATCTCCGGCTCAGCACCTGCCACTGTGGCCGCTGTAGGAAGCATGACAATCCCCGTACTGATTGAGCTGGGATATGAGAAGCCCTTTTCCACTGCCCTGGTAGTAGTCGCCGGGGGCTTGGGCGTAATTATCCCGCCCTCCATTCCTTTCGTATTGTACTGCATGGCCACCGGTGAGTCCGTGGGAGACATGTTCATCGCCGGGATCCTTCCTGGCATTCTGATTGCCTTTTGCCTGATGGGGTATGCCATTTATTACTGCAAACGGAAGGGTGAGAATAAGGAGAAGATTCACGAGGTTGTGGGAGAGCTGCGCAGCAAAGGGTTTCTACAGGTACTGAAAGAAAGTATCTGGGCGCTGTTTACCCCTGTAATTATCCTGGGCAGTATCTATTCCGGCATCGCTTCCCCGACGGAGGCAGCCGTATTGTCGGTGATTTATGCCTTGATTATTAGCATCTTTTTGTACCGGACATTGAAGGTTTCGGAGCTGATGAATATTTTTTTCGAAGCGATCAATACCTATGCTCCTATGTTGTTTCTGATTGCGGCAGCTAATGGATTTGCCCGTGTGCTGACCCTGCTCCGGGTTCCCCAGACGGTCAGCGAAACAATTTTAACCACGTTTGGCGGCAATAAAGTGGCAATTCTGGTAGTGATCAACCTGTTTCTGCTAGTCGTCGGCATGCTGATTGACCTGGGACCGGCAGTGCTGATTCTGGCACCAATCTTTGCGCCAATGATGACAGCCCTGGGGGTAGATCTGATCCACTTTGGCATCATTATGGTAGTAAATCTGGCAATCGGTTTTGTGACGCCGCCAGTTGGCGTTAACCTTTATGTGGGAAGCCGGTTGTCGGGGGTTCCGGTTCTGAGCATCGCGAAGAATGCCGTTGGATTTCTTTTGCTGTTTGCGGTAGCTCTCGCAATTATAGTGATCTTCCCGGCCATTAGTCTGGTTCTGATCGGACGGGTGTAGGCGGGGATAAAGATTTCAAAAAAACATATTATGAAGGGAGAAGTGAGGATGAAGAAGGTATGGAGTTTTGGTTTGGTGGTGGTACTGGTTTTTAGCCTGGCAGCTTGCAGCAGCGGGGCGAAGGAGACCACCGTCGCAGACAACACGAAAGCAGAGGATTCCACTACGGCGGAGGTTAACGGCGAGATCAGGGAACATCACTGGATATCCGGCGTTGCCAGCCCGAAGGATGCTGTCGCATTCTACTTTATCGACAAAATGGCTTCTGAATTGGATGCCCGTACCGGGGGTAAGATGACCATCGATGTGTATCCGGACAGCACCCTGGGCGATGATGTGGCGCTGTTGGAAAGCTTGGGCACACGAAATGTGAATTTTGTTGTGCAGAATCCGGCTCCGGAGGTAAATCTGATGCCGAAGCTGGCGATTTTTGATCTGCCCTTTGCATTCCAGGATATTGAGTCATTCCGCGCAGCCATCGACAGTGAGGAGCTGATGTCTCTGCTACGGCCGATCTATGAGGAGGGCGGATATAAGTTGCTAGGCTTTGCGGACCAAACATTCCGCGTGATGTCCTCCAATAAGAAGGTAGAGAAGATCGAGGATTTTCAGGGCATTAAAATCCGTACCATGGAGAACAAGAATCATATGGCCCTGTGGGAGGCGCTGGGAGCGTCCCCGACACCGATGGCCTTTTCAGAGGTTTATACCTGTCTACAGCAAAAGGTGATTGACGCACAGGAGAATCCTTATGCAACGATCGCATCCTCCCGGATTCAAGAAGTCCAGGATTACATCATCCAGACAAACCATCTGGTACACCCGATCGTGATGATTATGAACCTGGAGGAGTACAACGAGCTGAACGATGCGGAGAAGCAGGTGATTGCGGAGGCCTTTGAGGCTGCCAAGACCTACGGTCGTGAGATGGCGGATAAGCAGGAGGGCGAGAAACTGAAAGAGATCAATGCTTCTGGCACGGAGATTGTCCCGGTATCTGACGAGCTGTACGCCGCTTGCGTCGAGAAGGTACAGCCAATTTACGATATGGTTGCCGGACAGGTGGGTGAAGAACTAGTTAATGCGTTTTTGAGAAAATAAAAATTTTTGCGGCTTTTTCGGAGAATAAATCCATATAAAAAAACCACGTATTTGTGCCAGGTATGAATGGTGCAGATACGTGGTTTTTGATGTTTTTTGCACACTGGTTGGAATTATCAAACCTCTCCCTGCTTTTTCATAAAAGAAATAAATTTCTGCACGATGGGCGTCAGATATTTTGTGGAATCGTATACCATGTACAGCAGACGGTAGCAATCAAAATCCTTGATGGGAATCTGCACTACCTTGGCAGCATCTAAGGATATTTATAGTACAATAAAATTACCGAGAAAAAGCGTCAGAATTCCCTATTTTAGGCAAGGGAATTTCCCCATAAAAAGCGGGACATATTGATTCCTCCTAAAAATACCATTATCCTTTATCTAAGCTCGACCAAAGATAAAGGAGGAAAGGAAGATGCTCACTATGAAAATTCTATCTATCTTTTCCTCGTAGCCAGACGCTTTCTTTCCGTCCATCACGATTGGCAGCAATATGTTCTCTTTGATGGTGAGGTTTTGAACCAAATTGTAGAATTGAAATACAAAACCCATATTAGTTCGCCGCATAACCGATTTTTCCTTATCACTCATGTCGGCTATGTTTTTCCCGTTGACAAAAACCTCACCGCTGCTCAAATCACCATACCTGTTCCATTGGCGGCTTTTGATAGAAACCACTCTGAGAGCGCAAATCCGGCAACAATAGATACCAGTCCTACGGAAATACAGGAAAATAAAAACTCCCAAAGCAGCATGTTCATAAGCTGGCGTTTGCTCATGCAAACACTATACATCACGGCATATTCCTTTTTGCGCCCAATAAATGATACAATCAAATTGCTTACTATGCCGCATACAATGATGATTGCACCCAATACCACACAGGCAAATAACATGCCAATCATGGTATCAACAGCCGCAATTTGTTCCTCAATGTACTTTTCCGTTGTAACAGCCGCAATGCCTGTATCAAGGTATCTTTCCGATATGGCTTGCACTACACTACCAGGCGTTGACGTTCTTACGAGAACCTTGTCCGGCACATCTGTTATCAGGCTTTGAAAATCGTCAAGGCTTATACCAACAAACCCTCTATCCGTTGTACCCGTGGAGCTATCCCAAAACCCGGCAACGGTGAAGTTACCAATTTCATTTGATTGTTTTTCATCTGCAAAAAAGGTCACTACATCACCGACAGAAAGGTTTTGTACCCGCGCCCAATATTCGTCTACAATGATACCGTGTGCCGTATTCCGCAACAGTTCATCAAGATTGTCGCCATCATACCGCAAAGCTCGCACATACTCATTCAACTCGTTAAACTGACCTATCCCGTATACACGGCTGGAACCAGTACAGTAATCCCCGAACCAAAGGCTTTCATAACTATCCAAAGCACCAGTAACATTCTCAAAATCCCGCAAATCGCTTGCTCTCATATCTTCACCATTCAATGTGACAATCACATCATACGCTGAACTGTTCGCAATATCGGTAGCCGCCACATTTTTAATTCCGTTCGTTAATGTTGTCATCACTACAGCAATCAAAATAACAACAGTAAACATACTGCCAATATTACGAACGGTTTAAAAAAGCAAGAAGTAGAGCGTGGCTATAACAGTAACTGTCTCTTGGCTTATTCCGTGCACTTCGTATCCCCAATAAACTTCTGATTCCCATCTATTCACTCCTTAAAAATAGGTAAAAGAAAAGCACCTCCGAAGAGATGCTGACAATCGTTTTAATATAAATGAAATTATATAGATCAGTGGATACTTATCCAGTTATATACCGCCAGATTTCAATAAGTTCACAATAAGCATGACTTTCATCCGGATATTCCTCATTCAAACTCAATTGTGTCAATACCGCTTCCCTATAAGATGAAATCAAACCATATTTATTTAGCTTTCTATAAATAATCGCCTTTTCAAAACCTGCTCCACAATTAGTTATCGCACTGATACAAGATGGTAATTCTACTAAATCATATCCACAAAACTCAAAGCGCCCTTCTCTTACCATAGAATAATTTGGCTCAATTTCAGGTCGAACAATGACTGCAAGTATTTGCAACTCCTTATCAGGCTCTTTCACTTCATCCTTCATAATCTCTCTCATTTCCATAAGCCCACAGTCAAAAGTAACTATCTCATCCGCCCTAATCATTCCTTTATTAAAATTTTGTATCGTCTCATCATTAAAGCACCTGTCTGACTCAAAATACCGAATCATTCCATATGATGAATAGTCTTCTCGTATCGTTATTATAGACATATAAAGCACCATCACTTTTACCATTATTTATTCATTAAATTTTAAGTCAAATATAGTTACAAACACAGCTCCTGAGAATCTCAACTAATTCTCTGTCCATAAAATCATAATCGTCGCTGATATAAAGACAAACCACTTTTTTATCTGTAATCGTATCAGAATATTTTTCCTTTATTCTTCTCAAATGCTTTTTTTCCATACAAAATATGACTTCAGCCCATCCAAGAAGCCCACCCGTAACTTTAATCCGGGCATTCGATTCTGTCCCTGCTGAACGTGCTTCGTGGCCATTATATCCATTGAATATCTTTTCGGCTGTTAAACTACGTCGTTTATTTTGGCTACACAAAAAAGTAACTTCACCTTTTATACCTTCGATCTTAACTTCCAATTATCGGTCTTGTAAACTGGACTTTGATATTATAAATGGTTTACCATTATATATTCTTCTTCATTTTCATTGACAATTTCAAACCCCATCCGCTGATACATTTTTGCTGCATAATTGGCTTTTTGAACAGCAAGCGATGCTTTTTTGTATCCGTTTGTTTTTAGCAAATAAAGCATTTTTTTCATCATTTCTGTTCCAAGTCCTAATCCGCGATATTCTTTACATAAAGAAATTGCAAAGGAAGGTGTTTCATCATCAACATGTCCGTAGTCATTCATAATGCGAACCCATACAGCACCCACTATTTTGCCATCTGCCTCGGCAACTAAACAATGGTCATCTGGCAATAACGTCTTTTTCATTCCCTGCAAAGCTCCCTCTAATCCCAGTAACCTGTTGATACAAGCAGATTCATCAATTTCCTGTATCTTTAACCATGCCTGTTCTGCCCCAAGCGCTCTCAACTCTTCATAAGTATTTATGCCAACTTCATTCAACTGTTTCTCAGTTTCTTTCCCAATATTAATCAATTTAGATAATTCACCCATAACCTGTCCTCCTATAAAATCTCAATTATCGTTCAGATATATATTGTCTTATCTCTTCCAAAGATAATTTTCTGACCTCTGTATCAAGAAATTCCTCATACTTTTTATTGCTATAAACCGACAGCATTCCCTCACAATCCTTATCCTTGTTCTTCTCCAGGAACTTATACAAATCCCCTGTGTCCCTAAAGATTTTATAAGATACCCGGCCTTTGCTATTTTTGATTTCATAAATTCCGCATGATTTTTTCATGGAATAATCAGCCGCCCGTAAATATAATTTTGCGATTTCCAATGACTTAAACGGAAAATCAAACCGCCGCAGTCCTCTTTTTTCATCCCTCTCAATACATATGCACCTTCCACAGGTTCCACATATATATTGCGTGTGCTTTTGTAAACAATCTATAGGATTGAGCAAAGGTGTTATTCTATTATTTTCACTATAGCATTCTTTGCATACCGCCATATCCCCATCTCCAATCTCATTTACTAAAGTATACCAGAAATACTCTTAAATTAAAATACAAGAATCCCCCTTTCATCATACACACTTCCACCAGTATCCACCTCATTCCGAATAGCTCGATCCAGTGCCATTACCGTCACCGGGGTCACCTTGTACCAGCGTGATTTTACCGTATGGGATATACGGATACCACAGCCAGCTTACCTTTTCGGCTTGTATCTCGTTCATTTTGATTAGTTTCATAATCTCGTCCTTTCGTTTAATAAAATTGTGGGAGCAGTATTTATATATATATATAAAGCACCGAAACGGTGTCGACTTGCCGTTTCGGTGCTATGTAATCCCTTGATTGCTATATTCGATTACTCCCTCTACTAATAGGAGGTAAAACGGGGGTATTTCGGAACCTTTTTCAGGCGGTTTTTAGCCTTTCAAAAATTTCTGTAATGTAGCTCATAATTTTTCTTCCTTTCAAAAATTTTCACAACTCATCTTGAACGAAAGTTCGGCGCATGTTATAATATTTACGCCAATACTGTCTTTTGACGGTTACGGTCTGGGAAACGGGCGTGTTTCTTAGTCGGAGTGCGCCCCTTCCTTGCTTCATTTAAGGTCAGCATATATCCTACTTATCCCTTGCCGGATTACGTCTGAACGGCTCATGTTCAGCTTTTTGGCACATTCATCAAGAGTTTTGATTTCTTTGCTGTCCATGCGAAACTTGACGATTTTATCTCTGGGATTTTCAGATACAGGGCGACCTAACTTTTTAGGCTTCATTTCTTCACCTCTTTTCTATGCTCACAACAATTTTATTGCTGTGTCCCTATAAATGCAAAGGTGCGGAAATAAAAAAACCCCATAATCTTCATACTCATACGGTGGGTATGGTATAATGCGATTACGGCGAGAATTTATATTTGTGGAGGGAGGTGATTACATGGGAAAAATTGAAACAATGAAATTGGTTGAAGCCAGCGAGGCTAAAAAATATCAAGAAGGACTTAACAATGCAATTGAAGAACTGCAGGAATCGAATCTCGAAGTTGAAGTTAGTCATTCTATGAGCCAAGCAAATAAAGGCATAGGGTATATGTATTCGGCAGTTGTAATTGGCAGGAAAGCATAGTCCCATAATTTCCGACGCATAGTATAAGCATTTGCCCGTGTAGCAGGCTTACCGACTACCAACTTAAAAAAGAAATATACCACACAGTAACGCACCCTTTAGCTATAAGCTGATAGGTGCGTTTTCTATATGCAATTTCCAGTCGTATCTTAGATGTTCTTTAACTATGATTTACTTCTGCAAAAACCACATGGGCGAATTAAGTCTTCCAATTCTTCTGTTTTGATTCCCAGCACATATTCCGGAGTCAATAGTTCCGACATTGTGTCAGTAACTTTTTCCACCGATGACCATGACGTGTTTTGTACAAGAATTGCCTGCACCATCACAATGTACGGATCGTCTGACCACCTGTTGTATCTTCCCGTATCCTGTCACGGGTTTTGTTTCTACAGGCAGGACATCGTATCCATTTTTGGTTTTCCATTAAAATACTACCTTCCTCTATGTTTTGCTTTTTTCTTCTCCTGCCGCAGAGCATATTGTCGCTCTTTTTCGGCTTCTTCTTGTTCTCGGTTTTGTATTTTTCTCTCAATTTTTCCTTGTTCGTGTTGGAGCTTTAATGCTTGCTGTGCCTTAGTGCCGATGCCTTTATCTTGCAATTGACCACTGATTTCCCGTTGCATCCTCTTTGGATTGATACGCCGTTCTTCTACATTATCTGTCCTTACAGGAGGACTAAACCTCAATTTATTCCAATTGTAAAGCAGAAAATCATACACCTCATAATCTTTTGGCTCTGCACCAAAAGTAATTTTACAGACTTCATATTTTTCATTATCAATGCGTTCATAAAGACCTATCCAAAAAGGATTTTCGAACAAAATGGTCAAACTGGTTTTTATAGCCATGCCATCAGCTTTCTTTAAATTGACTTTCAAAATTTTCAAGCCATTCCAAAAGGGATTGATAAAGAAGCCTTTGCTGTTCAAAGATTGTTCTGCCGACAAGCGGAATATCCGCATAATTAGCAGTATACTCATCATTTGCTTGAGCTGAAGCAGTTATACTTTTGCGTAACTGCATAAGCAAATTAAGGGCTTTATCTTTCTCCATCTTGTTTAGGTTGGTAATAACCACATTAAAATCAAACAAGAGAGGAACCTGCTGATTAGCGTAAGTATCCATAAGCTGTTCAAAATATGCCTTACCTTCATCTGTAATAGCATAAACAGCCTTTTCAGCAAACTTATTCCCTTTAATTGCTTTACTTTGCAGATAACCTTTTTCTTTTAATTGCAGCACCTTTTTATAAATGGATGGTATACTTATCTTTGTCCATCTCGACAAATTATGATATTCAACATCTTTTTGAATATCATAAGCACTTTGCGGGTTCTCCAACACGATACCGAGTATTACCAAATCTATTGACGACATAATCGCTCCCCCTTTTGCTGTACAGTATATTACTATATCATATAGCAAAAGTCAAGAGAATATTCCGTTTCCTCCCGGATTTCCTCATTCTTCTTAAAGGTGAAAGTGACGTCATCATTAATGCTGACTCTTTAAAATATTACGGAACAGCTCGATGATTTGCGTTTCGGTCAGGTTTTGTCCACGAGTGGTTGCGTCTAAATCCATCGTGGTGCGCGCGTCCAATCCCACCATCGCGGCAATCAGCATACCGCCCTTCAAGATGAATTTTTCTTTGTACTCAGACAGGGCAATACGCCCCAATAGACGCTGTCTGCTCTACAGGCTATCTCAATACTTCGTTTTCAAGGAATGATCATACTCTTTCGCAGTATTCCGTATCGAAAGCTATATTTTCAAAATCGTAATTTAACAGAATGAAATGTCCCGCTGTTTCGGCATCACGCTGCCATCCTGTGCAATGCTCCGGAGCTGCCGCCAATAGCCGCGCCATATTTCGGCGGATACTTGGTCATCGTTTACACTGGCAATAAATAGCGCGGGGCGTTCGCCAATGTTTTCAACTTGTATTATGGGTACAAGTTCATTTACCTTGTCGCCAAAAGTAAACCGTAAAGACAAGTGGATAAGCGGCCTTTCAATCGCGCATATAAAACCCGGAATATGATAGTTACGCATGGTGTCTACCACAACATCTTCAAAACTTGAATAGGCAGACGCGGCAATCAGACCATCTATATCTTCTAATTGCCCGAAAGCGTTTATCGCTATGGCTCCTCCCATTGAGACACCTTGAATAACAATTGGTAATGTTACGGACGGCTGCTGAATGCCGGACCAATAGATAATGATGGCTTTCGGATTTTCAGTATATATCTCGGACGCCCATATGTTATAGCCGTCACATCTATCAAGTTCTCTCTTCAGCTCCCCGGCTAAAAGCAATACCGTTTCGAGATATTTAAGATAGTGATTGTCCATGAGCGCCCTCTTCTACTGTCATTTTTTTATTTTTAACACGTTTTTGGTATTTTCAACATAAATTTTACATATTTTTTGATATTACGTCAACCTCTATAAAATAAAACAGAAGCCTAAACTTGGCCACGGCTTGCTCTCATCAACTGCCCTGCAGCTATATTCCAATACCGGTATTCCACACTTGGGATTTATTAAGGTCTATTAATAATACCACGGATCTAATTGTGTTAAATAAGAACAAAACCTGTAAACATAGCATCATCACCAGTCTACAGGTTTTTGCATCTTTGTCTGATTCGTGTAAGTTCGATGTTTCGTGTCACAGGTATAGGAAAGGTGTAATAATGCTTCTTTGTCAAGAGGTTTTCACTAGTTTACCTTAATCATCTTTTTCGTGGGGTATGCTGTTACCGAAAGCCACATCGGATATTGTTCTATTTCTTCCCAAATAGTCTCCTCGAAAAGGAATTCCCGCATATTGTAAACTAAATGGAATGTTTTCTCGGAATTCTCACGCAAAGCCACACTCACTGTATCAATGCCGGGATTTGCCCCTCTATATAATTCCTCGTTCAGATCTAAAAACAAGTCACTGCTTTGAACATACCAGTCCCAAAAAGAAATTCCCGTTTCTGTATTATCCTGATTGATA
>Ga0153924_1000406_pt1 | contig 27368 bp, 31 predicted proteins | sample TSNJ008MetaG_FD_104709 | JGI IMG/M metagenome (GOLD analysis project Ga0153924, IMG submission 104709) | Attine ant fungus gardens microbial communities from New Jersey, USA - TSNJ008 MetaG | ecosystem: Host-associated > Fungi > Mycelium > Unclassified | place: USA: New Jersey, Wharton State...
CAATTTTGAAGATTGCCGGGGGAAGAGAAGTGTATTTCAAGGATAAGGGTAGACTTGCATTGAAAGCAGGCGCAAACGGATTGATCACCGGTGGCTACCTTACAGTCGGCGGAAGCAGCCAGCAAAATGACCTTCAGATGATACACGAGATTGGTCTTCACACATGATTCTATTGAACTCGAACTCGATGAGCTCAAAAAAAATAACTTGTATAGAAAACCGCAGACTGTTGAAGTTTACGGAGCTAAAGTACTAGTCGATGGAGTAGAAAAAATCCACCTTTGTTCAAATGATTATCTCGGATTATCAAGGAACCCACAAGTCATTGAAGAAGCAAGAGCCACCTTAGCCAATATGTCGCAGTGCAGCTCTAGGTTGGTAGCTGGGAATTCGCCAAAGTTATTAGAGCTTGAAGAGCAAATCGCGAAGCATCGAGATACAGAAGCTTCACTCATTTATCCCAGCGGATATATGGCAAATCTTGGGGTAATTACTGCACTTGCTAACAAGGATACGACGATTTTTAGTGACGAACTCAACCATGCAAGCATAATAGATGCATGTAGACTAAGTGGTGCAACTATCAAGGTTTTCCGCCATAATGATATCGAGGATCTAAACGGTCTATTGCGCTCGACGACATCCAATAAGATAGTAGTCACTGAAGGTGTTTTCAGTATGGATGGTGATTTTTCAATTCTTGATCAGATTTGTCGCCTTGTTAAGGAATATGAGGCTATTATAATTGTTGATGATGCTCATGGCGATTTTATTTTCGGATCGCCTGGCTCATATTCAGGTGTACCGGCGTACTTTAATGTCAAGGAGATGATAGACGTTAACGTTAGCAGTTTGAGCAAGGGGCTAGGTTGCTTCGGAGGTTATGTCGCTAGCTCTAAATTGGTTCGAGAGCTTTTGGTGAATAAATCACGTCAATTCATCTACACTTCGGCGTTACCAGAGCACTTGTGTGCTGCTGCCTTGGCAGCAGTTCCAGTTGCTCAAAATGGATATCTGCAAGCAAGGCTATTTAGAAACGTTGCATTTTTTTACAAAAAAATAAGAGATTTGGGGTTTTCGATTGCTAGATCCACCAGTCAGATTATGCCGGTGATGATCGGTGATGAAGTATTAGCTATAGAATTTTCAAATGAGTTATCACGCAATGGTGTTTTCGTTCAACCTATCAGGTATCCTACTGTGATGAAAGGAAAGGCTCGACTTAGAGTTACTATCACGGCACTCCATGATAAAAATGATCTTCAAACTGCTGTCGATTCGTTTGAGACGGTTGGGAAAAAAAGGAACGTTATTTAATGTAATCAAGGGAGTAGATTCAAGGAAAACGCGAGAATTAGATACATATTGCTAAACTCGAGTTTAGAAATAAGCATTGACAGAACGCGATGCTCATGTTCACCCATATAAAACTGAGGAAGTACAAACAAACCCTTTCTCAATACATAGCTTATGGTATATTCGTTGAACTTGCAAGGTATGTTAAGATTCGGCGTTGCACAAAGTTCCACCACCCCAATACTTCAAAGTGCATGGCATTTGAGATTGTGCATTCGTGATGTTCTATTGCGGGTACACCCCACTTGTATGTCATTTAGCATTAGATAAAAAAAGCGTTAGGTGCTAGTTACTCTTTCAATATTCGAATTATGAAATATCATGACTTTCATCACTTGACATAATTGAGCCAGATAGAGATATCGAAACCGTAGGGGTCGAACTGCTGATGTACCGGTAGGGAAGTTGTTAGGTAAAAAGGAATTGTCTGAAAATCCGTCAGGTTGTAAGCCTGTCTGAAGAGACCAGGCTATATACTATAGAGTAGCCAAGATCCGTGTATATAGGTGTGTTTGTATGTACGTGCCGCGGTATACCCGTACGTCAATGAACGGTTTTAGTGATCTTTTTTCCTAGAAGTATGCCAAGGGAATTAGGATCCTTGACCAAGAACGAATATAGTCTTGGTATACTCTCATTAGTTAAAGATATCTATAATATATATTATACTATATATTATATCTATATACTATACTATATATTATATCTATATATTATATATTATACTAAAACGGAGTTTTTATTATAGTATACTATGGCATTCTAGTATATTGTATATCAGTGTTCGTACACAAGATTTAGTGTGACCTCGTCATCAAACAGAAGAACATAATAAAAAGTAAAAAAGGCTTTTCCAGATTTTCCGTTCAGGGTCGTCCTCCTATTCTGTGAGCACCATTTGTTAATGCTCCCAAGATTGATCATGATGCCGCCGCCCGAGCCGCCATTGCCAGTGCTGCCGCCTATATTGGTCGTGGCGCTACCACTGCCCGAGCCACCAGAGCCATTGCTTCCCCCACTAGCGCAATTAGCACGACCGCCGTTCATAGTAGCAACGTCGTCACCTCCGGTAGGACTTGTCGAACAGGTACCATGCATACCGCCAGAGCCTCCTGAGCCGCCTGTCCCGCCACTAGCGCAAGTAGCTCCGTTAACGCCGGGGCCGTAGCTCCGTTAGCCACTAGACCCACTAGCGCCTGCAGCATCAGCATTTTGTATGTCAATTACAAGTCCACCAGCGCCTATTGCTGCAGCAGTTGCCGCCACTACAAAAATTGCAAAAATGTGACTTTATTTTATAGTAGAGTCTTTCATCTTAATCATAGCTACATTTTATCGTTATATTATGATATTAAAGTTTTGAGGAATAAGTAATTTAGGATTCTGATCACATCTACAGCATCACAGTTTTGAAGGTGCAACGTTGCACGATAAAGCACACATTGCTAATTTCTAATTTAGAGATAAATATTAACAGTGATATTTCTCTTTTGATCTTGGTGGAAACAAAGTTATTCACATTTAATTTGGAGCTCACAAAGGCGCAGCAAAAAGAAGTAAAAACTTATCTAGACTCGCTTTCTGTACCTATGATTTTGTTTGGATTACGATTTGCATACAGACGGGAAAGAGCAATTTCTGGTGGATATCTTATGCCAGGTCGTAAAAGCATAATAAAAAAAGAAACGTTCATGCTTAATCATAGGCAGGCAAAATGGCGATTAAACAACTGGAAAGAGATGATACGCTCGTATCGAGACAAAGAATACAGCTATCCTACCATATCGAGAATAAAAAAAGAAATAAAAGAGATAGCCGCTGGGGATAACGAAAAAGGATGATGTGAACCTAAAAAAGGGAGGCTTCCGTTTTCCGCGTTTGCATTGTGCTCGTAGGTAAATCTGGAAACTTTTCTTTCACACTTTCTTCTACGATTGCGCTTGCTTCTTCTATGATTTTCATTGCGTCCTCGTTTAACCCTGTGCCTCCGGCTGCTATTTCAGTAGTCGGGATATGTCCAGAGTCTGTCATGATGTTACCAAGCAAGTCTGAGATTTGACCCAGTGATTGATCCGCCTCTGGCATCATCGTTGAAAGTCTCCCCTGTATTCCCTTTATTACTGACATCGCAGGACTCAGGGTTACAACCACATCACCAAGCTCTGTAATAGTGTTCAATCTTAGTTGTATTTGCTCGAGGGCTAATTTGGCCGAAGTTACCATCTTGTTCATCTTCCTAACTTGCGACAATTCACTAGAGAGTACTCTCGCGTAGTGAGAGTCATGATTTTGTACAGACTGAACAATGCGTTTAAAAATCAGCACATCCTTTTCCTGCATCTTTGCTGATATAGTATCAAGTTTCGATATCTGAAGATGTAATTTATTTTGAGCATCCTCAATTCTCGGCTTAAGTGGTGGTTGCGGCTTCAGGCCTTCTAGCAATTTGTTCCCCACACTTTCCGCCTGTGGTTTTATCCATTTATTACCGAATGACATACTCTAATTGCCTCTTCAGCGTATTGTCGCAGATAGATTAAAAATCTACATGTGTATCAAACACGTGTCACTGTGGTGACTTCAATTAACGGTTACAATTGATGTGTGGATTTAAGACTCAACGTACAATTACGATTCAGACTTGATTGACCGAATCGGGAAAGCCCCGCAGGTTCTACAGAAAGTGGTTTTAAATGAAACACAGCCACTACATCTTGGACATCGTGCCTCTGAACAACGTTCCTCGTATGGAGGGCAAAAGTAACTTCTAAAGACATCGTAATAGTAAAGATGTTCCTTGTCATTGACAATCACGCCCTCTGCTTGCGCTTGTGCAGATCTCAAGCGATAATCGATATCGGTATATTGGTGCTCCAAAAAATGTTTCAAGTTAATGGTGGCCGCTCCTTCCTGCTGAGCAAGTTTTGGCCTCCATGCTATATGATTGCCTAGCTCTTCAAGAAAGCACTTTCTTAAGATAAATTTACCCCACAACTTTCCTGAAAACATACCTATTTTCTTTTCTGTAGTGATGGATTTAGCATAATTTAGGAAATCATCATCTAGAAAAGGGGTCTTAATCTCAATGCCGAGCGTTTTTCCAAGGCTTGCTGAAGAGAAATTCATTATGTCCCAAAGTCTTCTTAACTCAGCGTCTAATTTGTTCAAATCCATAAAATATCGGCTGAGATAATTGTAACCTGCAAACAACTCATCACCGCCATCTCCAGTCATTAAATCCATATAGCCTTGCTTTTTTGCGCTCATTATCCCTGCATAAGCAACACTGGAATTTCTAATCTCGATAGGACTAAAGGTCTTCAAACATTTGATTACAGCCCGTATTATATGTACTACATTTTTTTCATTGTTAAGGATTAATTCTGAATGAGTTTTACTGTATTTGTGAGCAATCATTCTAGAATAAGGAAGATCTGGGGCCTGATTGTCCCATGCAACTGTGAACGATCGGTTGGGCCTCAGGATACTTGCAAGTATACTACTGTCCAGGCCGCCTGACAGAAGTAATCCCTCGCATTGGTTCCTCCTTACGCTTTCCCTTAGTGCAAATTCTAATTCTTTACAATCTGCTTCTATCAAACGCCTTTTTTATAAAAGGGCTCATATTTTTTTGCAGCTGTATTGCCGAGCTTACTTTTCTTCTCGCGAAATAAAAAGAGAGGTCCTACACTATACCTCCTGCTCTATCTCCTCATTCACATCAGGCAGCTCGGGAATAGTAGGCAAAAGGCGGAGGAGCTGCTCATATTTCTCAAGATACACTAGACCTGCCTCCGTAATTCTGTACAGACCACTAGTCTCAGAATAGTTAACTAGTCCTCTTTCTACCGCAATCGCAAGATATCGAATCAATTGAGAATGAGATACCATCGCATTATTCATTATGGTAGTCTTGTATTCCCAATCCTTCGTAGCGGAACGTAAAATGGAAGCCATTATTTCAATTTCAGAACGATTCTTCAATTTGCACGACCTGCCTCTTCCACACCTTATCAGTTTTTCAATAAAAAAGTGTTAGACAAAAACTCAAGACTAAAATGTTTACAGTACGCTAACAATAATCCATTCCTCACTAACAATAAGCAACCGCTTCTATTTCCTGTGTAGGCAAGTTTTTTAAAGACTTACAGGAAAGAAGCTGCATGACGAAAGAAATAATCAAGGTCAACAATAATGCTTACAGCGTAGTACTTAACGACCAGACTCAGATGTATGCTATGAGACTTCGACGCCTTTACCAACAAAGCTACACTGATGTTGATAGCTTTGATGAGGTAAGCTCAGAAATTTCTACAACCGTTAATAATCTTCTCAAGCAGGCCGTATCACCTGAGGTCAGAGAAGATGACATGGATGGTGTAATACAACGGGTTTTAAAAATGTACGAAAAGTCTTTTCAGAAACCTTAGACCTTCATTGGAAGATCAAAGGCAAACCAGATATCGACGACCACTCGTCAAAATTTGAAAAAGTCTAAATATTATTTCGAAAGATTTTCTGTGTGCATGTAGCCATTAAAAAGTGCATAAATCCTTCGTGCGGTTTATCCTATGAGATCGAAAATGACGTTTACAAATGTTCTTGCGGTTCCCTTCTTGATATCATATATACTGTAGTACCATCCAAGAACCTGATCGAAGTTTTTTATGCTCGGAGAAACCATGGAGGGAACATTTTTAATGAAAGTGGTGTATGGCGCTTTAGAGATCTGATAAACTTTCTTGGGATAAACACCGAGAGTTTCGACGAATGTGCACGAGGATTGGTGTCTCTAGATGGTGCAGAGGGGAGACTTTCTAGGCCATATAAAATGAGTAAAGTCGCAGACTACGCCATGATGAATCATGACAATTTCCTGCTGCAACCTGAAGGGTATAACCCCAGCGGATCGTTCAAAGATAACGGTATGTCGACTGCTGTTACTCACGCAAAGATGCTCAGCGTAAAAAAATTGATCTGTGCGTCTACTGGGAATACTTCTGCCTCAGCAGCGATGTACGCGGCAAATGAGAATATAGATTGCGATGTATACATTCCACGAGGGGAAGTTGCTGCAGGGAAACTAGGTCAAGCATTCCAGTTTGGAGCTCAGGTTATTCAGGTTGATGGCAACTTCGACGATGCACTCGCGACCTCTCTGGCAGAAGCAAAGGAGACGCAAGGGTATACAGTCAACTCCGTCAACGCGTTTCGTCTGGAAGGACAAAAAGCGATCGTTTATAGGGTGATGGAACATCTAAACTGGAATCCGCCAGATTGGATAGTCTACCCAGGAGGCGCTCTTGGAAACACCTCCAGCTGTGGTAAATGTCTTATCGAATTATACGAATGGGGATGGATAAAAAAGATTCCAAGAATTGCAGTAGTCAATGCCGAAGGGGCAAATTCATTTTATGAGCTAGTCAACGGCTTGTTTGAAAACAAAAGACTTGATTGGAATGGTGGAAGACCCGATCTAGAAATAGTAGAAAGATATTATCTGCATAAACAAAAGAATGGCTTTTCTCCAAAAACTCGAGCTACAGCTATACAAATTGGAAAACCGGCAAATATAGCAAAGGCATTAAGAGCGATTGAATTTTCTAAAGGTGTGGTAACACAAGTAAGTGATGAAGATATGACAGATGGAATGTCGATAGTGGGCTTGAATGGATTTGACTGTGAAATGGCTTCAGGTGCGGTTCCAGCAGGTGTTCGAAAACTCAGAAAAGAGGGAATTATTGAACCCGATGACGTAGTGGTAGGAATCCTAACAGGGAGGCAGAAGGATCCGAAATTACCAGTAGAATACCACAGTAATCGTTCAAAGCGATACGCTAGACCTGCCAAACAAAGATGAATGTCTTTTCAAGGAAGTACTACAATTAGGAGACTCACTTGCCCTTACCTTTTGTTTTCTTAAGGGCAGAAAGCATTGCGTTTGCCTTTTGTTCAGTCTCTTGCCATTCAGTTTGAGGAATGGAGTCCATAACTATGCCTGCCCCACTTTGAATAAAGCCATTGTTTTTATCGGTAAAGATAGACCTGATCGTAATCGCAAAATCGCATGAACCATTTGCAGAAAAATAGCCAAGCGCCCCAGCATACGGCCCTCGAAAATTTGGCTCCAATTCATCGATTATCTCCATGGCACGAGGTTTTGGAGCTCCAGAAACAGTGCCTGCAGGGAAAACAGCCCTAAATGCGTCGTACGAATCTAACCCACTCTGAAGGACCCCGGTGACGTGCGATATCATATGTTGCACATGACTAAATCTTTTAACTTTCATGAGCTCGTCAACCTGAACTGTGCCATACTTACTTACCTTTCCAATGTCGTTGCGAGCTAAATCTACTAACATCGTGTGTTCTGCAACCTCTTTTTCATCGTTTAGCAGATCTCTACTTAACTCCTGATTCCTCTTTGCGTCGTCTCCTACAGGTCTAGTTCCGGCTATCGGGAAGGTCTCCAAACGGTTTCCTGTGACACGAAGGAGCATTTCAGGACTGGAGCCTATAATATGCCGGTCACCCATCTTGAAGAAATACATGTAAGGTGAAGGATTTATATCTCTAAGATTTTCGTACACCCCTAAAAGTTCTCCAGATATATTAAAACTCATACTTTTTGAAAGAACAACTTGAAAGATATCTCCATTATAGATATATTTTTTTGATTTATTGACCATTTCTATAAACCGTTTTCGAGTAAGATTTCGCACGGGTTTTGAATACGAAAACATTGATTCTTGAGGATTCCGACTATCTGAAATGATATTATTTATCTCTTTTATACGAGACTTTGGTCTCATCGAAAAATAATATGCCTGTTTTTCTACGTGATTATAAAGGATTCCGTCGGTGAATATACCGAATTCTAGCAATGGGAAAGGATACTTTCCAATATTTTTTGCCGGCAGCCGCTCCCAGAAGCGTATGGCATCATAACTTACATACCCCACTGCACCACCTATGTATCTGAACCGGTTGTCATGAAGGTTTGGAACAATGTCACGAAGTTGGGATAGTGGATCTGAAACTTTGATTGTTTTGATTACGCCTGATCGGTCTATTATCTTAAATTTTTTGGTGTCGCAACTAATTGTTAATTCGGGGTCAAATCCAATGATAGAAAATTCGGACAACTCTTTAGGACCCACAAGCGATTCTAGGACGAAAACCTTATCGTACCGTTGGTACATTCTTTTGAAGATTCCAAACTGATCATCGGACGACTGTATCTTTTCTATATGGAGACGATTGTGTGATAACATGCTAATTTTCAGCTTTCGACATCATCTTACAATATCCAGGGCTCAAAATTATCAAATGGAATCTATCTCAAGTCTGTCAGGTCATCTTCCCCTGTTAGAAAGCCTTTAGGTGCCAATGGTTTTCTCCCCATGAATCCTTCGTCCTTATCATGCCAAAATTTGATCTCCGGTTCACCGAGCTTCCAACAAAGCCAGACCTCTTCGTCAAACCTCGCTGAAGGAAAATCAATCAAACCTTCATCCACACTTTTGATCATAATTCCCATATCCTCAAGTTGCTCTATTGCTTTGTACAAATACGAAACGGCTCCGTTTAACTGCTGCTTTTTTTTAATGAATCTTTCCAATGAGGATCCTGACTCGACTGTTTTCTGTAATTCCTCCTGTAACGCAACAACATTATTTTTTTGGGAAAGTATAGTATTAAACCTCCGCTTTACTTCCGGAAGGGCTTTGTTTGCATCCTGAGGGGTGAATATCCTGAACATCAGATATGCTTGTTTCGAGACTCAGATAATTAATGTATTCCTAAGGAAAGGGTTTTACTCTTGGCCGCTTTTGAGTCTTGGCTATTTTTTGTGCATTTTTAGCGGACGTAGGATTAGCGCGTTTAATTTTATCAAAGTCTCCTAAACCGTGTGGGTAGTTTTCCCACATATTTGATCTGCCAAACAAGTTATCTAACTTTGCCGATGCTGAAAGCGAGAACTTATTCAGCGCCAAATGCAGAGTCTCGTGGCTTAGTAGCGAAGAAGCGATTTCGACAATTTTCCCATAGTTATGATACTGTTGCCATGTTCTATAATTCGAAATGAATGCACGTGACCTTCCATAGTAGGATACGAACATTAATCCTCGTTTTCCAGCCATTCCTTTTAGCCTAAGATCGACAACCACGAATCATCATCCCCGTTTTGTTTATCCAAGGACGTTTGATTAACTTATCTTTCCAATAAATATCTGATATTTTCAGACTCCTTCATTTTTTTTGAGTCATCCAACCATCTGAAAGCTACAAAAGTGTACATTACGCTAATGTTTATGAAATATTAACGCGTACCTGGCACTTATCAACCTTAGGATGAGCAATACGAATTTTCTGAAAAATGTTAATGGCTCGTATATTGTGTATGTAATATAATAGTATATGGTGATTAAACTGATAAAATTACAGAATTTATTAAATTTTTTATTATGATTTGGCTTAAATTGGTGAGCTGCAATCAATCGGTGGAAATCTGTGAGGACAATCAGTTTTCAGATAGAGTATATAATTTGGGGCGATCCTATTGGGGCTTATTCTAAATAGGACCGACTTGGAGAGAGACCACTACCCTAGCCGATCATTAAAGATCTCTCTTTCTGCCTTGGAATTCTCTGTCACTAATTCAGACCCGAAAAAACTCGTTGAAAAGGCGATCAAATTGAGAAATTCCAAATTATTGTTGAGTGATATCGGCAATAATGTTACTAAATTAAATCTAGATGATTATGAATGGATATACGCAGTCGGAGCAGGCAAGGCAGCGGCAAGAATGCTAGACGCAGTTTCTAAGATTCTAAAGAAAAGATTCTCAGGCGGTGCAATCACTGTTCCACGTAATAACATCAAAAACTATTATGATAATTTAACAAAAACCAGACGTGTAATGATAACCGAGGCAGGTCATCCTTTGCCTGACGAAGAAGGTGTTAAAGGAACAATAAAAATTATAAAATTACTTGGCAAGGCTACTGAATCTGACTTGATATTTTGTCTGCTTTCAGGCGGAGGCTCAGCTCTATTACCACTGCCGCAAGAGGGCGTGTCGCTTCAAGACAAACAGAAGATTACGAACGCATTGCTGTCCGTAGGGGCAACCATCAATGAAGTTAACGTAATCCGTAAACATCTCTCACTAGTTAAGGGTGGGAGACTTGTGCGATATGTCAAGAAAGGTTGTACAGTACTCACTCTGATCCTGTCCGATGTTATAGGCGACCAAATGGATATTATTGCTTCAGGTCCAACGGTACCTGATAGGTCTACATTTCAAGACGCCGCCGATATCCTAAAAAAGTATGATTTATGGCAACGACCCTTTACATCAATTAAAAGGCTGATAAATAGGGGTATTAATGGCGAAATTGATGATACACCAAAAGAGAGTGATCCGATATTTGAGAAGGTACATAACATATTAATAGGCAACAACTCAATGCTCTGCAACTACGCAGTCAAGTATCTTTCAAGGCATGTAAACAAAGTAACGAATTTAGGATCTTCCTTTGGCGGCGAGGCACGAGAATTTGGTTGTTTTCTTGCAGACTTGAGTAAAAACGTCATTCGATCAGCGGAATCAACTGCATTTGTGATGGGAGGCGAGACAACTGTCAAACTTAACCGTTTTCATGGCAATGGAATTGGTGGTCGCAATCAAGAGGCTGTTCTTTCAGCTGCGTTAAAGTGCAGATTACCGCCTACAGTCGATATAGCCATACTATGCATGGGAACTGATGGCGTGGATGGGAATTCGAACGCGGCTGGCGCGGTCTTGACTCCAAAAACTATCTCAAGGATAAAGCATAGCGGTATGAATGTCAAAGACTACATGGACAAGCATGATAGTCACAGCGCTTTAAAGATATTAAGGTCATTGATCGTTACCGGGCGTACGGGCACAAACGTAAATGACATCTCAATCATATGTAAGATGATGCGATCTACTATAAGAAAATGATATTCGGTTTATGGGAACTGAAACATTTCGCAAAAAAGGTTTCTCAACGAGCATTCAGAACCTGGTGTTAAGTGCAATGTACTATGTGTACAAAATGAACAAGATGTTTACTTTAGTCTGTCATGGATGCAGCAGACTCTGTATTTCGCCAAGCCATCGTATAAAACCTGAAATAAATCGTTGTGACTAACAATTCCTCAAAGCGACAATCCAGTCTCCGATCGACGGTAGTAGTAGAGCGGAACCGATATCAAATGCTTGGTCTATAATCATTAATTTATATAATCAGATCACCCTATATTTATCGTCTTGAAAGGACTTCCAAGAATAAAGCGAAAATCTCTAGGGTTCTAGAGTAATTTATGCCCACCTTGGATTAAGAATCATACACTCTGAACATTTTACGATCAAAATTAATAACATTCTCAGCAAAATATCGAGGTTTTGAGTTCACAGATTACAATACTCTGTACAAGCATCATTCTCTTGTTCTGGTATCACCAAAGCTAACTTCTACGGAAGAGCCGTCATTTTGATTAATCAAGAGAGAACCATCTAAGCCTAAACCAGTAATGGTTCCTTCTATCGTTTTATTGCCCTGTTCAATAGTTACTGAGTTATACTCCAGCCTATCTTTAATCTTGTTTACGATAATAGGCGAACCGTCCTCTTTTTGCAAGTGATCATAGTAGAGTTCAAATCTCTCCAAAAGTAGTTTCAAAAAAGCTGGTCTGTTTACGCACTTACCCGAGAGTTCGTTTTTGAGGGAAGTGACGCTCAACGCACTATGTTTGTTGTCATCCAGGTATGGAAGAATTTTCTCAATATTCACATTAGCGTTTATTCCGATTCCTATCACAGCGTATTCAACGCGGTCGCCTTTGGTCGCAACATCCAGAAGGATGCCACAAACTTTCTTTTGATTGATTAAAATATCGTTTGGCCATTTTACTTTGGACTCTAGGCTTGTCTGTTGAGCTATTGTTTCGCATACCGCCAGCGCTGCCGCGAAACTGAGAAGTGGACTCTTGCTCGCAGGCATAAGTGGTTTTAGGATAATCGATAGCCAGATTCCTCCGTCCGGGGAAATCCATCTATTTTTCAGTCTACCTCTGCCCTTATCTTGTTGCTCAGCTAATATTGCAGTGCCATTCACTGCCTCAGAGTTGTTTTCAGCCATATAGATAGCAAGCTCCTGTGTAGAGCCTAATTCTGTAAAATAATGAATTTGTCTTCCTATAAGTCTCGTTTTTAAGTTTTTTCTTATGCCCTCCACGTTCAAGAACAGAAATCCCCTAATTAGTGTGGAAGGATAAAATTAAAAATTATCGCGCCGCGACTACGCTATATTTAACATACTACTATACTATTTTTTCCTCTTGAATCAATAATAAGAGCCTCTCACAATACGTACAGGTGACGACTCATTATGGCTTCGGCTTTATAGGTGTAATTTTCTTATGGCGTAAAATCCCTTAAGCTTGCTTAATCCTAATATGAACAATAGTATCAGCCCTATAGCTATTGCTCCCTGAATTAATGATATAACTGCCCAATTTGACCGTTCTCCACCTTTAAACAAGAGATGTACTGAAGGGGCAAGAGTTACTAGAAATGCTGCGACTATCAATACCATTAACCAAATTACAGTAATAAACCCGATTAGAGACATTATCGCCAAATAGATCCAATATGATGAGCTATGAAATAAAAGGTTACCCACTCAACTACGGTACAAGTAGTGGGAGCTCAGAAGTTACAACTCTATAGCTTTAAGGCAAAGTCAAAAATAGAAAAAAAGGTGCTTGGGAGATGGGAGTTTTTGGGAAAAATTTACCAGCCGCCGAAGCTGCCGCCAGAGCTCACGCCAAAGCCGCCATAGGTGTATGTACCCCAGCCGCCGAAAGTGAAGCAGCTCCCGCCACAGCCGCAGCCGCCCCAGCCGCATGCCGATGCTTGGTGGGTTGCCGGTCCAGCAGCGAACAGCAATATCGTTGCCGCAATAGCGATGATGCTAAATACTATAGTTGCTTTTGTATGCATTGTAATATAATATTACACTAGTTATTTATACGTGACGATACTTCTATACGTAATTTAGATATGCTAGTTGTATGTATAAACATCTTACTAAAGTACTTGTCACAATAAGATAGTATTGTTACCTTCATATTTATAGGCAGACAAAAGAGAAACGCCGCCACTCAAATATTGACACACGCTCACAGGTACACACACCTTTGTACAGGAGTCTTTCCCTCCAAAAGCTGGCACAGCGTCGCGCCATGTACAAGATTTAAAGCTTGATTATCTACTATATACTAGACATGGGTAGGACAATGTATGTGTGCGCAACCTGTGCAGAGCACTTCACCAGAAGATACAGCGCGACAAGACACAATCTTACTATACATAATGGCAGCGGAGAGATAGTTCCATTACTTGAATATCTAGTCGGCAGGAAAAGTGGCCGGTATCAGGCCAGCCATCCATCTTGGTATCGTAGGCGTACCAAAGAAAACCGCATCCATAACTTTGGACACGCTAATACAGCCGTAGTTGCAGACTTCGAGACTTTTTCTCCCATGAGTTTCTGAGCTTGCTGACTGATAATAATAACAAATTATGCAACCCCATGAAGTAAGCAGATGTCGAAAGGTTACTGGGTCATAGGTATATTCTAGCATTTTTGTTATCAATGCGAGATAAAATAGTTTCATTGATTGTAGCTCTTCGTTGCTCCATGTAATGTAGATGTGATGAGATGCAAGGAGCTCCTGCTATTCCAAAAGAGATGTAGGAGACAATCAGTCATATGACGATTGATCTCCTGGTCGCTGTGACCTGGTTGCGATGTGGCGAACTTTTAGGACTCCTGGTTCAAATGTGTTATTTCTCTTCTTTTCTGCGCCAAAGATTCTTCAGCTTCACCTATCATCCTCTTCAGTCTGAATAATGTGCTCGCAGCTTTCGTCTTTTCATTCTATAAAATATCTATATCATTTAAGATTTTCTACCTTAGCCTGCAGGGCTTGTAATTGATTGTGTTTGACAAGTTCTAATAAATTAATTATGTTTTGTTTTTCCATTCCTAGGCCTTTTACCATCCTGTGTAATCTTAACAGTTCATGAAGATCATATTTGGCTTCCTCGTATATCTGTCCCAGTCTGTACATGCCATTTAGTCCCCAATATTCTAGATACATAGTCTGTACCTGATCAGCTGATAGATCTAACTCAATCGCTACTTCTAAAGGCGATTTGAGTTCCGAAAATAGTTTCATAGCCTGGGCAAACTTCGATTTTGATTTGATATCATCATCCTCTTCTTCTTTTAATGCGGCTCTCCCTCCATCTGCCTCCAACTTTGCTTTCTTTATTACGGCCCCTATATCTCGAAAGGACACAAGTCCAGCAATTTCCCTTGTCGATCTATTCTCCTTGTAAAGTTGAATTACGTACTGTTCCTTTTCTTCCCTGTTCATATCAGATATCGAAGGCAAATCTTACTTTCTATATATAACAAGTCTCTAATAGCTTTTTTCATCTGCTTCCACCTGTTACCAGTTTGCTTCCTGCTGCTACCGTCATGCTTTCACCTGCTTTCAGCTGCTACCTCTGTTACCACAGCGATTAAACTGTGCGTGAGTTATCTGTAGTTTAGAGAAATAATGGTTGACTAACATGTGTGTACAACCTGTTCAGGAAATAGGACTATGCATGTTCATACCCCCGTGGAAGGGTGTGCGTGCAGCCTGAGGTATTGAATGCTCAGAATATCCTAGGAAAGCATTGGGAGGACAATCCAACCTGGAATCAGACATCTCACACGGGATCGTTCCTTCATATTTGTGCCATGCCACCATCCACAGAGAGGTCGATGCCCGTGACAAAACTGCTGTCATTCGATGCAAGGAAAGAGACGGCACTTGCGATATCGTCAGGATTGCCAAATCTCCCTAGAGGTATGGCGTTCAAGTAGGCATCTTGCACACCCTGCAAAGCGTGTCTTAAACCAGGTGTGTCGATAGGACCAGGGCTAATGGCGTTGACCCGAATTTTGCGGTGTTTGAGGTCGACCGTCCACGAACGTGCGAACGACCGTATAGCAGCCTTCGTCGCATGATAAACACTCAAACCCTCGACTCCTTTCGATCCTCCGATCGAAGCCATTAGAATAATAGAACCACCGTCCTGAAAAAGTGGAAGCGCTTTTTGTACCCTGAACAAAAGCCCTTTCACATTGACGTTGAATAGTTTGTCAAAATGTGCTTCGGTAATTGCCTCCAATCGTACGAATTCCCACAGGCCGGCATTCGCGAAGAGAATATCGATTCGGCCTTTCTGCTGTTTAACCGTGGCGTACAATTTATCAAGATCAGAGAGATTTAAGACATCACCCCGAATGCCGGTGACATTTTTGCCAATTTGCCTAACTGCTGCATTGAGTTCGGTTTCGCCCCGACCGGTGATGAAAACATACGCTCCTTCTGCTACAAATCGTTGTGCCGTGGCGAGGCCTAAACCCCTGCTTGCGCCGGTGATCACTGCGATTTTTCCGTCAAGTTTTTTGGAATTAAGACAGTTTGGGTCAAATTAAGAGTAAGAACCTAGATTGTATATCATGTTACATACATACCGGTCCCTCGTGGCAGCATTTCTAATCGCTGCCGTGAATTGTTCTATAGATTCCCCATGAAGTTCACAGCCTTTCCTGCCAATTATTTCATACTAAAAATGGCGAAACAAGCTATTATAGGTTTGGATTCGAATGAAAAACGATGCGGGCCCGTCGGGATTCGAACCCGAGACAGCCGGATTTCTTTCCTAGGTTAAAAGTCCGGTACTCTACCTGGCTGAGCTACGGGCCCATTTTATCATAGGCTCGTGGAAGGTATAATTTATTTTTATACAATTGCTGATAAATCCAATTGGCTGACCAAAACATTTTAATTCCTTGCACAAAGGTTTGCTTTGTGCGCCCGGGTAGTATAGAGATTACTGTTGCTCAGTAATCGTAAATTCCGGTCCAGTATGGGGGACTGTCACTCCTTCGACCCGGGTTCGAATCCCGGCCCGGGCGCTGAATATGCTTTTTCAGCTTCAGATCTGCATATCAGGAGCTAAACGTGCAAAAATCTCATCGCTTGTAGCTGCTACGAATGAGATTTTTGTATTGTTTCCTAACTCAGATTCAAGCTTCGAGCCATCCATCGAGTACAACTTGCCTCCTGCTTCCTTCACGATAATGTATGCCGCTGCAAGGTCTGTTGCACGAATTTTTCCGCGAATATCAATGTAAGCGTCTAAAAGCCCTCTCGCAAAATAGCATAATTCTAATGCATTTGCTCCAAAATGCCTGACATGATTTGCTTTTGATATAACCGTGGACAGATTCATTATGATTTGTGGTGAAGCACCCGATATATTCACCCCCACTAGAATATCATCCAGATTATTGCTATCGTCAAGTTCCAGGGACTTGCTTACATGGATTCGAGTATTATTCATAAACGCACCTTGTCGATTCGAAGCATAATAGATATCACCTCGCGACAAGTCCATTACCGCACCATGAATTACCGAACTGAGTTTGAAGTCTAATGCATATGCGAGAGAGCAGCAACAGAACGGGATTGCCCGACTTGCGTTTGTTGTTCCATCAATGGCATCTATAACCAGGAAACCCCGATCATTGCCTTCAATTCGACCTGATTCTTCCGCAATTACTGTAGGATTAAAGTCATGTTTCTTGATTATTTCCATGACACTTGCTTCGGCAACAATATCAATTCTTCTGCTGATATCTCCACCAGCACCTCTTCCCAACTTTTCATTGCCCCGCTCGGTTCCGATCAAAGTTCTTGTTTGGTCGTATACTTGATTGCATGCTTCCTTTATGATGTTAAGGATATCCATGATTGCAAGTACGTAGTTAAATGTTAAATAGAAAAAATTTTCGACTTCTTTCTAGTTGCTGTGATGATCAGCTTCAGATTGAAATCTCCTTCTCTGGTTTCTTCTTTCTTTCTTTTATTAATCTATATATCCAGAGTTTAACTGCGAAGTACATACCATAGAATCGCGATTGCATAGTGATCAATCGAAGGAATAGGTTATAAAGTTGTTGCCTAACTAATAATCCATTCCGATATTAATGCCATATTTATTGGGATCTCAATGAAATAGCTACTACAAATACTCTATTATACTTGTCATAGTATACAATAGCATGCAACATTCATTCGATAGGAGTATCATGACTACTCTAGCAGGACTTAACCTCGCATTATCATACGACAATCAATAGCTTAAAGCCGCTTTATCTAGAGAACAGAAAGGTCGAGTCACGGCCGTAGATACGTACAACGTTCTTGAACTTAGCTTTAGCGGTGAAATAGTCGCAGACGGAACAAACCCCACGATGGGATAGTCACAGACGGCAAATCTCCTAACGGCCTTCGAATTCTAGTCTTAACCATTAAAATCAGGTCCTGTAGTTCGTACGAGATGATGATCCTATAGTTCGTACGAGAAGTGGCTGTTACGAATATGCTATTATATCTGTGACAGTATGTAATAGGAGAAGATGACTCATCCATTTGATAAGAACATAATGACTACATTAGCAGGCCTTAATCTCGCCTTATCATATGAAAACGCAGCTGTGAATAGACTTGAGAAGAGGTTGTCTGAAAGTATTGATCCCGAAGTTAAGGAGAAGCTTAATCGTCACCTAGCCCAGACTAGAGAACAACAGAATCTATTAAAGGAGAGAATAAAAGTACTCGGTGGACACCCAATCACTGAGGCAGGTAGATTGCCTATACCAGAGCCTCCACAATCTCTGAAGACGATGATAGAAAGAGGCAGTACCCCTAATGAAAGAGAAGTTTGGGAATCAATAAATGATCTGATAGTAGAAAGGGCAGAAGCAATCATGTATGAGGGTGGTATCCAAGCACTTGAATTATTGAACGCAGACAAGAAAACTATCAAGGCTTTACAAAAGATCCTGAAAGAGGAAGAATCATTCGCAATCTGGCTAGAAAAGAATAACCCAAGAATCGCTAAACGATTAATGAAAAAACAGTTGGAAGAAAAGAAGAAAAAGGAAGAAACAGAAGAATCAATCACTACTACTGCCACTGTGTAAACTTGAACTTGCTTGACATACCATCAATGCCAGGGCCTGGCCTAGTTGCTGGCCCCACTCTCCCTGTCTTAAAAGCGAGCTTCGTATTGGCAAGTCTTTGGTTGCAACTGCGACCTATCAGTTCAAGTCTTGCGTCAACAAGTACGTCATTTCAGCGTCTCGGATGTATTTAGTATAGTCTTGCGACGGTATTGTTGTGATTATTGTATGTAATGCGTCTACAATAGAAGAATGCATCTTTACTGATTCTTCTCCTCTATAAACTGCCTTGTCATCGAGAGACTTTATGTATAGCCTAAACACCCTACCAGCTTCTTTAAGTTGAATGTTCGGAGCACTTAGCTGAACAATATCAGTTACGGGAATGTCTTTGTTTATGTCCCATCCAGTAAGTATCCACTCTGTTAAGGGTGGAACTGTGCGTTCATGATGGTCCGTCACAAAATACAATAGTCTATCACGAACCTGACCCAGGAATGAGTAAAGGCTAATCTCGTCTTCCAGCTTGAACGGATTATTACTGCATGCTACATAGACCATAGTTGTGCCGTTTGGATAAACTGAATACCTGACAACTGCTGTACCAATTCTCTCCTCATACTGCTTTTCCCTGTTGTGTTCTGAACCGACCTGTTGGATATCGTTGTAATATCTTGCGTCGATAGAAAATCGTAGTTGTATCTTGTGGATGTAAGGAGGAGACCGACAGAGCAAAAGGAGTGCATCAAGAAAATTCTGTGCCTTATGTTGTTCAAGGGTTGAAAGGGGTGAATTAGAGGAGGTGACCCATACCGTCCGCCATCAAACTTATTTGGAGGACCACATGCAGGTCATGGCTTCCACCACTTCCACGTCGTTCAAGGCTCTGGTTCCTATCTTTCACCACCATCAAACTTCTTTGGTCATAGCCCCCACCATCATCGCCAGAAGATAAGATAGCAGCTATCATTGACACATTAGAGGAAAAGGGCATATTGACAGGAATGGTTATTGACATAAGGATAAATAATAGGATAAGACGAAAAAGCAAATTTGAGGAACTGAGATAACATGGAAATGACAAATCTAATCACGGTTAATTCCAGTCTAACCGTTGTTGTTACCTTGCAAAATTGGCCACAAGATACAATGGGGCCATTTGTGGATGCATTAATCAAGAAGGGCTTTGACGTTAATCTTCCTGCTGTTCAGTCAGGAATGCCGTTTGCAAAAAAGGGGTATACGAGCGGCGTAGCATTAGACTATCTATCAAGACGTATATCTATCCAAATAACGAACAATATTACGAATCCTGATTATAATATTTCGGAACTTTTTTCAGTACTGAAAGGAATAGGATACATGCCTGAAGAATCGATAGAGCGAATAGACGTAAATGGATATGTCACGATAAAAATACAGGGAGAATACAGGGCATCGTCTTTAGTTCCAAACTTAGTCAATAACGACGTGGTCGAAAAAATTGGAAAAATTATGGAACATCCTACCAAGGCAATTGGTTTACGTCTCTCTTCAGAAGAACCACTTATTCGAGGGGCTAATGCCTCACCGTTCCTTCTACTCGTTGAACCATTATACACCGACCCATCTGATTCGAAACTGTCTGTCCAATTAAATTACGCTACTGACAATAACGAAAAGGCCACTACTTTTCTCAAAGACTTATACGATAGATTAAAGAAGATAATAGTGGAGCTAGATAGTGACCAAAATGTCTCTCGAACAAATAGCTAATCCGATTAAGGTGGCTAGTGAAGAGACCATGTTCTTCTATCCCAATATGATAGAAACTAATAAAAGCAGAATAGTTTTTCCGCCAGTCCTCTATAACCCATACGATACCAGAGAAGACTTTGATTGGTTTGTTTCTGGTAAATTGGAAACAGACAGCTTTAAGGGTCAACACATTGCAATTTGGAAAAGACAAATAGTAGGCACCGGAGATACATCTCTCGAAGTAGAAAGAATTGCCAAGGCATATAGAGGCGACGGTTGTAGACCAGCCATAGTTTACGTCCCGAGAGATGAGGAAGTCGATACCATCTTTTAAACGAAGTATGTTTTTTGATTCTTTATGAATGATACATCGAATTTATCAAAGATATCTAATAAACCAAGATACCTCATATTGTGACGCAATAAAGGAAACGCAATACGGGACTGAAATATTTTTTTTCCTATCTTTAAATCAAGTGTATGAATATACGAAGGATATTCTCCGTTTAATGCACCCTTCATATCATATGGGTCATCATTAACTATTTCATAACCCAACAGTTCGCAGTCATTGATACTAAACACACTTATCGGTGCACCAGTGTCAATCCGCACATAGAATCTTTTCCATTCCCCCAAAATTGATTTCATCTCAACATCGGCATATGGTAGAAACATATTTCCAAACTTTGTCGAATTCACTAACTTCCAGTCGAACGAGGCATCTAGATACATCTGACATTTATGCGATATACGTAGTAAATAATATTAGCAAGGTCATCCTAAATAAGTAAACAGTCGAATATACACGACATTTTATTCAGCCAATACCGACCGAACAGCATTCGCATTCGACGATTCTATGACCAATAAACGGTTTGGGCTGCATGTTGACATATCCCTTTATCTTCTCCTTATACGCTCTCCTCGCCTCTTCTTGGCGCCTCTTCAATTGCATGCTGGGCTTTTTCGAAATGCAGAGTGTATTGTCTGTATCATACTGGTCTGGTTCATCAGCATAAACCGTAAGCCAAGCAGCGACTACTCTTTCATCTCTAACCGAGGCATAACAGCCTTGTGCGGATAGACCAAATTTATTTATCGTAAATATGTGGCTCCACCCTGTCAGCGATTAATATTATCAACAGGTATTAGGCCGATGCCCGTTTTTGCACCTCTGCTTTTTGCATTGTTCTCGGTACGTTGCAACATGCGAGAACAAGCGAGTCAGTTTGTTTCGTTTCACGTCATGTATTACCTACGGGAGACGGACACTTATTCTAGGTAGATGAAAGTATGTTGCAGTTACGTTGCAGTTACGTTGCAGTTACGTTGCTATCTAACAGAACAGAAAAAAATTAAGCTGGAAAAATATCGGCATTATGACGTTTTCGTTTGATGACTCTGCAAAACATAGGTGTGACAATAGACGAGATCACGGTTTATCCAGAATTATTGATAGGTAAGTTTGGTAAACAATGGGGAACGGCAAACAACAGCATTCGATATTATCGATAGTAGACGCTCAATCGCTACATCCCTTGTTTTTGTCGTCTGTAATTAGGAGATGTGGATTCATTATTGTGGTGTATCTGATACCAGATCCGTAAACGCAATATAACAACACCATAATGCTTATTTATTGTAGTATACGCTTCATTTATTTTTTGTTTGTAGACAGCACGTTCAGGATATGCGGTTGCAGCACTGCCCCTAGTTACGTCAGGTATTTTGATTCATCCACGGGGCGGTGTGCCCAACGGGGAGTAGTGGTGGAGCCAATTATAGTTTACTTGAACATTTGCTCCCGATTCCCCCATTCTTGCTTCACACGAATACGTACCGTACCGCTGGCTTTCACACACAGGTGGTGGCAGCTGTGGAGGAACAATATTAATTTTATCGAATGTCCAACAGGGCCATGTTAAGGGAGGGCGGGGTGTGATGCCACCTCGATCGATCGTACATGATACATGCCCCTGATTAATCTTGCCTGTGATTTTGTAGTTCTGACCAACAGGTACTTGGTAATTTTGGCTCCCTTTTTCGCCACAGCAGCTACCTACCGCAAAGTTATACGTTAATCCACCGACCTCTATTGTCGTAAGCATACCAGTATTCTTATCGGAAGGGCATGCAGTAAAAAGACTGCACCCTGATGGGTTATCTGTTCTGATGAAATTCGTTATATGGAGTTTTGCAGGTGGTGTGTAGTAGTCCGATGCGGAGATAGTACAGTAGTATGAGCCGTATTCAGCCTTTCCAGAGCACTGTGGCGACGTTTGATAGGTATAACAGCATTTGACAGCAGTTGCTAATTTTACATTAACTGAGTCGGTCGTGTAGTTTCACCAGCTGGCCAACCGATGACCCAGAGAATGACTGTGGTGAATACATAGGTTGCTCTACAAATATAGTAAAGTCTGAAGGTTTCGCTATGCCGCCTTTAGTGTTGTCAACGTTCATAATGACCTTCACGGACGAAAGCATGGCAGTCGTAGATGGATGCGAAACAGAAATAGCACTTGCAGCTCCTGCGAGTAACATAGACAAAGCAACGACGGGGATTATAACTAACATCAAAACAGTTTTCCAAGGCCGAAAATGCGGAGAAGAGATTATCTGAATGCGTAGATCCAGAGGTTAAGGAAAAGATTAACCGCCACTTAGCCCAGACACGAGAGCAACAGGATCGATTGAAGTTGACGATAAGAGCACTTGGGGGTGAGCCACTAAAAGAAAACGGTAGATTACCCGTGCCAGAACCTCCACCCTCTCTGAAAGGAATGATAGAAAGAGGGAGTATACCAAACGAAAGAGAGGTATGAGAGTCAATGAACGATCTAATAATAGAAAGAGCAGAAGTAATCTTGTATCAAGGCGGTATTCAAGCTCTTGAACTATTGAAAGCAGATAAAAGAGCTATTAAGGTTTTAGAGAAGAATCTGAAGGAGGAAGAAGCATTCGCAATCTGGCTAGAAAAGAACAACCCAAGAATCGCAAAACGATTAATGAAAAAGTAGTTGGAGGATAAGAAGAAAAAACTGCTAACTGAGGAAACTACTGTCAGTGCTACACCAAATTAAGTTTAATATCACGATCAAGTGAAAAAGCTGCTGTTTAATAAGCCCTCCCGAATATAGCTATCTTGTTTGAAGGTTTTCTGCAATAGATACAACAGCTCGTAACATCCTCTTTACATTCAAAAGGGATGACCCGTAAGTCTGCTCCCGTTTCCTCTTTTACCTTTATCTCACAACTTTGTTCTCCGCACCAGCATGTATAAATGAAACCCCCTTTAGTGTCAAGAATTGATTTGAATGTATCATAAGAATTCGTCCTCGACGTATATTGCCTCTGAATATCCTTTGTTCTATTTAGTAGATTAGTTTGGATTTCATCCAGAATAGATGTTACTGAATCCACGACTCCCGATTCGTTGATTGTCCATTTCTGCATCGTATCCCTTCTAACGAGTTCAAGCTCTTCATTTTTGATATCTCTTGGTCCTAAGTTAATTCTGAGTGGAACTCCTTTAATCTCCCATTCATTGAACTTCCATCCGGAGGTATACTCGTCGCGCTCATCTATTATGACCCTTAATCCTGATTTTCTCAATACATTGCCGACTTCCTGCGCTTTTGACTTAACATATATGGCTTCCTTGTCTCTGAAGATAGGGACAATTACCACCTGGATAGGGGCTATGTAAGGAGGGAGCAAAAGTCCTTTGTCGTCTCCGTGCATCATTACCAACGCTCCTATGAGGCGCCATGAAACGCCCCATGAAGTTTGCCAAGCAAAGTGCTGCTCGTTATCCTGGCCTAGATATCTTATTTCAAATGGTTTCGAAAAATTCTGTCCCAGATGATGAGACGTAGCCATTTGAAGTGCCTTCCCATCTGTCATCATTCCTTCTAGGGTAGTGGTATACTCAGCACCTACAAATTTTTCCTTCTCGCTCTTTAGTCCAGCTATTGTAGGAATAGCCAAATGATCTTCAATTAATCGCTTATAGATATCTAAAATTACCATTACTTCTCCCTTTGCTTCTTCTTCATCAACGTGTACTGTATGTCCCTCCTGCCAAAGAAATTCTGAATTTCTAATGAAGGGTTTCGTTGCCTTTATTTCTGCTCGTAAGGCACTGTTCCAGAAGTTGATCTTGATCGGAAGATCTCTGTAGCTAGCAATCCATTTTGAGAAGATAGAGTATGCAATTGTCTCAGACGTTGGTCGCAAGGCCAGTTTTTCGGCCAGATCGCTTTCACCTGCTCTCGTGACCCAATATACCTCTGGGGTAAATCCTGTAAAATGATTTTTTTCTTTGGCAAGGAGAGATTCTGGTATTAATAGCGGTAAAAACCCGTTTTGATGTCCGGTCTCTTTGAACTTCCTATCTAGGATATCCTTAATCAACTCCCATATGGCATAGCCATACGGCTTTAGTACGATGAATCCTTTAACAGGAGCATAGTCTGCCAGTCCTGCCTTCCAGATTACCTGAGTGTACCAATCACTAAGATTTTCATTTTTTTTTACTGTGATGCCGATGGATGTACCCGAAACCATCGAAGAAAAGCAGACTAACTAGATTTATGAAGTTTTGTGGGAATGCATATTCATAAAGGCTCACCTTTACAATAGACCTGACCCGATATCCTACTGTGAAAATTCTTACAAACATAACATTGGACGAATCCTACCTCGGTTTTCAGGACAGGGCAATCGACTGACTCAAGTTTCATTCGTTTAAGCATCTTTGGACTCACACCTTTTAATTTTAATTTACCTTTATCATCCATCATTCCAATATCTCGTAGCTCTGCCTTTGCTTCGTTGGTCAACTTAATCGATTTGTCGACCTGCTTAACAGGAACCAAGTACTTGACACCTGTGCTGTCACTCATTCATCTGACCACCATACAAAACAGCTATAAGATCCTTTTCCCAGTACCTGCCCAGACCATCTCATCTGGCTAATGCCTGCCTCTGCTCTGGCTCATGCTTTACACAGGCCCATCGAAGATAGATATATAGTGTGAATCCATATTCATTTGAATTAAGATAGAATCTAGAAAAGTTCGACAAAGTTAATATACTGTGTGGAACGTGAACGGGTAGGAGTGCGCGTATTATGCTAATTATCTTTGACGTAGAAGGCGTACTCCTGAATGCAGAGTACCTTCCTGTATTGGCACAGCTTATTGGACCTGAAAAAGAGAAGGAAATTTGGGATATCACTAAGCAAGGAATTAGGGGAGAAATAAAATGGGAAGAAGGACTTCGACAAAGGGTCTCAGCTCTTCGCGGCATAAGTCTGGAAGATGCTGAAAGAATTGGGGAGAATCTTCAGATTATGCCTGGCGCCAGAGAGCTCTGTTTTGCCTTGAAGAGAGCAGGTTGGAAAATGATCGCTGTATCTGGTGGCTTCACCATCATAACCGATAGATTGAAAGATGAACTTGGACTTGACAAGATATTTTCCAATGAATTAATCTTCAGAAATGGCAAGCTTCATGATGTGGACATCATGGTTACCTCAGACAAATCGTTAGCAGTCAACAGGACCATAAGGGAATGGGGAATAAGACGCGAGGACACCGTAGCAGTAATTGATGGAGCAAATGACCTGAAATTGTTAGCTGTCGCAGGATTCACGATTGGATTCTGTCCTGTAGACAAGGTCAAGGAAGAAGCCGACGCGGTCGTGGAGATACATGATTTATCACTATTGCTGAATCTACTTGAAAAAAAGTTCGGCAAAGCAGTACTCTCCAACATCCGTCAGGAGTAATTATATCTTATATTCCGTTATTGAGACATACAATATATTGAAATCTAGGATTGAAATTATACCTGTTCCTATTTCTTCCGATATAAGACCTGGGGATAATCTTGATTTAATTATTCTAGACTCGGTCAAGAAAGCCAATGAGTTTCTTTCAGATGGTGACGTAATCATCGTTGCCCAGAAAGTAGTCTCCAAGTCGGAGGGACGGCTGGTCGATTTAAGAGTCGTCAATCCTTCATCCAGGTCGTTGCACATTGCAAAACAATACGTTAAGGACCCACGCTTAATCGAGCTAATTTTAAATGAGTCAGTAGATGTTTTGAGATTAGCACGAGGCATGTTAATTGTAGAGACAAAGCGTGGGTTAATTTGTGCAAACGCTGGGGTAGATCAGAGCAACCTCGAAGGAAGCAATTACGCAGTTTTGCTGCCTGAGGATGCAGATATGTCTGCTCGCAAGTTAAGGGATTCATTTAGAAAAAAAGTGGGAATCGATGTTGCTGTTATAATATCTGACACTTTCGGAAGGCCTTTTAGGGAAGGACAAGTTAACGTCGCTATCGGTGTTGCGGGAATCCAACCTTTAAAGAGCTACATCGGGACTCAGGATATGTATGGAAAAAAGCTAAAAGTAACTGAAATTGCTGTGGTAGATGAGATTGCATCTGCTGCAGAACTGCAAATGGGTAAGGCTGAACGCATTCCGGTTGTAATAATAAGAGGTTACGATTATAGAATGAAAGAAAGTACTTCCATATCCGAGCTGATCCGTTCAAAAGAAAGAGACCTCTTCAGGTAGGTCTGAAATTAAATGTTACAATATCTTTGAAGGATGAAAGCCCGCCTCCTTTAGGAGCAGGATGAAATGCTGACCGATATCTTATTAGTGGTATATTTTTATAACCATTGAGAAACAAGATGAACCAATCATACGCGCTGATAATGTTCTTGCAGTCGATTTAGGTTGCAAGAATATAGCAGTAACAGTAAACACCGTCAATACGAAACCTAATTTCTATGGTGCTGCGGTAAGAGGAATAAGAGGGTTCTACTTCAACCTAAGAAGGAAATTAGGTGAAAAGAAAGCAGCTGATAAAATAAAGTCGCTAAAAAATATAGAATTCCTCCAAGTAAATCAGTAGCTACACAAGATAAGCAAAGCGATTGTCGAGGAAGCAAAAAGGACGAATGCTGTAATAGTTTTGGGAAAGTTGAAAGGTATACGAAAGAACATTAAAGGAAGTAGGCGTATGAGGCGATTAATCAATAACTTTCCGTATTATAGATTGGTTCAATATATCAGATATAAGGCAGCATGGATGACTATCAGAACATTAGAGATAAGCGAAGTG
>Ga0153924_1000407_pt1 | contig 27364 bp, 28 predicted proteins | sample TSNJ008MetaG_FD_104709 | JGI IMG/M metagenome (GOLD analysis project Ga0153924, IMG submission 104709) | Attine ant fungus gardens microbial communities from New Jersey, USA - TSNJ008 MetaG | ecosystem: Host-associated > Fungi > Mycelium > Unclassified | place: USA: New Jersey, Wharton State...
AATGAACTCTAGTCAAATCCCAATATCCAGTTTAACTATGCCTCTTGTATATTGACCATCCTTCAGCTATTCCATCATGACGTTAGCAGTTTCAATTGGGGGGGAAGACTGAGAGCAAAATGATGGTATCAATTTATATATTTATATACAAATGTATGAGTGTTCGTCGGTTGCCTAGGTGAATTGAACAAGTGGAGTGATGGTGTTCCAATGACCAATAAGCATGTAGAACGCATCAGTCCAATTCAATGGCATTGAATGGTACTTCCAACGACATACTTAGCTCTACACTAATGTCATTAATGATTGATGCCTCAAGTCAGTTTTTGTCCTGTGCATCACTGATCGGTGATTAACTGGTGATGGCATTTCAGCGATGTCCGTCGTGGGTAAGTCCAAGCTGAGAGGCTGTCAAGGAATCCACAAAACAAACAAATCCGCTATATTTTTTACATTTCTTTTCACACATCGCCTGCTCCTTCTCCTCTGCCTTCCCCCTCTTGTACTGTACTCCAGTCTACATACTCATTATGTCTGAGCACTCACTGACCGACTTACAATGAACACAAGCCACCCATAGACATGCCCCTGACATTGGGGCCCTCTATGTCTCAATACTAGTTTTCTTTTCTTGTTGCGGAATAGAGATGCTGAATCCGAAAAAAGACAACGAACACGTGGTCTTCGTCAGGTAGATGGTAAGATACTCTAAGTAAAGAGAAATTGTGACAATAAGCATCAGGACGAAGATACTGAAAATGCTCCTGGCGATGATAATGAAGACGACGACGATGGCGATTATGAGGGAGAGGAGGATGAAGCTATGTCGTCCTCTTCGATACGACATCTATTTTTTGCTGAGGGTTTGATACATATAGAGATGCTGGTGAAGAGGATGACGACATAGCACATATTTGCTTCCAACTTCAAGTCACTACAATATTCAGTTCATCGGGGATGGGAAATTACTATTATCCATTGTCAGACATAGTCACACGTTTTTGAAATGCTATCTTACACAAATAATCAATTAGATTAATCAGGTTTAGAAATCGAGCAGATCACCAACCCAGATATTGAAACACTGATCCAATCACAAGGAAACTTGGAGGGGGTAACTATCATACATAGGGATCAAAACCAAAGAAAAGGTTCTTGAACCATCGACGTTGGGCATAGGACAAAAGTCGAAAGCGAAATTAGCAGGAAATCGTTGAACAGATCCGCCGGACACTAATGTAGTGAGGAAATCGAACTATGATGGATGGTTCCCAGCCATCATCCTTAGCATCACAGGAAGTACTTTTTCATTCCCGGATTGCTAACGTGAATGGCATTACATCAGATCTGCACGTCGAAGATGCTCACGCAATATGGATTCTTCAACTGAAAGGAAAAAATTGATCAGCGCATGATGATGCCACAGAGCTATCAGGGACATACCCGCCCCCAGTGTGATAGCTGTTGATTTTGTATCCTATAAGAACGTATATGAGTATCAATGCTATTCCAAAGAGGAAAGAAAGAACACAGACTATCACCGAGGTGAGATGAACATAAAAAGGTTTTGGGGTGGGAGAATATTGGCGTGCGATCTCTTTGAAGTGTTGTTGGAAGTCTAAGTGTGGGAAAACATGAGTAGCGAGTCAAGCAGGGAGCAGCGCATACTCACACCGAGTTGCAGTAGGGAGATCATTTGCACGGTTGTGATAACTCGGTACGGAGTCTCGGATGCGTACACCTCTTGAGAGCTTGGCTTGAAGGAGGTCACATTTATTGAGGACTAATGCCAGCGACTTGAGAAATTAGCATACGATAAGAATAGAACTTACAAAGAATTAATTGTGCCTCAATGAGCAATTTGCATGAGCATACGGACTTCCACAACAGATAACTATCTTCTAGTCGATTCACTCGACGGTCCTCATTCAACTTTTCATCAAAAGGAGAAACTAGATCGTTGGCAAGGGTCAGCAGCTGCGAACGGGGACAATGATCTAATGGTACCGACTTGGTCTAAAAAAAGTAATATCAGACAAGAATAAGACAAAAGCAGAAATTTCCCTCTCACGCTAAGAAAATAATAGCATCGACTGGCCAGAGTCATCAATCTTCCTGTGTATTGGACAGCTTCTGGGCTCACCATCTTCAAAGTACGGATACCACGCGGCGCGCTGGAATGATCAGATGGAGTTAGCAGAATGCTCGTGAATGATAGGGGCACTCACACTACTCCTGGCGCCTCCAACATCATATAAACGCCATTCTTGGCCTACAGTCTTGCCTATTCCGTCTCACTATGAGCCAAATGTAGGAATAAGAATAAGTATCTGACAGACCGTGATCAAAAATAAACCTGTATTCTTGCACACCCAAAGTTCTCAGACGGGCCCGAATAACATCATCATCAGACGGCAGGTAGTTTTTGACAGCTATTCGGTCTGCATCATTTAGGAAACTAGAGTTGACATCAGTAAAGAGATTGAATGCTAAGTCGAAATACTCACAAACCCGGAGTATCCTCTATTCTCGCTTTCCGTCGCAAAAGGGCCTCCCCAACAGTGGGGTCCTCCCACAAGGTTTTGATATTCTCCCTACAGCTTGCAATGATCTCAGCTATCTCATCTTCCACATTTCTAGGAACTTTGTCCTTATTCATGTCATTTGGTGCCTCTGGGCGACTTCCTGGAGCCTTGCGGAATTTATCAAGGGCTGACTTCCATCCATTTGAGGAATTGATGGAAAACTCCGTTGGGACGCGGCGATCCGAGGAAGTCTGGAACTCAGGAGAGCGTAAGGAGTAGACTTCAGTACTAGCAGTCCCCAGTTGTTCTTCTAGGTCGTGCTGGACTTGCTGGAGCGGAGCAAGTTGAAGGCGAAGCTGTTTGTGTTTGTCCTTGAACTTCAGGGGTGGCAATGTTCTGACGGATCGGATGGGAAGTTCTTCAGTAGAATCATTTGTTGGGGGATTAGGTAGACCGGTCATTTCTGCATCCATGTGTTCAAGGACCTCATTAACGTTGCGAACCAAATTGAGAAATATGACTGCGCGCCAAGACGCTCGATCATTTGACCATTCGCGTTGTGCGTAGGTGAGCTGGAAATCTGGAGGGAAATCAGCAAGGACAAGCAAGATGAGACAAAGAGCGGACTTTTGAGTGTAGCAGTCTTGCCACTTTCACTCTGACCTAGAAAACGCTTTCCATGAGACAGAAACGGCTGCAGGGCAGAAGATACTCGCCCAGCAGAAGCAACTTGACTGGCCTTTTTTTTCGTTCTTGATTCTCTTTTTCTTGCTTAATTTGCTCGTCAATTTCATCGCTCACCCTCTTGGCCTCAACCTCGGCTGCCTCTCGCACCTGACGCTGCTCCGGGGTTTCGTCCGCCGGCGGCTGAAGTGCCAGAGTAAGTGGGTCATCGTCAAGCAGAGGCGGACTCATATTTTGCGAAGAAGGATGTTGACAATCCCAATAGAGTCACGTACAAAGCAGAATGAGGTCCGACATCATCAGGAAATACCAAAAGTTGTGAATCCTTGCAGCATCACGCTCCTTCCCGGCCGGTTTAGCCATACCGGGTCATTACAATGCATAGCAATACGCATCGCCTTGCACAGCTCCTAACACAGGTCCAAATGATCTGAGAAGGAACCCATTTGACATTGCAATGATACAGTGATTGACATGAAACATCTTAGTAAATATACAAAGATAACCACAAAAGGGGATGCCATACGGTGTATATGATTTAACACATTTATTTTCTGACAGGGAATCCAAAACTGTTTCGCAGGTTACTTTTCACATACCGGGGGTAATCATCCTCATGACTAGAAAGAAACCCAGCGGGCTGACGTTGGCATTTATCGATAACAAGTTGATCAATCACAACTATCTTTCTATCGTGTGAACCATCAAACCTTAACGACACTTGATCACAGTGCCGCAGCAGGATGCAAAGTTCAAGTCTCAATTGTGTTTCAATGATCACCCGTTACCAAAGTGAGATAAAAAAGATGGCATCGGATAAAATCGGTTCAAAGAGCACACACATGTATATTCGTGCATGACATCATTTACTGATCCAAGGACGTACAGTAAAAAAAATCAAAGCCAGACCATTTAGACCCTTGTTGTTGAGAGGACTCGAAAGATCCATAGAAACAGGGGTTCGTGATTTGGTAGTACGCCGCTCGAGCAACAATTAAGTTTTCTGAGCCATGGATCCAGTCTAGACTCTTCCCGAAAGTGAGTTCGATATATGTATGTAAAGACCCACTGGAAGGGAAAGGATAACTTCTGGAGCTAGTACTAACTGGGACTGTTGCTTGAAAATTCCGGGAGAACCGAAAACCTGCGGTTCAAGCAGAATTCAAAGAGGCATGAGACCCAGATTTAGTGTTATCAACCCTGAGGAATGTCATCATTAGTCGTTTGGAATACATACAACGGCCTCTGTAGGATAAGGCATGGTCAGGTTTTCCGCCAAAGACGGGTCCAGAATGAAAAGATGTAAAGTAGTTTGGCCACCGTTTCCAGCAATGCGGCGTATTCAGTTTGCTTTGGTTAGTCCTAATTGACGGCCGTTTACGCCACGTCTGGTCTAGAACAGCGAGATTAGAGCTGTCAAGTCGTAGATTGGCTTGTTGCAAGAAAGCTGGCTCAATTTCTGCTGAAACACATGTAATTGACTTGAGGTGGTCCACAACTGCAGATAGACCAAAAAGAATGGAGACATAATCCCGAGCCAGCTAGTTCCTATGACCAAGGGTGATCTCAAGTCCAAAAAACGGACTGTTGCATTCAACGGTGAAGCCAACATGGGTCTAGGAATCTCAGGGCCCTGGGATCAGTCCTCCATCTCATACACACCTGCAGGATTGACAAACTCGTAACTTCTGCTGAAAAAGGCATTGCAGCTCTGCGGATCGTCGCCTTATCCCTACTCGTCCTCGGAGCTCTACAAAGATCGCACATCTTGTGGCGAATTACTTCTCCGTGACAAACCCCGACTCGAAGGTCTAGACTTCTCTAACTGAACCCTCAACGTTTCCGATGGACATACCTCGCATCCCATGGCCGCCTGTGAACTTTACTTGACACACAAAACTTCATCTCCGCGACGGCGACCTGCTACTTGAACGAATCTGTTATACTCACCTCGTTCGAGAAATGCAGAGATGTCTGAACTCCGTTGGTGATTAGGTCTCAAAGTTGTTCGGCATCGGCATTACGACCAAACGGAGATCTGAGATGTTACTAGGTTTTTACGAGTAACAAAAACCAAGATAAACCTCACCTCCCAAAGCTTAGTTCACCGTTGAATCTCTAGAAGCTTGCAAATTTCCTCGGAGAGCAGAGAGCCTCGTCGGCTGTGATTCCTTTTCCCATTGCCAAACCACGTGGAGCGCGTCACCATGGGTTAGGATTAAGACCTAGGGAGAAATCTCCTACAGCAGTGGGGGGACTCTAGATCATGGACTGTATGAGCGTGACTTCAGCAACCCAAATGATCGAGGGTCCTACATGTCTCGCGGCAAGTCAGACTCACCTGCAAAAGAAAACAAGTTGGAGCTATATCACATATTTGGGTAATCCCCACTTCTCGGTGCGGGGGTCTGGACATTGGTTTAACGGTCGCAATATCTTCATTTACTCCAAACGATGTGGTGTTTACAATCGAGGAACAATACACGGTACACTGTTAATGGATGTCTCAGCCTCATGCTTAATATGTGCATCGGTTCATGTGATAAATCAGGCATTGATAATGCTGGAAACATATCAATTGGACATGACCCCAGTTTAACCTTCAAATCCTGGTAGCACACAAGAGGGCAGATTATTGTATATGGCAATCCGGTTTCGGAGTTTGACGATATCGATGAGGCAGCCCACCAAGCGCAACGCCGCTCACTGGCCACAGGCAATACAGGGTACGTCATCCCAGTTCTCTTCATAAAATATATAATCTCATTCTGGATATCAAATTTTTACAGAACAGGAGAAAAATAGAGCGGCTGTCAGTGTACATGGTTAACGAGAAGGGAGACGAGTGCGCAAAAGTTCACGAAGGGCTACCGATGCCACAAAAGGATAAATTGGGCAAGGCATGCATAGATATGGAAAAAATACATTCCGTACGAATACGCACCCAAAATAGGAATGGAAAGCAAAGACCGCAAGCAAGAAACAAGGAAGAGAACAAATCAAACAATTAGCTTGATCGGTTAATCGGTTCGCAGACGTTTGCCGTCCCGATCGCCCTCGCTTTCACCGGCTCTAGTGGATCTGTCGGGGACCTCCTCGCTCTTCCGCTTTGCTCCAGGAGCTATGTCAGGGTTCTTATTCAGGACGTTTGGAGACCTGACAGCCTGAGATTGAGAAACTGATTGAGAAGTGGCAGAAGTAGTTACAGGCGCAGCGCTCTTCCTTCGAAGCGTCTCGAGCTCGAGCTCGAGTCGTTGACGAGCGGAGCGCTCTTCTTCCCACATGCGCTTGACCTCCTCGAGCTGATTCTGAAGATCACCCATGGCCTGATCCATCAGTAACTTCTCTAGTGTCCATTTCTCGATATTCCTAGCTTCATTCTCTTTCAAATGATGAATATATTGAACAGAGCGAGCAAGAATTGCACCCTTGGCTTTTTCTCCATTCCCACTTGGAACTATTCGGCCAAGCTCGTTGATGCCTTCGTTGATGTTGCCGCGACGCCGGCGTTCGACTTCTTTCTGTTAGAAAGGGGCTGAGATATTGTCGACCCTCTGAGACATAAAAGCACTTACATGATTATCCTTCCGTTGCCTCGTCCACTCATCGCTTCCCATCGCAGGGTTCCTACGGCGACCACCACTTGTTGTAACGGATGCCGTGGGAGATCCAACAGTCTTATCAGCGGTGTCAGAGCCACCGGTGACAGCCTGAACAAGTTGCGCTGCCTGTTGCAACTGCTGGACACTTCGTTCGTCGGTGACTGAGCCCTCTGGCCGAAGTGGCTGAGAAGCTGCGGATGTTGCTTGAAGGGCAACGGCACTCAATTGACCAAGATTGGGAGGTCCACGAGGATGAGACGAAGGGCCAGGGTCATTGATACCTGGAAGGCCCGTGGACGCGCCCTGTGGTGGATATTGGGCAGCACCAGGGCTAAAAGCAGCAAGATTCGACAAAACCTGTGCTGCATCTTCCTTTGTGTTGCCTTCATTCAGCTGGTCGAAAAGGATCAATCAATGCGGCAAACGATATCACCCAAGAACAAAATTGAAAAAAAAGACAACACTGATGCCTCCCCGTGACTTGCATGAGATGCGCTCGTGCTCACCGTCGCGAGTCGCGAACGAAATATGATCACGTGTAGCTAATTAACACGACTGATGCAACAAGAAACCGATCCGACCACGAATGATAATAGAAAGCGTGGATACAAGAAAAAAAAACAATCCTCTCGAGACGAGCCTGATACAAGCACAGATGACTCACCCTGCTCAGCAAAGGGAGATGGCGGAGTATGGATATGATTTGATTTTGGTCAAGGCCTTGAAGTTGAATATTGTTTAAATCAGAAGCGGTTGGAATAGGAGCAGTTACGCCTCCTTGAGATTGAGGGGCAGGAACTTGAAGGGAGTTTGATGTTGATTGAGCCGGCGCAGAATCATGGTTGGGCTGGGATGGAGGTGCCATTGCAATTTAAGCGTCAATGTGGAGACCTAGAGTCGATAATCTACGAGGGGAAGGCGGTGCCAAATAATGTATTGGAATATCGGTGATATTGGCGGCAGCGATGTTCACAGGCGAGTTCAAGTCAGTGTCTGACGAGGCGGTTTCGAGCTAAACAATATCAGAAGGAAGGCTATAAGCCTCGAGATATGATACTGTGATTTTTCTTACAAAGACCTAACGTTTTCAAGAAAAATATTGTATTTGCACAATGTGCGCTTGTTGTGAAGTGAGGAGGGGAGGGGGATATGGGGCGTGAAAGTCACGACCAGACGTGATCACAAACCCTGTGACCTGGAAAGTCATACCTTTATCACGCTTTTGAAGTTCTCACGCCACAGAAATCACATGGTCAGGTGCATTTGGATATCATATGCTATCATTCTCCCACGTCTTTACACCTGTTGAGTTACCATAGTATATAACCCAAATCATGCAACACCAAACCCAGCCTTGAGTTCTTTTACGAGATCAGCCAGCTCTCGGTCATCATTATCCTTTGACTTTTGGGCTTCTTTAACGCAGCGTGGACATGTACATTTCCCGAAACCCCATCCTTGTAATTCATTTTGTCTCATTCGATATGGGATTTGCGGATTGACATAAGTCACCAGCAGTTCCTCACCCACCCGGATATCACAATTTGCAATTACAGTGATACGTGCGAGGGCTGTGCGCTGGTCTAGGTGACGAACTGACACGTTGGGCTCACAAGAATGGTTCATATGGGAGTGCAATGCATACAATCCTCCGTGAGCTTCGAGGTCTAGATAACGGTAGGTCATTATGACATACGTCAATCTTGGGCACTTACTGAGATTCATGCAACCCAGTCCATGCAAGAAGCCAGTGTCATAGTCAAAGATATCATTTTGAAGGCCTTCCGTTATCGGTTTCTTCAGTATTTTCGCCAATTTCTTTGCTTCTTGCTGGCTCTTGGGTTCCTTGAATGCCTGAAGAAACAGCTGGTGCGCCTTTTTCCAAGATTTTCTATCTGGTTCCCATTCAGATCTAGTCAAATGTAAGGAGAAGTCAAACAGGAGCAGTAATACTTACAGTCTGAAGCTATACTTAAAGCGCTCTTCCATACCTAACTCAGCCAGTGATTTGACAAATTCCCAGTCCTCAGTGAATGCTTTCTCGTTCATCTGATCTGCGAGGAGAAGCCTACTCATACACTGGGCAAGCGCATGCAATGTCATCCACTCAGTTTCCCGGACAAAATTGAGAAGAGGGACACAAGCTGGGTTTCTCGCAGAGCAAAGTAAAGGGTGAACCTGCGCAGACCGCACCAAACATAGACGATTGCAAAATCTCGCAGCACACGGAGAAGTCGCATTGGAGGCGGAGCATGCTAATGCCAATGGCGAGTCTCCTAGTGGTGTTGTACAGAACGCACAGGCAAGCGATTGTTTTTGTAAATCGAAGATATCCCTAAATCCTCCATGTAACATCCATGAGCCCCACATCATCATTGAAACAGTGACGAGAACTCACCACTCAGGTGCAATGATGAATGGATCTTCCTTCCAGATCACTTCACCCTTTATGATTTCTTGAGTAGCAACTAGGCCTTTGCCTTTCTTCTTACCAAACCATCTCACTTCAACCTTTGAAGTCCATTTTGGAACATGAAGGCCAGCTACCAGCCTAGATGACGGATAAATGTTAACTTCGTGCATATTTCTGGGTGTTGAGATGATAAGCCCCTGATTTTGGATGATTTTTCTTGTCCTCTGTTCGCTAACAGTCCAGTCTGGATATTTACCAGTTAGTCGAGCATGGACTTTAGCGATTCCAAGTTCTGGATTGTCTTTTTTGAGCTGCACGATTGCCATTGTTAGCTCATCTTCGGATGGTATTGCAGGCATTTTGACGTTGGAATAGTTTGATGGATAGAAGATCAGAAAATTAGGAGTCTGGATGTGCCGGACCGGATCAAACGCCGAAATAGCAAATGGCTGTCTTTGACCTGCTTGCTCTCGGCCTTGCGCATACCTGCGCGAGTTGTCTACTCTTGTGACAGAACTCAAGACCATAGATTCCAAGGACCTGAAAGCTCTCCTCCTTCTTGCTCACTGACGTGTTCTGTTCCGGTAGGATCTGCTGCTATTCTCTTGATGCTTTGTGCTTGTCTGCCTTTCAAACGACTCGGCTTGTGCTGACCCCAACATAGATCCTGCACAATGCACCGGTACAGGTATTTTTTTCTCATTATTTCGTCCTCTATGGTGCTTGATCCCCAAAATGTGAGCAGAGGCCATCGTCAACAATCCTACATAGCATCAGACATTAATGAGCTCGTTGAAATTCGAGCCCGACAGCGCACATTTCATGGGGCTTATAGCCGTACCGCACTTGGCTCCCTCGGCTATGCATTGACGATACTGCGACTTTTCGATACTCGGTTTCGGAAAAGTGAGTTTGAATCTGTTTTCCAAATGTTCCTCCTATCTTTCGTCCGAGCTTATGCACGGTTCTAGTCGGCCTATTGTTCGCATCTCTTGGAGCCCTCCTCCTCTTTATTTCGTTCACCCGAGCTCGTCATTCGACACATGACTTTGCAGACTGTCATCAAGAAGCAGATACTCCACATCAGGGACTGTCGACTGTCGGCCAAGAAGGAGGCCGCAACTATGGGCGGCCATTCGTCACAGCAGGTTGGATTGTCATCCAAGTGACGGTTGTTGTAGCTGCGGTGGAACTTGGGATGTTAATCCTGATTCTTACTCCGGGAGAACTGTAGATATGCTGTCGACTAAATGTGAGCTTAATAATTGTTTGACTTTAAAGAATGTTGAAATTTCCTTATTCGTAGCACTATTCAGACGTCTCATACCATGTGTATGTATCTGCATCTGCTTCCACATAATCATAATGCCGTCCGGAGTTTCTCTTTGAGATCAATTGAAAATTCGAAGGTTTGTTTTTCTCGTCAATACAGACAGGTAATTCATGGAAGCTTGGGATCCACTTTCTTGCGTTTGAAACACAATGTTGAATCCAAGAAAGCTTCCTTCTGTTGGCTCATATTATGTCAGATCAGGACTGAGTTTGATTTCGAAAACGTTCTAACTGCTTCTCTTCGGTTTGCAGTTGATGCTGCTGACAGTTTTCGTAAGGGGAGAGAACTGAATGATATCTCCACGACAACGCGCTGCGGCATATCCCGTACTACAAGTAGCGACTGACATCAATTTCCGAGGATGCGCTTCTCGGCAGCTTTTAGAAAGGTAAATTCGGTCAGAAATCTATTCGATTTAATGTACCGATTTCACGTTGAGAGGTAAACAGAGTTTTCCATTTTTTCATTAGATCTGATCAATTTGCAGTATTCTATTCCCCGGAACACGAAATGAGTGTGGAAGTCTAAATTAAAAAGGAGCCAATATACTCGAGGGTTCGTTGATGTTTTCTGTGAAATGTTGCCCAAGATGCGTCACTACTACTTTGGATGTATGTATCTCTCCCTCTTTCAGTGTTACTCGCTATATGTATGGACGCCGATCGGTTCGTGTTTTCTAGTCCCTAGGATTCCCTTCATACTGTCCATCGGGGGGCTTAATTTATTTCATTTCTGTTCCTCAATTTAGGTCACTCCTATGATGTGATATGGGCGCGAACCTCTTCATTTGTGCTACCGATTTTATCGAGGTAGGCTACGTATGCTGCATTTCGTCAAATGTGATGTGTGATGATGTTCATTTATTTATTGCGATACAATTTTGATGTCCTTGTTTTAAAGGAAAGTCCATGCATCCCCGGTCTTCACGTTTACTGTCATTGGTCTAGAGCAGTCTAGAATCTGTCATGGTTACTTTCGACCTATTCTCTTGTCGTCATAATCCAAGCATGTGGTTCGTTCCATCAAGTCATATCATTCTATAAACTGACTATTGAACGTCCGTTTCGCTTTCCAGTGTTGTAATTTTTTGTCAACAATTTATTACGCAGTGTACGTACACAGTCCGCGGTCTTTCCAGTGTTGCAATTCCTCGATATTTATGCATTCCATTTTTCTCTCTGTCATTGACATTTACGATCTCCAACGCTTCCTCGGTTTTTATTCAAAAAGCATCAAGTCACAAGTCTCCTTTGCTTAGTCGGTTATGCGATCTTGCCAGCTCATTGTATTCGAGAAACTTTTGGCTTGACGCGGCGCAAAGATATACAATTTCTCTTCATAGAAGGAATTGGTATCGGTCATTGAGATAGCTCGCTGTGTAAAAGCATGCACGCTAATAATACTACCATAGAAAGGACATGAAACACCCAGTGCATCGCTAGAGCAGAGAGACGTGCTACTGAAAATTTCATGCGCATAACGAGAGAATATTAGTTATATGAACAGTGATTCCAACTCCATAAAAGAAAGGTTAGGGTACCTCAGAGGTGGGAAAAGATTGTTTCTTCTTGCTATCCAATTTATCAAAGCCGCATATGTTGATTCACCTCAAAACAATACCCGCCGTAAATTTCGTTCCGGAATTGCGCTCATAGATTCATGACTGCCCATTGGAAACTTGCGCAAAAATTTCGGTTTATAGTCTTATCTCCGGACACGGCCCATTCGGTGGGATAGAATCTGGGCACCCATCGGCTCTAGACCGACGAAGTATCGCCGATTCATGATCACGGCTAGGGAAAGTTTTTTCTCAGTAATCTCTACGTCATCTCGTAGCACGACAAGAAGTGACACCTTCAGCGTCAAATCCATCAATCATCGCGCTTCGTATTGCAAATACACAAGGCCCTCTACAGATGAAGTCTCCAATTAACACAGAGTCATCTATTTTGAGGTCCATAGTTAATTGATATCACATGACGTCATATCAGATATTCGATAAATCCGAACTGGTTTATGTCGACGCACTCAAAAAGAACCGCTCGGAACGTGTGAGGTCGGCCTCATTGACTGGATACTACTTACGCGTGGATGCGCCTTGTCTAGACTCTTCAGGGTTCTTTGAGACACCGGAAGATGCGGGCAAGAAATCAGCGCGGGCGACAAAAAAGCTTTTCCGTTGCCTTCTCTGATCGAAATGAATCTAAAGGGAAAAAATGGAGACGGAAGCCGTCCTACTTGATAGTGCTCATGAAGGAAAAACACCCCTACCTCCACGCGTACAGTCTGTGGATCCCGGCTTTCATGGATTCCCGTGTTTATGATATGAGAACGCGACATCTTGGGAGGGCCTACTCTGCCGGTCTCGAGCCAACCAGGATAGTATAATCAACGTCTTATCCCGATCCGAGGTCCCCGGGTACCGGTAATCGTCCAAAAATATTTTCTGTCTGTATCTCAATTCGCTTTCTGTTCTCAAGTCTCTTGAGTCCGGTAGCAAATTTTGTCAAGGTCCGATTATACCAGGTTTCAAAGGATCGAACAGCCGATATTAAACGTACAAACTAGTACGCCGTAACATTATAGTTGAAAACCAATCATTCCCGATGGTAAAGTTCCAGAATCATAGAGACACTTGATGTTTTGTAAAAAACCTCGTGGATGCCTTCCTTTATGTGGTACAAATCCCGAGTCTATGACAGGCCTAGCTGCGCCTCAAGCCAATGAACCTCGGTCCTGCCTTGGCTTCCAGGTCTATTGTCATCTAAGCAGGGTGTCAGACGTGAAAGACGAGTTTCAGATGGATGGGTGGATATAAATAAATTAATAAGACAGCTCAAACCATGTAGAGAAAACGTCCTTGAGGAACAAGAAAACGATAGCGGCCTACTCAATTAGCTTCTCGAAGCGGCAATGAACGGAAATTCCACTCACAACCTTTCATCCAATTCGCGGCCTACCAGATACTATAAGAGGGTCACTATAGATGATAAAAATTCGGTCAGAAGCTTGTCTTTGATCAATTCAGCGCGAGAACGGTCTCTATCGATGGTCTATTATCAGTGATTCCAAAACCCTGGTAATCGAAGACCCTGACAAACCCGCTATTATCAAGCTCATAGAATTGAGTGCTCTCAAACAGGGTGATGGGTTAGAGCCTTTCAGAGACATAGGTTCCTGTGCTGTGGTGCATCCACAGAGATCACGGAGGTGTAGAGAATAATCTGCAACCCACGTCAGTAGTTAAAGTTAATTAAGGGCTTCCACCAATTTTTGCGATCGTTTCGTTATTCATCTCTCTGGCAACGATGCCCACGACCTCAACAACAGCATGCTGGAAAGAGGACCGATTGGATGGAAGATAACGGATTCTGTGATAAGAGCTCGCATCCGATCAACCTCTTTGAGCTGCCACACACACCCACTGGTAAATGATATCAGTCAGTCAATTGATAAAACGGTCGTCAGCTCAGATTGGAGATTTGAACTAGTTCAAGCAGTCAGGCAAGATATTTTTAAGTACAATGTAGTATACAGGTTCTCAATTTTGCCTCTCTCGCCGAATGGTCTTCGCGAAGACCACTCGGCGAGAGATTCTATTGTTATTTAATCCTTTCCAGATATCAAAAATGCGATTCACGTCCACCAGGAAGTCAACCAACATAAACAATTCTATACTTCAACGTTTGAGGTCTTGGACTTATTGCCGGCGAACCAAAGCGAAGCATCCCTCATAACCCGGTACATCGGGCGGGCTAAGTGTGTCTCTCCAGCGGCCAACCAAACTTCCGTGGGTGTTACCAACAAGGTACCCTCTGTAAAGCCATTGCCCTCTGTCGCCGTCAACCTGCAAAGTGTTGTGAGCTACAATAGATTAGCCAGGATCAGCATGGTCTGCATACGTATTCCTTCGACAGGCTCATGAATCCATCATAAGGTCTCACTCGACCAACCAAGTTGAACTGCCCCCAAGATGAGTAACCCTGGACAGAAAGATAATCAGATTGGCGATTCGAGAATTAGCGGAAACCATACTTCTCCCATTAGAATGACATCTGCCATCTTCTCCGCTTCCTTGCGCTTGGAAGTATGAACACTTGTGCGAGAAGCCCTTTGATATCGAAGGCTTCCGCTCCGTTGGGGTGTACGTACAGTTAACCCTTCGCGGTCTTCTTTGATGTGTGTCCCGATGGGAAAAAATGATCTAAGAGGATCGCCCGCGGGGAGGGGGATAAGACTTGAGTCCAGGTCTAAACCAAGACCGGTATCCGGATCTGAGAGGTCCCATGTTGTGAGGTGATATTCGCGAAGTTTCCAGGTTTGGTCATGACGTGCCACAACAGACTTTTGCAGGGCATGAGGTGAGGCACCACCGAGGATAGCTGCATATGCAGTAAATTCGGTGTACTAGAAGCTGCATGTGAATCAACCAAATTCGGAGGATCGTGATGATATCAGGGTTTACATACCGTAAATTGACCTTCCCAAAATCCTTCTGCACTATATCGATCAACTGTTACCGAATGACGAAAGGAGAAGGCCTGGTCCATACCTACCTACCGGGTTTGAATGCTTCAGTAAAATGGGCGTTGTGTTCTTTCTGGGCCATTGACTGGCATCTGGCCCATTCACTGTCCCATTCCGAACTCGACTTTACGCGGACGACCGATCTGGGCGGATGTAGTAAGGGTCCGGGATAAGAATGTGGACTGACAAGGGTCAGGAAAGAGAGTATAGCAGGAATCGCGACAGGTAGGAAAGTCAACTCAATTTCCTGATCGAAGTGTGTAATGTGATTTGAAGGATGGGAAATTGAGGATGGAAGGAAATCCGTCCACGGGATCACAGAAATGTTATACTGGAATGATGAGATAGATAAAAACTGAGAAAGAAAAAGCACTGTGCCTACTCTGTGTGCTGCAAGCGCAAAAGCTCCAAGGACATCAAGAGTCTTATCATTAGGCTTGTGGCCATCTAATCGACTCTCGGATAAGCTATGTATACCAACTCCAATGTCCAATGACTGACCTGGTTCCACAAGTAACCAATATAACCACATTGCTAACGTTGTATTCTGATCTCCGAGGGGCCACTCATTATGTTGGATCATGTGCATCGCCCTTGAAGCGCCATCATGACTGAACAAGAAGTCGTTTAACCAACAGTCGAGCTTGCCGTACTCCCTGAGCTGCCTCTCGTTTTTCCCATCACTCTCCAACAACCAGATACATGAACGCAAAAGAAGCAGGTGCAACGTGCCCGGTGGCTCCTCCCCTTTCGGCTGATAAGCGTCCGCCCGTGCTCGCAGGCACTTCAGGTAAATGAATCTTCGCCTCAATTCCGCCGATATTGTGACTGGGGAAAGAGACTCCTTCCCCAGACGCCTCATGGCGGGTTTGAGATCAAACTTGTGTGTGAAGACGCGGGCATAGAGGTGAGGGTTTGAAGTAATCGAGAGTTGAGAGTAGATTCGGCGGCTGGAAGCGAGTAACGGGACAAGATCAGACGGAGGACCCAAGAAAGTGCTAGTGGCAGCGAAAAAAGCAATATGTTCGAGCACCTCCTGCGGAATGATGTCAAGGGGAGACATTGTAATGGTAGTAGAGCAAGTGGAAGGTCATGCGCCGGTTTCATATGTAGTAGCCGGTGCCCGTTGTAGGATTAACCATTCCAACTCTGGCTCTAGGATCTGGATCTCCCATTTCTTATTGCACACGTTCACAGCCATGGCGCAGTACTGCTCCATTTTCATTGTGAGTAGCGTGTACAGTAGCCAGAATTCATATACCTCAGCCAATCAGATCAATCATTGATCGCATTACTGATATTACTGATCGATTATCTTCGATTTCAAAAATTTTGAGATCATTTTCATCTTGTCTCACAAAATGTCCGTGGATTTAACCAAGCTTAACGAACACCTCGCCAAAAGGTCATATGTGGAGGGGTCCGTCGTTCACCTCAGACCATTCCTAATTCCTACTGATTTCTCCTCGCAGATATGTCCCATCCCAGGCCGATGTCCTCGTTTACAAGGCCATTTCTTCGCCCCCAGACGCCAAAGAAGCTCCTCATGTAGATCGCTGGTATAGACACATCGATTCTTACGCCTCTGAGCATGCCTCACTCCCGGGATCGAGTTCTGCCGGCGAGGCTTTCCTTGGCAGCGCTGAGGCTTCTGCAGCAAAGGCAGAAAATGACGACGAAGACATTGATCTCTTCGGATCGGATGAAGACGACGACGAGGAGGCAGAGAGGGTTAAGGCTCAGCGCGTCGCCGAATATAATCAGAAGAAAGCCAACAAACCCAAGACTGTTGCCAAGGTGTGTTCATAGGTTCCTTGATTGTGCCTGGACTCACACCATTTGAAGTCTGTCGTTACATTCGAAGTTAAACCCTGGGATGACGAGACTGACATGGTCATGCTCGAGCAAAAAGTCCGTGAAATCGAGATGGATGGTCTTGTATGGGGAGCGAGTAAGCTTGTCCCCATAGGCTATGGTATCAGAAAGCTGCAAATTACCCTTGTTGTTGGTGCGTGTTTCTTGACAATACCCCTGGTCCAAGATAATTGTTTAATACCTTTCATAGAGGACGAAAAAGTCTCCATGGACGAATTACAAGAGAAGGTTGCAGAACTGGACGATTACGTACAGAGCTCCGATATTGCTGCTATGCAGAGTATGTACTCGTTCTCTATCAGTGTGATGTCAATTTATACTTGCTCTAGAACTATGAGTGTGTGGGAACCTATAGAGTGGTGTATTACGTTTCAAAATTGTTAAATCTGTCGGTTGAGCACGAAATAAATTGACTGTCGTCATAAATCTTCCTTCAGAATGGAAATGGAGGACCGAATAAACCGATGGTCGCCAGCGGTAATCAGGGACACTTTTCACCATCGACACGCGAATTTAATCTCGGGTAGGGCACTATAATCATCGGCATACTCGCTGAAACTTGATCTAGAATGGAAGATCGGAAATGACAATTGGGAGAAAAAGGACGCCGTTTCTTCCATCCCTGGAAGACAATGAAAGTTGTGATCAAGAATGTCGATTGGAAAGCCTCTTCTCGACTCGCAGTTCGTCATATAATGTCGTGAGCTCGTCGACGAACACGCTGCTCTATTTCTCCTGAAATAAACTACATTCGTGGAGCAAACCTTGAGCCAAACCCGTTTCTTACAATTTCCGATTCTGACAAGGCAGCCCTGCCAGATCCTCCTCCTCTGATTGTTTAGTCCATCACCGCATGTTCGCGACTATTCATTAGATGGTGTAAGGCCTTTTTGTTCCTCATTCTTCAGCTTTCCCTATCAGATCTCAGCGCAAGTCACAGGGTCTTCTGGTTGGCCGTGGTAGCGCTGCAGAACCGGCTTGCATCTGAAGATTCCAACCCACAAACCCAAGTTCATCTTGAGATCGGATCAAACCTCATAAGTGTCAGTAAGCCACTCAAGACCACAAAAGGAAAAAATACTTCGATCTCACAAACTGGACTCAGTCAGCTTGTTTGGGAGAATTTTCACAAGAAGAAATACGCCGCCATGAAATTTGGACCGGGCGCTATCGTTATCATGGCAAGTATAAGAATGGGTCAAACCAGCGACTGTTTTTCTATATCTCAGACATGGTTAGTTCACTGGATAGTCTTCCTTCAGACATTCTTCAACACATTGCGCTCCAGGCGACAACCTATTCGTATCCTGCATCAGGTACAGGTGCCATTGTGTCTCTGCTCTTGACGTGCTCCACGCTCTACCATGCTCTTTGCGTCCAGTCCTGTCCACATCTATACGCGGACATATTCCGAACAATTTTCGATACTCGTGCTATCACAAGGACGTTCAAGTTTCAAGTCACCGACTCGCAATTAGCAAGTGAACTGGTTGTCCGATTCCAGATGTTGCAGCGCATGCGAGAACGAACCTTCTCCATGTCCGAACTTCATAAAGACCTTTGGACGGCTCTGTGGATGATCTACGAGAGCGATGGTCGTAACGAATCACATTTACAGAACGTATACATTTCCGAGTACCTACTCGATATAATCAAATACTGGGATATCAAGGAAGAGGGGCCTGGTCATCAACTTCGCTCTTTGGTTATTTGGATACTCAGCCTTACTCTCACACAACGTAAGCTATTCGGGATACTCGTTTCTAGTTTGCCGCGTTTATTCTGTCATGGAACGGACATAGAACGTATCTTGTCCCTAACGGCTAACACGAAAGCATCTCTTCAACAATTTTTACTTCCCCACTCTGGGAATGTTCATGAGGTACGAAAATATTTTCTTCACAGTTATCAGATCCCTCTCAGCTTAACTATTTTGGATTTGTTCTTCTATGTTTGTGCTCTGAGTTGATCCAGGCGGCGGCCAATAGCATTTCAGCCCACTTATCGCACAATCCTTCACGTGGACAAAGGGAAGTTGGGACCAATGATGTCCATAGCGAGTTCTTCCCATCCACAAACAATGAATATCCGATTCAAACTCAGTGGAATTACAAACATGGGGCAAACTACATAATCAAGTATGGGCGCGAATGGCATCTTACCTGTCCAGATCCTGCTCCCGCCGCGATCAGTCTACTCTTCTGCTTGAAGGAAATTGGTCCTATTTCTATCCCGGACCACCTTCCAGAAACTCGTTCGATTGCTCTTGCCAGTCAAAGATTTGGCCCCACTAAAGAAGACTTACGAATAATCCGAGGGTACAAAACAAAGTTGTTCGCTGACGCAGTTGCCTCAGATTGCCATCGTATAGATGCTGACCAAAGGAAATATGGAAACCGACGCGAAGGTCAGGAATCCGATTTTCGAAGGATATTGTCAGGACAAGAGGGCACTGTAACGGTCGAGGCACCCTCAACAATGCTTGGAAAGATGACAGGTACTTGGGAAGGTTTCTACATGGTCAGTTCCCACTGGGCAGAGTTCATCCTGACAATACGTGAATTCACACGGGGTAGCAGTTAGCGCCAAGTACAGAAGCTGTTGTACTAACCTCCGGTTCTATCGGTCAGAAACGACGGCACCACGCTCCCGCAGACTTCGTGTGCCGAAAGCCAATGCAATTGGTGCTCGTCGAGTACGCTTGCTTCGCGGAAGCCAACTCTGATTTCCCTGTCGTGAACGATGAATCAGACTTGAAGAAGCTTTCTCGGCTCTGTTCAGAGCCAGATGTGCGGCGCTATTACTCTTTTCTTCTCGTCAGGTAACATCACTCAAATTTGATATTTTAAATGATAGGCTGGATTCGAGCTTGACGGTCGTAAATACGAGAGGCTCATGGTTGATCCTGACCCACACCAGGGAGCTTGCGAAGGAAGAGCAACGCGGGAACCCGTGGACATCGTACTACTGGGTAAAGTATGTAGTCGATGTTTGTTCAGATAGCTATGCTGATCGGAGAACCAGACCATGGAAGACCACGAGCAGGCTTGGGGTGGTTTTAGGTTTTTTGGGAGGATCCGCAAGGGTGGGTCGATCTTCCTGAAACGAAAAGCTGTAAGTATCAATCTGTCTCTCGGGGAAGGGGGAGAGACTTCTGACTATGATGCTGTGAAATTGAGCAGAAAGAGAACGGAGATGGCACGTCTGCTGGAACATGGATCCTTGAGGGCAAATTATGTTTCGGAACGGTTTTTGTTGGGATATGTTCTCCAAGCATGACCGCGACGAATCAATCTAGCCCCATACGTGGTGTTTTCAGCATGCAGAAACGCGCTAAGGACTTCACCTCGTGGTGATGTCGTGTATGATCTTAAGCCCGGCACGCTTGTTGATCCCGTAGTCATTTCATTTTCTCTAAAATGTTTTGAATATATGGTAAAAACATCATCAAAAAAAGTTGAGTGTGAATCCTTCATAACATGATACAGGTATTTGTAATCGCCGAAAAATCCAGGGTATCCAGGGTTCACTAAAATCCGGGGCTGGAGGTCTCGAATCGAAGTCGTCGTACTCAATTTCCGTCATCGTGGTTGATTCTCACTCTAGAAAGAAAGGAACTTGTTTTCTGGTCCGATCATGATCACGATAATCCGATTGGGACAAGAGCCTAGAGCGGCAGTCACGCGCATCAGAGAAGACCTGGCATTGCCGATCAAGGACGAGTCAATTTGAAGTTGAGCATGAGAGGCACGGCGAGTGACTCCCAATTATGGACGGCGTTCGCTCAGGTTCTCAGCGTTTGGTGTGACGAGATAGGGAGCAAGTTATAATTTCCCTGGAAAACTGAATTTAGATCGCCTGACCGACCGAAGAGATACTACTGCAGATCCAGGGGTAGGTAGAATGCTGATTTACCCAGGAAAATTACTCATCTAGAATTGATAAACTACTATTGCTACTATACAGGATGCTGAGAAGGTGATTAGACATGCGCCGCTTGGGCCATGAAGGAGTGAGATGCCATGCGTTCAGCCACCTTGTTCGGAGAAAATCGGTGAGGAATTGTCGCTGGTTCGGTGGATCGAGAAAATACTTCAACCGGCAGAATAGAAAAATTCCATAGTCAACAGAGTCAGGAGCGCTGAAATCAGGTGTTTACAAACAATACCATTGGTTGTTGTTTTAGGGCTTCATTTAGAAAGAGGCGCGAGAAACACCGAACTTGGTCAGAAAAACTAGTATGGACCTGGTTTCTAATTGGCCTTGTTTTGGCAGCTGACAAATGCTGGTCAAATAATGGGTGTTCTTTCTTGCTTCCCTCTATCATCGTCGTTAAACCCTTCGTTGTGACCTTTGTCGTCGTCGTCGACAGTAAACACGTCCATTCCTTTTTGCAAAGATATGAAGACTTGGGTCACTCTCTCCTTTTTTGCCTCTTCTGTCCTGGCACAGTCGTCGGTAAGTAATTTCGTTTATTTTGTTTCTAGCGTTTACGCCTCGTGGTCAGTCCGTGAAGGCAACTGCCTCATCAACATCAGTGGCTTCGCCAGTTTCATCGGGGATTAGTAGCCAGTGTAAAACCTTCATCGACGCATTCGATACGGACAGTTCTCTCACCGCTTGCTCTCGCTCTTTGATTGAAGCCACTCAGGGCTTTGGCCCTGGGCAAGGCGCAAGCTCAGAAAATGTCACTAGTGCCATAAACGACATTTGCAGTGGTTCAGTTTCGTCTGCTTGCCCGGACAGTCTCATTCGGGAGAAACTCGCCGATTTCTACAGCGCTTGCTCCGCTGAGCTCACTTCGGCCCCTAACCAGCAAATTCGTGACCTATACGACGTCCTCTACGTTCTTACGCCATTTAAGCAAGCCATTTGCTCTGAGGACGACAGTGGCAATTCCTGTCTCCTCGATAGTAGTAACTCCTCTTCAAACAACACCGCTCTTCCGTCGCAAAGCAGTTTCGATCAAATCCAGAAGTCTCTCTCCTATACGCCCAGCAATGGTACTTCCCTCTCCTCTCAAAGTGAAGATGCTGTCCTCGCAAATCTTACCACTTTCCACAACAACAACATTGCATTCCTTTTCCGCAATGGGACCTGGGACGAGTCCAATCTTTGCACTACTTGCACTCGTAGCATTCTCACAGGTTACTTCAATTACGAGTCCGATAGTCTGTATGCTCCGGGTCTGTCCAACAGCCAATTGCTTGGCGGTCAGGACTTACTCGTGAGCGCCATCCAACAAAAGTGCGGAGTGAATTTCCTGAACGGTGCTGTCCAGGCTGCTGGTGGTATCAAATCAGGTTCCTTCACCTCCGGCGCGGTCAAAGGTGTTAGTGACAGGTTCGCTGGCATCATGACTGTTGTAGCTGGTGGATTGACAGTTGCCATCGCTTCCCTCATGGGTTGATTCACCCCCATTGGTTGCCTCGGAATTCTGATTTGTTGCGATATTTTCTCATTTTATCTAATTTATACATAGATACCCGTATCGTATCCTATGGCGACCCACCTGTCTTCCTCACTTTGATTTGTTTTTTGCGCTCTTCAGTGAATGGCAGCCAGTATTATGTTTAATTACGACAATCCATGGGAGCTGAAAATGTTATTTGGAACTTGATTAAATATCGGTAGCATTTGGATCTCTTGCAACTAGAATTCTACACTCAGACAATGGGAGATTGTTCTGTGAATGGATGTATGTGAATGATTATAAAGATCATTATAGATCATTTAAATTTCAGTAAGGTGTACATTTTGAAGTCCACTGAGAATCATCGGGACATGACTATATGGAACTCTAGAAAGAGGTAGGAAGCAGCATCATCATATTGAAAGCCAGCGCCGATAAAGAGAATCCGCTAACGGAGTGGCATTCGTGAGGACGTAGATTAAAGACAGATTATAAGCTGCTTCTCGGACAAACGTCGCGTCCTGAACCAGGGTAAAAAAAAAAAGAATTTCAGTCCAAAAGCCAGACAAAGCCCAAGGAGGATCATCAACTTACTTGACCTGTCTCTGCCATATCGATCACCTTCTGATATTGTTTAGCTGCATGCGAATACAAGCCTAAAAAGATATATTAAATACGGTTCATATCGAGCACGGTTCACAGGAAGGATATTCACTGAGTTGATGAAAAGCTCGCCCGAAATTGAATTCAACCTCGCCAAGTCCACGGGGATTTGTGCCCCTCAAGTTCCTATATTGTGTCAGGAGGGCCATTGCCTTCATGAGTGCAAACTCATCAGCCAATATTGGGTGCTAAATCTTCAGGCTTGAAGTCATACCTGAACTACCAGGTGATGCCTATTATCTGATTGTCTCTGCATGGCACGCCCAATTGAAGCGATAGCAAGGCACAGACAGATCATAGGATCCTTGGGACAATAATCATATGCCTGAAGGAGATAAACTGGGATATAGGTCAGCTTTCAGTGACAATGAAGAGGTCAACAAACGTCAGAATACGCACAGATAGCACTCTGATAGCTCTTTGCAGCTATGCATATTTGGCCATAAATGGTAATTATGACTGGATTAAAAGCTGTTGGAATAGGAGGAATGCCGGACTTGGCTTCAGGAGCAGTAGCTCCTGTTGAAGAAGTTCCGACATCTCGACTGATATCATCATTGTCTTCTTCGTCTTGCTCCTGTTCGGTGGCTTTGGATCCGTTCGGCGCATAGCGTTTATTCAAGGGATTCCATTTAAGCGTTTCGGGATGTCTGACGGCTGTATCTGACAACTTCATCTCCCTGTATAGATGCTTCTGGAGTGTCGAGGTAATAAAAGAGTCGGTAGGGACAAAGCCACTACAGAGGCTGGCGAGCAGGATGCGAAGGGGTTCATTTTTGAATTGATGCGCAGTGACTAATTTCCTCGAGTGATCAACCGCGGCTTTGTAATCTCTGATAGCGATTGCAACAGCTTCGGCATCGTCAGAACTGATGGTGTGATGCACATGTGAAAGGGCAAACTCACTGATGAGCGACAATCTAATGACATCTTGTCTAGCGCGCGTCTGATAAGCGTTGGACAGTAAAATGTGACTCAAGACTTCATTTGCCAGATCAGATTGTCCCTGCTTTGTTAGGAGGAAGGAGTACTATCACACTGATAAAAAAAAAGACCCAGAGATTTGATAAATGCTGCTCACCTGCATGAAGATCCGCAGCCAATCATCAAATGAGACACCCCGGAAGATATCCACCGCTCCTTGTTTCTCTCCCCGTTTCAGTCCTCGTTTAGCAAGATTTTCACGTTCTGATTAGAAAGTGATGAACGCTACACAGATTCGAGCGTTAAAAAAAGACCTACCCAGATCCAATTGTAGGCGAGATGCCATCCTATCCTCGTCCGCCTCAGCCTCCACTTGTTGCTTTCTCCTTTTTTTGGGAAACATCCCTCGAAAAGGATGAGTCTGGTGGGTCATGAATCAGATAAGATATAACGATGAACAGCCAGCTCACCCTGCTTGTCAAAAACAAATTACGCGTCTCCCTAAACGTTTCCACTAGCCTCTCTGATTCAATGAGCCATTCCTTCTCTGCTTCAGGATCGCCAGCGAGCATTCCTGGCCATAACTCTTGCATACGTTGATAACCTTTAAGAACTTCCTCTTCTTTCTGCAACTCGAGATGTCGGAGTTGTGCATGTGTCAGCCTTGATGTTCGAGACTGCTGCCTGATCTTCGGTTGTATTTTCTCTTCGAATAAAGAAGTAGAAGTGTTATTGGGTTGTCCTTCTGCTTGGTTTACAATATCTACTTTGATACGACGTTTTCGAGAGTCGATGACTACATAGTATAAATATTGGTGAGGGTTGCTTTAGTCTTGAAGAAATTAAATTACCTTCATAGACAATTTCAAGGGCTTTACGGGGTTCGTTCATGGATTCATAAACTTCGGCAAGTTTCATCTTGGCGTCATTGTTCGTTGGATCGATTATCCTGACTAAGAACTATTCGAGTATGTGTTTATAGATGAACCTGACGCTCTTACTATGCTCATATACTTCCGCGGCTTCTTGAAGCTCCTCCACCATCTGACGACATGCCGCTGTTTGAAGCAAAATATATAAACTGCTAGTCTGTGAAGTCGATTTTAGTACATTGAATTGAAATGCAACGCATATAATTGCCTCCGAATCCATGCCAAGCAGTTCATATATGGGTTTAGCGTCCGCCCATAACTGCTTCTCATAATATGCATCTGCAATCTCAGCAAACAGCACCGAGAAGCTTTTGACGTCCTGAGAGAGGATGACACTGGCATGTAACTGAGATTATAAGCCCCAGTGCGATAGCTATAAGGAAAAAAGATGGACACGCCTTGCCCTCTGTGAGATCTCCTGACTTGATCCTGGCGACGGCCAGTCGGTGGCGTGCGTTGATATCAAGGGGGAACCGACCGGATACAACATCTGTAACGTCCTCTCCCCTACTGTTCAATCGTGGAGCCCACTCGGGTAAATCGTATTCCCGATCATCCTCACAGAGGTCCCAGTACTTCTGCTCAGCTCGACCTTGAAGCCAGCGAGTACCTTTTCGAATAATTTCAACAGCTTTTTCATATTCACCTAATGTATTATAAAGGTCAGCCAGGAGCAGGAGATCATGGTGCCCAAAACCTCCGCCCTCGATAGTCAAGTCGTCATCAGGAGAGGCTCCATTAGGATAGAGTTTCTGATACTGTTCGAAAGCCTGCCCGAACAGGTCGACACAGCTAGAAAGGTCCGAGAGCTCAATAAGAATCGGATGAAGTTGACGCAAAACGTTAATATCATGAGGGACTCGTCTAAGAATGGCCAAAAAGGCACTGCGCGCCTATGCAGACGTATGAAAAATGGAGTGGCAATCGGAAAGTGACCATAGTTACAGTCCTGAATTCGCCTATGTTCTTGGCTAGAACAGCCCGCTCCCAGAGAGCGTGTACATTGGCAGGATCGAGGCTATAAACCTTTCGGTAGCAGTATAGTGCTTGTTGATTGTATCCCATATCCCTGATTGTTGTCTATGGGGTAAAGAAGGGGACATATGTTGACTCGAAAGGAGATTACCTGGATTGCTGGGCAAGTGCATCCCATTCTTCTGCATCATGACGCAAATGGGCTGCCATGATACGAATTTGCAGAGATTTATCTCGCTGGCCCATATCATCATAGCAGTTTGCGAGTACAGACCATGCCGCCGTGGCACGGGGTTCTATGCGGATGACTTCTTGCATGATTCTAACTGCTTCAGTCGTATTTGCATCGACGAAAGCTTGATTTCCCTCCCCTATCATAGCTAGTACTTGTTGAGAGAGCGCGGGTCCGGCTGATCGTTCTTTCTGAAGTATGAGAACATCAATGTCGCGTCAATGTTACCAGGGCGTATCTAATAACAGCATACCTTTCGACGTCTTTTTCCAATACCTGATGCTGCCCTGAGATCATCACGGAACTCTGCCTCCTTCTCTGCAATATCTATGTCCCAGTCACGAGATAACACACCAGAGCTACTGTTGCCTTCATTTTGTCGGATTGTTTGAATTAAACGACTCGAGGCTCGTTGAGAGGACGTAAGAAACCAAGAAGCCAAACAGCTTACTCAAAGTCACTCTCGATTTCCTTTTCGGCGTTCGCTTCTTCAAGAGTCGGTATGTCCTCTTCACTTTCATATTCAGATTCGTCAGACTCGTCATTCACCGAAGATTCAGAGCCATCAAAATAGGAATCTAGCCAGACTGTACATATAGGGAACCTCAGTGCCTGGAAGATAACCTCGCACCAGATTCGTGCTCTTCATCACTAAGAATATCCTCATCTAGAGTGTGATAAGATGTTGAAGCTGATGTCATAGGGAAAAATCAGGGGAAAATCATAGAGGATTTCAAATCAAAGAAGTGTCATCGGAGGCCAATCCTTATAGTATCATGTGATTCTACAGTGATAGCTATGAAATAATTTCTATGAAATGTGAAGAGTTCACCCCAGGGTCTATGCCTTGCACTTTGACAGGCCAGTGAATTTTGGGCAAATTTGTACCCCTGCTTTGCACCTGCTATCTGCACCTGCGAGCCAGCCAAAGCAAATTTAGCCGGCCATATCCACCGCACACAAATTTATACATTACTAAGTCTCTTGATGAACATGGCACAAGTGTACGACATGTGAAAAACATCCGGGTCCTCAAAAAGGCTTGGATGTATTCAAGTGTCTACCATTCATGACGACCATTACCCCGGGTGTCGATTTCCTTGTCAAAGGGACATTTATTCTATCTTTTCCTGCAGTTGCTGCCTATGCAGTCGGACTGGTCAGTGAACGATTTGGAGGGACGCCGATCACCACATCGGCTCTGATCTCGACTGGAATCATCATTGTCCCTATCCTCGCTGCAACTCGTATTAGCCTTACACGTCT